>Ga0325414_1007988_pt1 | contig 11196 bp, 9 predicted proteins | sample PopdelMetagenome_8_FD_206183 | JGI IMG/M metagenome (GOLD analysis project Ga0325414, IMG submission 206183) | Populus deltoides microbial communities from Bellville, Georgia, United States - Leaf-PdKOR-R3 | ecosystem: Host-associated > Plants > Phyllosphere > Phylloplane/Leaf | place: USA...
AAGAAGAAGAAGAAGAAGAAGAAGCAACATTGCAAACTGGAAAGTGTTCATGAGAAAAAGAAAGTTGCACATTTGAACCCATAATCTGTCACTTTTATCATATAGCTACAAGATACATTTCTTGCTTTACATCCAAGCTGACACATGGAAGTATACTTATTGAAAGATAAGCTGTATTGCAACTACTTCCATTGCAACTGTTATAAAGGATTAGGAGAAAGCCTGGTAAATTTGTCACTTGCATGTGAAAAATGCATATGTCGAAAGACAAGAAGACATTATTTAGATTTTGAGTGCAGGCATCATTTGTCTAATAACTGATTCACATATTCTAGTATAAGCTATATACTCTTTGGATGGTTCATATTATGGAAATGCATATGGGACCAGAAATTCATAATCTCTACCATATCTTCGTTGTCAGATACATCAGTTAATGTCAGCGTTCACTTTCTTATTTTACTACAATATCCCTCCCAATCCAATGAATCCATCATAAATGGATGAAATTAAGGTTGCTACATTCAACATGTGTTTAAACAGTGATGGACGGTCTCCTTGATTAGTGAATGGTTGAAACCTTTAGGTAAGGTTTGCTGGCATGATAACTATAGGAATATAACAAGAAGGCATTAAACTTCTGTATAAATAGCATATCAAACCGCCTCATATACCCACTACCTAAGAAACTTGCCGAGATGTTCTGGCCAATTACTTGAACCTCTGCTATCAAAGGGTTTTTCACCTCTTTCTTTCCGTTTCTTAGAATTTCTGCCATTGTTCTTATGCCCTCCAGAATCCAATCTTACACGAATACATTTTGATGAAGCATCTGGTCCATCGGTGGTGTCAGTGACGAGGAACTTGAAGTTCTGCTTGAAGAAATTATGCACTGCCTGAAAAAATTCAAAGTAGCAATTATCTAACAACAGAAATGCATGAGACCAGACTAAAGCAGGCCAAGCATCCTCTTTCATAGGCTCTTACTTTTGGCATCTAAAACCAAATTAAGATCGACTCATTCTAGTTAGATTCTTGGCTTGAAAACATCCAGCTAAAAAAAATATCCACCTAACATAACGATCAAATTTATTTCAACAAGGACCAAAACTAACTGCACATGCCAAGTCATGAACATACGGAAAGTAATTTTTCAAATTGAAAACTAACCGTTCGATGTGTTTTATCAGAATCCGGTGAGAGCACGATATGTGGAACGCTATCTTCACTTTCAGTACGAGAGTCAACTTGACTTATCAAACTTTCCAACTTTTCAGAGTCAGAATCACCAGCAAGAGATCTAAACAATTCAATTTCAGCTTCATAACTCTTACTTTCACTCATTTTCTCATCAGATACCTTTGCCTCACACTCCTTAGTTTCCTCCACCATCTGAACCAAGAAAGGGGACAAACTTCAACACTAAAAACCTTTTAAAGACATACCCAAAAAATTCAGAGTACAAACTCTACAAAGAAACCCAACGGAAAGTAACAAGCCCACCTGAGGAGGAGGCTCCAAACAGATCAGGTGAACCACATTTCCATCAGTATCAACTTCATTTACAATAAAATCAGCATACCTGGAAAACACCAAAAAAAAAAAACACAAAGCATCGAAATTTGTTCCTTTTTCATTAAAAATGCTAAAAAGATTCAAATTTAGAAGGGCCCAGTTGAAATTAAGTGCAATACATGTGTGTGAATTTAGACTTGTACATTGATAGTGTGTTTATGGGGTTGTGGAATTTGAGGAATCACTTGCCTTTGTTTGAGGATGCCACGAAAACCAGGGAGTTGAGAGATGTAACAAAGGATGCCAACGTCTGATTCTTCCATGGCTTTTGATGTTTCCATTGTCGGAGTTTTGATTAAAAAAACAAGAACAAGCAGTGATTGGAACTGGAACTGGAACCCTGGAAGTTGAAAGTCTGGTTGGTTGCCCTTTGTAGGGTTTTAGAACTTGTTTGAGCAGCTGTAGGTGTTTTAAGTGGATATAACTTGTGTTTTTCAAAAATAATTTTTAAATTGTTCTTTGTTTAGAAAAGTGGTAAATTAATGTTTTTTATATATTTTTTATGTAATAATATTAAAAATAAAAAAATATATATTTTAATAATTTTTAGTTAAAAATATTTTTAAATGTATGATGAAACACACATTTACAATTTCTTTAAAATCATAATCCTCTGTGAAATATAAAGATAAATAATTGAAAAATAATAATTAATTTTAAACACAACCAGTATAAATAAAAATCGAACACAAAAAGAAAATAAATGAAAAGGTAAAAACAATAAGAACATTACTAGAAAAAATTTCAAAATAAAAGTGACAATATTCTATTATTATTCATCTATTTTATGTTTTTAGCATTTATTCATTTTCACAGTCAATCAAATGTTAATGTCGAATTAAGATTATATATATATATATATATAATTTATTTAATTTAAAATTGAACTCTATTATTTATTTTTATTTACTTTCTATATAATTTTTTTACTAATTTTGACAATAAAATAAGTTATGTTATGTCTTTTTTTTTATCTTTCTCTGTTCAATTTAGTTTTCTTAAAAAATTTTATTTTAAAATTAAATTACTAAATATAAATATAAGATATTTATTCTCATAATATTTTGTTTAATTTGCTTTCCAATGTATGCAACCTTTTGTGGTGTCGACATGGAGCCTTTCACAACTGTGTATGAATCATCTTGATAAATTATAATAACGTAAGTTATTTCAAGTATTTTTATTTATGATTTTCTATTTAATTTAGTTTTTTTTAATTAAATTATTAATTATAAACATGAAATACAAATCTCATGATATTTTGATTAGTTTGTCTTTTGGTTTGTTTCTTAAAATGCTTATATGACCTCTTTTAATGCAAACATGAAGTCTTTTGCAATGGCACTTGAATCATCTTAATAAACTATTTTTTTGTGGCCGAGCGATGGTAGGTCTCTAACATAATTTTCTTTTATCTCGTTTTAAATATGATTAATTATTATATTTTTTTGAGTTATTTACAACATATTTTTTAAAATTATATTATTAAATTAATTGAGTTTACTGTAATAGGTTAAGCTAATAATCCAAATCTCATATTTTTTATATTCATTTAAAAACACTAGCATCAACTTAATATTTTTCTTTCGTGTAAGGAAAAACTTTACTTGAATGGTGATGTAGCGCAAATCACCTGTCCAATAAATATTGTTTATATATGTATTTAGAATGATATATATATATATATATATAAAATTAAAAGACGATTCAATAGATAACGAAGTTTTATTCCGGATTTAAATTAAGGTTTTCAAACATGTTTTAGAAAATATTTGAGAAAGTAGTTATTTTTTTATTATAAATATATTAAAATAATATTTTTTTAAAAAAATTAATTTTAATAATAATATATCAATACGATAAAATATATATATTTTTTAATTTAAAACAAAAAATATTAAAAAATAACAAATCGTTTAACCAGGGCGTCGAACGCTGCCTTAAAACAAAATCGTTAGTGATCGCAGATCCAAAAAATAGCCGGCTAAGAAACAAAGTCCTCAAACTCTCTCCCACATAGAAACGCGAACAGAGAGAGAAGGAAAGCAGATATGGTGACCAAATCAGAAGAGACAGAATTGAATAGATTGGAGAGTCAAGTGGACAATGGAGGAGGAGGAGCATGGGAGTATCTCTGCTTGGTTAGAAAGCTCAAAGTTAGGCGTTCTGACAAGGTGTTAAAGCACGGTTTATCGATCCTGAATGATTCCAAGAAAAGATCTAGTCTTGGTTCTGAAGGTGTGTACTTTCTCTCTTTCGATTGGTTGTTTTATTGATTTTCTCATCCGGGCTTTGCTCAATTATGGTAGATTTTGAGTCTTTTGGATTCAGTTTTGTTTCCGGGTTTGAAAGTTTGGAGCTTGATTTGAATTGGGTTTGAGTAAGAACTAATGTGATTATGTAATTTGGTTAGTCAGTTATGAACTTTTTTGTTTCTTTGTTGAATAATTGAGATCTGAGGTCTTGAAACTTGATATTAATTGGTTATGGATTGCTGACACACACTTTGTGCTGGCTGTTTCGATGATTGAAGCTCCCTTTTTTATGAATTACTTGACTCGATTATATTCTTATACTGATTTATTGTTACTTCTTTTTTGATGTAGAATGGACTCTATATGAAGAGGTTGCAATTGCTGCTATGGACTGTCAATCTCTTGAGGTTGCAAAGGTAACAGTCGTTTCATTGCAGCTCAATGTTTTTTGGATTTGAGTTTCAAATCTCTGTCACTTTAGGTGCTTTAGCAGATGTTTCTACTCATCATTAAAGAACTAATTTATGTAGATCAAGCATAGTTAATATATTGCATGGATTTTTAACATCTGAGACTTGTCTCACACCTTTTATTGTTCTTATAGTTTATAATCTCGCCTAGGCACTCAGTAGAAGCTATCGCAAATGATGCTGGTTGTTCATTTAGATGATATGTCCTCATTCCTTAAGATGTCATTAGTTCAAAGAAATAAAATTCATATCTATGCCCCACCATACTTCTTAGTTCTTTTGACATTAAGTATAGCATGAAACCCTGTGTTCTGATTGCTGGTGAAGTGTATTTTGCACAAATCGTTGTTCACCTGTGATTTAATTGATATTTCATGCTGGCAATAGATTTAGTTTGGTGATATGTGATTTTCTGAATGTCGGCTCGCAGTTGGTATTTATTTGGTTCCAGAATGATTTTATGTATTTATATATTTTTATTATTTTAGACTTTATCTTTGCTTCTGTTCTTTCTTAGCCCTTGTCCCATAACAAAATGTGCTTAGAATGTTCATTTGTATCACATTATTCATCAAATTATCTTGCTCCCGAGTTTTTTATTATTGATGTTTGCCTTTCCTCAACTGTCTAATTTCTTACTTGCCTATGGGGCATGCTAATTTTTTTCTAATCAAATTGAAACTTCATCATAATAGATTTTATTTTTCTGAACATTCTAATTTAGAATGTTGAGGTAAATTGAGTAAAGAGAGATTTTTGTACATGTTGCTGCCAAGGCTATCTATCCTTGAAACTTCATTCGTATCTCTTGTTTTTTCTTTATGTTTTCTTTCTTCTCTCTTTTGTGCATTGCCTTTCAAGACAACTGTTATATACTTGAGTCTTGCATCCATAGGTGTATTTGAGCTTATTTGACTCAACTCATATGCATTTGTTGGTTACTGTAGTTGGGTGTTATGAGATTCTCTGTTTTGAAGTTGATGCAATTTTAAATCTGCAATCTTTTGCAGGACTGTGTAAATGTGTTGCGGAAGAAATTTCCAGAGAGCAAAAGAGTTGGTAAGTTAAAAATACCATATGACCAACCATTAAAGTGTGCTTCAGTGTGTTTATGAGTGTGCATGGGAACTAATGATGAATTTTGGCCTTCTTTTTGTTCATGATTGTTCAATTGCATGCAATGCATAACCCTACCAGGCAATTTTCCTACCATTTAATAGCTATGCATTAAGAAATTCGAAGATCACATCCTCATTTTTAAATTGCCCTATAAGGTGAGGTGGCAGCTTGTTTTTTTCTTTAGTGATAGTGTGGATAATGAGGCACTGGACTTCAAATATGATATCTAAATGTTAATACCATGACCACACACATTCCTTCTTGTGGCTATAGGTGTTTGCTCAAGAGTTGAGAAATGGAGAGGGCTGGATTTGTTTTTGGTTCAAATGATAGAGGTCCTTATATAAGATTTGCATAGTGTGGGATTAGGAAGGGGGGGGTGACCTTTCGCTGGTGTTATCTTTTGATGCTTATTGTCCTTTAGTTGAAGTGGCCTGTGTTGCTGATTAGGGCCAAAAGATCTTATATACTTCAATTACTTTTGGTTCAGGCTGTTATATTTATAAATTTTTATTGGTGGGCTTTGCCATGTTTGGCTGATTTAAATTTAATAATATGAATATTTCCTTCTTTTGTTTTTCAACAGTAATCTTAAGGAATGTTTTTACTTGAATATTAACATGTGTGGCATGGTTTTCTGTTTTGACACAAATCACAGGCAGGCTGGAGGCACTGTTACTTGAAGCAAAGGGATCTTGGGGAGAGGCTGAAAAGGCATACTCAAGCCTTTTAGAGGACAATCCTTTTGATCAGGTAAATTTTTGTATCCAAGTTTTCTCAAAATTAAAATTCCTTTTAAAGCCTCATTTTACTGTCTTTCTCAACTGTGAATTATAATTGTTGTTAAATTGTTGTTAATTAACAAAAACTGATGTTAAAAATCAAGCTACTTTCATTTTTCTTATGTAGGTAGTACACAAGAGAAGGGTAGCTTTGGCAAAGGCACAAGGCAATTTGTCAGGGGCAATCGAATGGCTCAATAAGTATCTAGAAACGTGAGGCACAAACCTCCTTTCTTGCAGTTTTGATTATATTAGTTTAACATGGGACTGATTTTTTTTTTTTTTTCCTCTTTGCTTTCGTTAGATTTATGGCTGATCATGATGCCTGGAGAGAACTTGCTGAGATATATGTCTCCTTGCAAATGTGAGGAATTTTCCTTTTTCATATTATATGTTAGGAAAGCTACTGTCTACCAAATGACCACCACCGTGTTGCTGCTGTATTATTTATCAGTAGCTTAAGCCCTGTTTCTGCTTTGATAAATCAGGTACAAGCAAGCAGCTTTCTGCTATGAGGAGCTCATATTATCTCAACCTACGGTTCCACTCTTTCATTTAGCATATGCTGATGTGAGTAACTTCTTTATTTTGGTTATATCATCCCGCCCTACAGTTCCAATCTATCATTTAGCATTTGCACAAGAGTAGCAACAGATCAATTCATATAACGACTTCTTTTATGATGAGCACTAAATTGCCTTTGCTTTCCTGAATCAACAGGTGCTTTACACTCTTGGTGGACTCGAAAACCTTCAGACAGCAAGGAAATATTATTCTTCCACCATAGATTTGACTGGGGGCAAGAATACCAGGGCGCTTTTTGGTATTTGTTTGGTGAGCTACCTCATCCTCTTCCTTAATGTGTATGCACGCATGCGCAAATATTTCACTTCAGAATGTAGTTACATGTATTAGGTGATGCTGGCATTGAAATTTTTTTATTAGGTTCTATTTTCACCTTCCTCAGATGTTTATATAAGCCATGTGCTAGCTTTATTATCATTAGGAGTCTCTGTTTTCTGTTTTCTGCCTTTGACATGGTTTCTAAACTGTGTGACTAACAAGGAATTTATTATTCTTGTTATCCAGTGCACGTCAGCCATTGCACAATTTTCAAAAGGACGAAACAAGGAAGACAAGGACTGTCCAGACTTGCAATCTTTGGCAACTGCAGCTTTGGAGAAAGAGTACAAGCAGAGAGCTTCGGACAAACTTACTGTGCTTACTTCAGCTTTTAAAAGCTTGAAAGTTTCGTCATAACTGGTTGCTATTTTTGAAGATCTTCTTTGTTGCCCCATATTCCAAGATCTGAAGTGGCCCTCAGTAACCTAGACCAAAAGCTAAAATTCACAAACACTGCAGATTCGTATAATTTAAATGCATTATACTAATAATCTTCGTGTGTTATCTCTTTCCTTGATTTTTTTTCTTTGCTGAGTCCTTGACATGAGGATTTGATGTATTATTTGGAATGCTCAGTTTCACAGACTAGGAAAGTTACAAGGCTTTTATCCTCTCTTGCCTAATTTAGATTTTATACACTTCCTGTTTCCCTCTTATTTCGCTGCCTTCATTGTTTCAATTGCTCAGTTTTACAGGGCCAGAGATTCGCCATCCGTTCTGCGTCTGTCATGGATGCCAAATTTATGGAATGTGTAAAGTCTGGATGTCGTGTTAGTCATTTATGAATTCTTGGATGCATGTGATTCCAAGGGTTTTCATTCTACCATGTACAATATACATGGTGTGATCTTGCTTGGGATGCACGGGAGTACAAGTATACCGTATTATGGTAGTTTTTGTAGTTTTTTTCAAACTTAAATTTTTATTATAATTTAAAATTAAAAACATGTTTGATAAAACCAAAAAACTTACCGTATCTCGTTAGGATGCACAGAAGATACTTTTGGATATTTAGCACGAAGGGGGAATGTGGAGATGGGGAAGGAATGCTATCGGGCAACCCAAAAAAGGCTGGAGTTTATGGATTCCCCTCGGCCAATTTCTCTGATTAAGGCAAATTCCGAATAGTTTTTTGCATCTTCCGGTCAAGGCTACATGCTTATTATTTTTTATGAATAATAAATTTTATATTTTATCTTCTTTTTATATTTGTTTTTTTTTTAAAGAAATTATTCAAGTTTCTCTCAGAAAATTTTCCATGCCGTTGTACCTTAGTTTTAAAAAATAAATAATTTCTGTTGCATAATACATAGTAAAATCAAAAGAAGAAAAAGAAAAAAAAAGGGGCAAAGATAATTAAGCAGCAAAACGGTGGCGCGTATGCATGCAAGAAACCCTAGTGAAAATGGAAGATAAAAAAGGCAAACCCTAATAGGATTTGTATATAAATATAAAGGACCAACCTTTACTGTCAGTCTGTTTTCTCACCACAGCAGCAGAAGAAGCAGAAGGCAGCAATCAAACCCTAAAACTGCTTGCTGTTCTCTAAACATGGCAGTCGGGTACACCCCCCCCCACCCCCCCCCCCACCCCTCTCTAGAATCTATACACTCTCTTTCTCGGGTTATTGATGTGTTTGGTGTTGTTTTGCAGGAAGAACAAGAGGATTTCAAAGGGAAAGAAAGGGGGGAAGAAGAAAGCGTAAGTATATCTGCCAAGAGTACAAGAAGAAATCCTTTATTTTCTAGTTATTATGCATTTATTTAGAGATTTGGTGGTGGGTTTTTCTCTGATTTGATGAAAAAAATTGAAACAGAGCTGATCCATTTTCAAAGAAGGATTGGTATGTTGTGAAGGCACCATCTGGCTTCACTGTCAAAGATATTGGCAGAACCCTTGTCACCAGAACACAAGGAACTAAGGTCTCGTCTCTTTTTTTTTTTCCTTTTGTCTTTACATATTTCATTTGCTATTGTTTAACTGAATTTTTATTAAATGATATTGTTCCCCTTGTTATTACTTTTGGTTTAAAAGAGGGGAGAATGCATATTCTTGTCAAAGATTTTTGCATGTGTATCTGTTGTAGTGTTTTTGAAGCACTGAGTTTGCTTTAATTTCTTGGAAAATATAAGGATTAATAAAAATAGAATAATGTGCTATCTGGAAATTGTAATGGACGACCTATGTGACTGTCTTATGATGCTTAGTGCTAATCTATTTGTAAGAGAGTCGAGTGATGGATGTGTTGCATGTATTCTGGATCCTTGCTTTAATATTAGAGTGATGCATAGAATGATCTATGGATATCCATACAATAAGATTTTATTGGGGTTGCTTATTTGCTGCTGCGTTGTTGTATCAGGAATAGCTGGTTGAAAGTTCTACTGTAAATAGAATTCTGGTATATTTTCAGGTGTTTGTTTTGTTGTTTGTTCAAATTGGATTTGGCTTGTTTTTAACAGATTGCTTCCGAGGGGTTGAAACATCGAGTTTTTGAAGTATCTCTTGCTGATCTTCAAAATGATGAGGATCATGCCTTCAGGAAGATCCGCCTCAGAGCTGAGGATGTGCAAGGGAGGAATGTGCTGACAAACTTTTGGGTGAGTACTTTTTGTGGCATAAAATTTTATTATCGAACAAGTAAGGCCATGATTCTGCTTTTCGGTGTTTTGTTATATTGAAGTTTTCTCAAATTCTTCTTTTCATTCTAAATTTCAGGGAATGAGCTTCACAACTGACAAGCTGAGGTCTCTGGTTCGAAAGTGGCAAACACTGATTGAAGCCCATGTGGATGTCAAGACCACTGATAACTACACCCTCAGGATGTTCTGCATTGCCTTCACCAAGCGGCGTCCAAACCAGGTCAAGCGAACATGCTATGCCCAAAGCAGTCAGATCCGTCAGGTTTACATTTTTCTCCCTGATTTATGTTTTCAACTGATGATGCACTAGTTGCGTGTGTTAACTCTTGGTTGGTTGATGGGCTGTTCCTAATGTCAGATTCGTAGGAAGATGAGGGAAATTATGGTCAACCAGGCTTCATCCTGTGACTTGAAAGATTTGGTGCAAAAGTTCATCCCTGAGGTGATTGGTAAGGAGATTGAAAAGGCAACAGCTGGTATATACCCTTTACAGAATGTCTTCATCCGAAAAGTCAAGATTTTGAAGGCTCCCAAATTTGATCTTGGAAAATTAATGGAGGTATATTTCTCGTGCTTATTCTACAGTTTCATATTTTTATCACAATATTGCAACAGAAGAATCTCGAATTGCACCGTTAAACATGCTCACTTGAAATGTTGGAGTGCTAATGTATTGATGGGGCGGTCCTTTTCCTGCTGTTCTTGTGCAGGTTCATGGTGACTACTCACAGGATATTGGTGTGAAGATTGATAGACCTGCTGATGAAACAATGGCCGAGGGGGAGACTGAAGTTGTTGGAGCTTGAGTTCTTTTGGATTAGGATAGTCACTACTTGCTTATTAGCATTTCAAGTAGAAATTATATATTGATGAAATTTTGTTCTTTTCAAAACTGTGTCCCCTACTTTGTACCTGGATCTGAGGTTTCTTGATATATACTCGCTCTCCTTATTTAAAGTTTGCTCGTTGCTGATGTAGGATGTTTCTTCAATAATAAAATGGTTGAAATTACTGGATTCATGAAACATTTCAAACATAGTAGATATTGCCACCCACAATTGATAATTGCCTTCCACCCTACCATGTCTCTCCAAAATTCACCCCCTTACATGCCACTCCAATATTTCAAATGATATGAAATGATGAATTTTTATAAGATTATGGGAATTTTTTTTATATAATTTATGGGATTTCTCTCTCTCTTAACCTTGTTATAAATTCTCATATTATACCGACACCAATGAGATGATGAGTGTGACTTGTTCCTCTTATGTATTTTATAAGATAATTTCCCTCATTTTAATCTAAAATAGATTCAAATAACTTGTTTATACAAAATGAATTAGATTCACGTATGTGCATAGTCAGTAATTCTAATAGAATGCAAGATAAGTGTCCTCATAATAATGATCATATCCCAAAAAACCATTGGAACAAAAGCAAATGACAT
>Ga0325414_1007989_pt1 | contig 11195 bp, 3 predicted proteins | sample PopdelMetagenome_8_FD_206183 | JGI IMG/M metagenome (GOLD analysis project Ga0325414, IMG submission 206183) | Populus deltoides microbial communities from Bellville, Georgia, United States - Leaf-PdKOR-R3 | ecosystem: Host-associated > Plants > Phyllosphere > Phylloplane/Leaf | place: USA...
GCATAGGGTATGCGAAGGGCAGAGTTGCTTCTGTGAAGATGGTTTTTTGGAAAAATGTCCTTAAACCTTCTAAGGGTTCGGTTGATCCTGGTAACACTTTCCCTCTTATATTTAAAAAATTATATTTGCATACCGTGAAAGTCAGATTTAAAATTTGTTAAAAGACTTAAAATATTCCTAATTTGATTCTTCTTTTCTTTTTTCTTTTCCTTTTTTTTTCTCGCTCTCTCTCCATTCTTTCTTTTCCCATGTCTAGATCAAGGCTGTGAATTTATTTCTGTTTCACCTGACTAGTTTATCTTGTTTTAGGTTAAAAAACAAAACAGAATAAATTTTTATTTGCTTTTGAAATTTTAAATTTGAAATGTATAATTTCAAGTTAATTTATTTTTAGATTTGGATTGAAATTATATTGCTGATATAATATTTTGAATTATATATATATATATATATATATAATGACGAGAGAGAGGAAGTGTTACGTTGTAGTGCTTTACGTTCCAAGAGGGTGACTGAGCCTTTAAATTTGTGACATCTGGGTGTATTCATGGGGTTCGTGAGTCATTGGCGTGTTATCGGTGTTAAAAAAGTTCCAGTTATTGCATGCCATTGCCCATGTATGCACAGACCAAGTTTCAACCTACTCTACAACTTGTCGTGACTCGTGAAGGAAAAGAATAAGTAGAAAACTTCTTGTTGAGTAGTGAGGTGGGCCTATTGTGCTGGCCTGTTGCTCTTGAACAATTCAAGAAAATTTTGTTTCTCAACTTTTTATATTTTATATTGTTTTTTAAAAGTAATTTGTTTTTGAAAATATATTAAAATATTTTCTTTATATTTTCTTTTTCTTTTTAATATTAACATATCAAAATCATAAAAAAATATTAAATACTTAATTTAATATTTTTTTTAAGTGAAACATGCTTTTAAAATATACCTAAAAATAAAAGGTATTATTATTCTAGACACTCGGCTTTATAAAGAACAAAGCAAGATTGTGGACTTCTCATTGGAGTAACATCTCATTAACATATACAAAAAAGACCTTGTTATATCACTGTAACAATAAACATTGAAAGTTCTAAGGATTATTTTATTTAAAATTTAGTTTTTTTTTAATTTTATTTTTTAACATTAGATTTACTGGGTGTTGAACTTTATAATTTATTTTAATTCATTTTCTATAGAATTATCATGATATCATAACCTAGATTGTGAGTTTTACAGGTTAATTGTATTGATTTAGTTTTTTTTTTGTTATTTTTTTCTCAACATCATCCTTCAATATTAGATTGATTGAAAATTAGGTTTCATGATTATTTTTAGATTTTTTTTATATGGTTAACATGATCTCGTGACCCGGGTCGTGATTTTTGTAAATTAGTCAGGTTGACTCCAGTTTTTGTTATCATTTTTTTAATTAAATAGTTTTTTTTCAATTTCATCCTTCAACATTGAGTTGATTTGGAATTAAACTTTATAATTTTAATTGATTTGCTTTATATTGATTTATCTCATTTTTTTATCTGTGTTTGACAAGTTAATCTAAGGTGACTCGGATTGTTTTTTTATTTTTTTTTAAATTAATCCTTCAACATTGTATTCACCGAGTTTTGGGTTTCATGTTTTTTTATTTCCTTTCCATTAGGATATCACAATCTTATGAACCGGGTTGTGGGTTAGACCGATAACTTGAGTTCTTTAAACTTTTTTTAGTTTATTTTTTTAAAAAAAAATCTTTAATATTCGGTTGATTGAGGGTTAGACTTCATAATCTATTTTGATTTTTATTTTATGAGGTTATGATGGTCTTATGATCCATATTACAAGTTTAGTCAGTTGACTCGGTTTTTTTTTTTAATTTCACACTTCAACATTGGATTGATTGAAATCCGAGCTTTATAATTTGTTTTGATTTGCTTTTATAGAATTATCTTAGTCTTATGACTCATGTTCCTGGGTTGACTTAACTTATTTTTTAGTTAAATTTTATTTTTAATTTTCAATATTGGGCTGATTGAGAATTAAGTTTAATATTATTTTTTTTGTTATTAGCTTTTTATAGGGTTATAAGAGTCTAATGACCTAGGTAACGGATTTAAAAAGTCAACCCAAGTTGATCCGAGTTAATATAATAAGTTGTCATTTTAATATTTTGAAAATAATATCATCTTAATTTTTTTAAGTCAAATTATATTTTTATAGGTCATCCGAGTTATTTTTGGACTTATCAAGCCAATTAGATTATATCATGTTAAACCTTATATAGATCTTTTTTCCTACTAAAAAATACATTAACAATATTTGAATTTTTTTTTACATAAAAAACCCAATCTAACCTGTATTATAGCTCGAGAAATGATCTAGGAAAATGTTGAACCTCTTGACTTCATCCAAAATAGACTCTGTCTAATTTAATTCATTTACCTTGATAAAAATATGAATTTGATGCTTATTTTAGTATTTTTTGATAAATTTAATGTATTTGTATTAATTTTTTTTAATTATTTCATTACATTTTAAAACAAAAAAATCAAAAATATACATTGGATCACATTATCAAACATGCAAAAACACTAAAGCAATTAATTGAATTGACTTTGTGGGACTTCGAGGCCGTTTGTTTGCGTGGTTGCTTTTACGTTAGAAGCAACCACAGCAAACATGTTGTTTAGTAATGTCCAAAACGTTATTTAATGACCGGTGGGGCCCATGCCAATTCACGTTTTGAACGTGAAATTGGCGAAGCAGCTCCTGGATACTTTTTTAACTTTTGTCTTCGCATGCACAGTGCAATTCACTTGCACTGTGCACGCAAACAGTGCAAGTGAATTGCACTGTGCACGGGAACAGTGCAATTCACTTGCACTGTTCAAGTTACTTTTTTTTTTTTTAGTGTGTATAGTTTTTGTATATTTATTTTTAAAAAAACTAGTTTTACATTTTCATGTACACAATATTTTTTTCTTAAAAAACTAGTATTGAACGAATTAAATTCACTCGCGCTAGTTTTGAACAGTGCAATTTCACGTTTTGAACGTGAAATTGGCGAAGCAGCTCCTAGATGCTTTTTTAACTTTTGTCTTCGCATGCACAGTGCAATTCACTTGCACTGTTCGAGTTACTTTTTTTTTTTAGTGTGTATAGTTTTTGTATATTTATTTTTTAAAAAACTAGTTTTGCATTGTTATGTACACAATATTTTTTTCTCGAAAAACTAGTATCGAACGAATTAAATTCACTCGCACTATAATATCAAATTAATTTTATTCCTGATAATATTTTATCTAATTTTATTGCACGCTCAAAAAATTATAGAAACTATAGTTCTTGTCGAATAAATTTTGTACGTAATGGAATTGTAGATGGTTTAATGGCATAATAAAAAATATTTTACATAAAGTATTATTTATTTCACGAAGTAATAGTAATGGTTAAATCTACAATATTTAAATTAAAAATCATCAATTTTAATATATATTTTTTAAAATTATTTTATAACTTTAATTTCAAAAACATTATTAACCAAATACACTAAATTACTTTTTATTCAACCTCAATTTCAACCACAGTTTTAACCAAACATTTATTTTTTCAAACCAATCTCAATTAAAAATATTTTTTATAAAATAAATTTTTTTAAACTATAATTATAATAATTACCATAATATCAAATACCCTCTTTGAGTGGATGTTTGCAATTTGCAAATCTAGTTGTGGTCGTAAAGACAAGTTATCTAACGACTAATTTTTTTTTTCTTTCCTTTCCTGTTTAATTTTTGACAAGTATATCATCTTGTCCCTTCCTTATGCATACATATGAGAATTACTAGGCAATCTTCTTCTTTTATCATGGTCAACGGAAGGGTGATTGGACGTGGAATGTCATCTTCTGCTCGCCCCATGATCCACGAAGGAAAGAAACGAACCCCATGTTTAGTATTGTGTTTCAAATGGAATTTGGATAAATTTGGATTTTTTTATTTATATTTTTTATATTTTTAGATTATTTTAATATGCTGAAATTAAAAATAATATTTTAATATATTTATAAACAAAAAATATTTTAAAAAATAATTTTTCTTATATTCTTATGCATTATTAATATATTCTTACACATTATTAAAAAGTCAATAATAAAAATAAGGGATAACTAATAAAGTCCATACACAGTAGTAGTTTGAGATCCCTTTCTTCAAATGGAAACTCTTTCACGGAGAAGAAGAACATGGTGTATTCTTTTTACCAAAAGAGCTTCTAAATATCCTTGTATGGTCAGGTAAAAAGCTGCTTTTATTTTTTTAGATTAACATAAATATTTAAATTAGGTAATCTAAAAATATTTTTTAATTATTTATTTTGTTTCTCTAAGCGCCGTGAAATTCGTTTATATTAACTAAAAAAGCAAAATTACACATGTGAAAAAAATTTATATAGAGTGTGTTTGGCAGTGTGATAGCGATTACTTTTCAAATAGCTTTTCGTGCCGAAATACATGCCAATGATATTTTTTTATTTTTTAAAAATTATTTTTGACATCAGCACATCAAAACGATCCAAAAGGTACAAATCGCACTCAATTTTAACAAAAAAAATTTAAAATTTAATAAAATGCAGTTAAAAACACAATGCCAGACGTTCTCGTAGTTGTACAAACCACTTTTCTGCTATTTTGCGTTATTAGCACATAAAACTTGAAATTTTAGTATAACACAATTGCAAAATATATTAGCGATTCAGACTTGCCATAGTTTCAAAAAATAACATATGAAGAAATCATGAATAAAAAACACAACATTACAACACACGAATTCTTTCCATCTTATGTTTTGAAAACGCAACAACTACTAGCACAAAAACAACCCTTAAATTTAATTGCTTTATTTAAGGGAATTGCTTATTGTGTTTGTCTTGCTCTATTTCCAGCAAGTTAGGGCAGTTAGACTATTGTTTTTTTTTATATATATATAACTCGAGGTATCCGGGTTAACTTACATGCACCATGACTAACCCCCGGGTCTATTGAACACCATATAAGCCTAGTAAAAAGGTAAGGCACTATGAGGTGAAAGACATACACAAAAAGAATCGAACTTAGGTGCAAAGAAAGAGAATAAAGGCCTTTCCCACTAGGTCACAACCTTAAGTGCAGTTAAATATTGTTATTAGAGCAATAAGGTGAGTTATCCTAATACTATCACCATACATTTCTTATCTCAATGTTTTAAACGTTAAAATATTCTAATCTGAGTTTATTTTTAACTAAAAACTTTCTTATCTATATAATGTTTAAACACTTGCGGAGATTTAATACATGTGAAAGTTATCCATGGGCTTCATCCACTCATGATTAATTTTTATGGCAATCATCTAATACTAACACTGTTTAGATTAGGCTTATTTTCTTACAAAATTAAACATTTTGTAATTTTTTTTCAATGTTTCTTTTCTTGTAGTTTATGTGGTTTTAAATTAGGTTGTAGTCAAGATTTCTTTAGGATTTATGATTAATTACATGATAAGTACAAATGTTGCCACGTTTTCATTCCTTGTAATTATTATTTTTATCAAGCATTTTATAATTAAGTTCTCATTTGAATTTAAGGTGAATTGCTTAATAACTCCAATTCTTTGGTTAATAACACTTATTTAACGACTATTTGGTTTGTTAATCTTACAATTATTTGGCAAAACAAGAAAATAAGTTAAATTGCATGATTTGTCGTTATTTTAAAAAATAACAACCAATACAGCGATTTGAAATCATAATAACTTATTAAATTATAATATAAAATTCACGACTTGTATAAACTGTATTATTTCATCAATATTTTTAATCTATCATGCTATGTTTTTTTTTGTTAAATCCCAATTTTCCTGTCGATGAAATTACAATGAATCAATCCCACATATATATCTCATCATCGAGGCGGCATTGACTAGTGCACGGTTTCGCATTCAAACAAGGAAGCTACTTTTGTTTTTGCTATAAGAGAAACCAAAAAAGAAGACAAAAATTCCTGATCCCTCTGATAATTTTTCCGGGCACTCGAGTTTTTGGAGTTTTTAATGTTGATATATTTGGAATTTTGAATTTTTTTTTTCAAATCTCAGAATTTCTATCGCGTAGAAATTGAATATTCCTTCCTTTCACCGGTAAAAAGGTAACTCTTTATCGAATAGGGATTTTAAAGGATCAACGCCATCCATCCATGTATGTTCTCATGATTAAAAATTGAACTCCATCCGCCACCACCGCCGACCACTGTTACTGGTCAGTGGCACCGTTCATTACGCTCTAATTTTCTCACTTTATGTGTGATTAACTACAAATTAATCCCTCCTTGCAAATTAATTTTCTCACCGTGCATAGGTTTTTACCAATATAACCATGCACTACGCTGGTTAAAACTATAGTCAGTGGTTAAATTAGTAAAAACCTATGCAGGCATGAGTGAGTAAGAGCTAGTCACGAGTACAAGAAATTTATTACCATCAATATATCTAAAAGACTAAAAGAGAGTGTTCCTTTCCTTGTAACCGGTATTTAGTAAGAAGAAAAATAATACACTTTGGTCCCTTGAGTTTTTTATTTTTACACATTTTGTTTCTGTAGTTTTAATTGCTTACATTTCAGTTTTAAAACTTCACTCTTATCATGTGTTAGGCTATGCACGTTCGGAGATGAGAGAGAAAATTGTCTAAGAGAGAAGGAAGATTAAAAAAATTTAGTCGGCCACAAAAATGCTAATTTTACAGCAATATTTAACACTCCCATCAATTTTAATTAAATTTACACTATCTAACATAAATATTCTACAGCAATAATCAAGAAGTTTAAATTATTGCTGTAGAATATATATGTTAGATAGGTTGAGAGTTTGATTTAATACACAAGGTATTAAGCTCAATTACCCATGTGTTGTTAAATTCTTATCTTATGGTTGAGTTCAAATGACCTTTTATGGATGTATGGTTGAATTGATTTTTTTTTATTAATAAGTTTGTTGAATATATATATATATATATAGTTGAATTGATCTTATTTTATTAAATAAGTTTATTAGACATGATCTGTTGAGTTGATTATTTTTTTTAGTAGAGAGTTGAGAGGTTGAAAAAATTATCTCCACCATAATTTTTTTAAATAAATCTTTAGTGATTTTCTAAATAAATTTTTTAATATGTTATTTTTCTAAAAATATATGTATACTGTGCCACTTTGAATTTTATTTCAAGAAAAGAAATTCAATTAAAATTTTAGAGCTTCATTTGATATAAAATTAAGATTAAGAGTGGAGTTTTTAGAAACATAATGGTGATTGTTTTTTAAATATTTTTTATTTGAAAATATATAAAAAAATTATTATTTTAATTTTTAATTTTAATTTTTAATACTAATACATAGATTTTTGTTTTAAAATTAATTTAAAAAATAAAATTTAAATTTTAATAAAAAACAAGTTTAAACTTCATCCCGGACTTACTTTTGTACTTAAAAGATGACCAGCCTTTTCCAGATCGATGACGTGTAGGGTCCAGATCTAAAACCCACGATTCGCATTGCATTTCCTCCTTACAATAAACCCTCTCCTCATTCATCTTTCTTCCAGTATCGTCGTCACCTATTATTCTACATAATGCAAGTCATTGTTCCCTCTCCCTCTCCCTCTCCCTCTCCCCTCCCTGCTCTCTAAAAATAAAAAAGAACAGAAAAAATAAAAATTTTTAACTTCACATCTCTATTTTTATTTACAACAACAAACAGATCTGAAATCTAAGATAAGAATTTTGAAAAGTTAGAAAGTTTGAACTGAAATTTGTCGATCTTCAGATCTTTGAAAAAAAGAAAAGAAAGCGAAATCGAACCATTCTGTTTGTCTTTGTATTCAAGATTCATGAAATCTGTTAGATTCTTATCGATTATTTTTTCTTGATTGTGGAGTAGATGTTTAGATCCTGTTGAATTTTAGTATATTGAAAAGAAGAAAACCCTAGATAGGTAGCGATGGGTAAAAATGAGACCGCCTCCGCCGCCGCCAACGGCAGTGGTAAAATGGAAGACGTGGAAGAGGGGGAAATATCGGATACAGCATCAGTGGAAGAGATCAGTGAAGATGATTTTAATAAGCAAGAAGTTGTTGTAGTGAAAGAAACACCATCATCCACTACCAACAACAACAACAGCAGCAAACAGAAAGTTTGGACGGTGAGAGATCTGTACAAGTATCAAGTTGGAGGTGGATACATGTCTGGCTTGTATAATCTTGCTTGGGCACAAGCTGTTCAAAATAAGCCATTAAATGAGCTGTTTGTTGAGGTGGAAGTTGATGACAGTTCCCAGAAATCATCGGTGTCTTCTGTGAATAGCAGTAAAGAAGATAAGAGAACTGTTGTGATCGATGATAGTGGTGATGAGATGGACGTGGTTAAAGTTATTGATATCGAGAAAGAGGAAGGGGAGTTAGAGGAAGGGGAGATTGATTTGGATTCGGAGGGCAAGAGTGAGGGAGGAATGGTGAGTGTTGATACTGAGAAGAGGGAGAAGTCCATTCGTGAAGATTTGGAGAGTGTTAGTGTGATTAAAGATGACAAGTAAGTGTGTGATTTTGTTACTGAAAGTATGTGAATTTTTGTAGAAATGAAGACTGTGAATTACTTGGTGAAGGTAATTGCTATAACGGGATTGATTGTTTTGTTGGGATCTTTTTGTAGGTCATTTGAGGCAGTTTGTTTGAAACTGCATAACGCATTGGAGAGCTTGAAGGAATTGGTTAGGGTAAATGAAAATGGTTTTCCCTCAAAAGATAGTCTTGTTCGGTTGCTGTTCACTGCAATTGGAGCTGTTAATTCGGTGAGGCACTTAAAGAATATTTTTTCTACTCAATTTCATTCTTTAAGGAGTATTTATCGTTATATACATTTTGGTAAAGCTGTTCTATTTAATGTTAATTTGTGATGCTGTTGGAAACTTTTTGGAAACTGAATTTTTGTTCATCGCAGTTTTTTAGCTCGATGAACCAAAAATTAAAGGAGCAGAATAAGGGCGTGTTCAAGAGGTTTGGACTTTGTCATGTTCGTTATTTTGTTTCATCAGATTTTTCGTACGTCAATTTTTTAGATGTCTCATCATTGGATCTTTGGTTACAGGTTTCTTTCCCTTGTAAATAGCCATGATCCTTCATTTTTCTCTCCTGAGCATACCAAAGAGGTGTGTGATTTCTGTAACTTCGACTTTAGGATTGTTAGTCTTTGTTTTCCTTCAAAGTGGCATGCTGCTAATTATGGGGGGATTGTTTGTATCTCCAAGGAAACATAAATAATATGTCTGTTTTCACAGATTGAGCTCATGGTTTCCTCACTGGATTCTCATGATATTTTGTCAAGTTCAAGAGCTGGTGAAGAGAGAGAAACACAGGTTTCTGGTAAAGTGAATGAGAGGGATAATGATTCCTTATCGAAAACTGCAGGTTACGATTTGACTACTATGAATAGATTACCTTCTGCTGCTGAATCTTTTGTTTATAATAAGCCCAACTTTTCAATAGAACCTCCTAAACCAGGTGTACCTAGTTTTAAGAGTAGAGGAGTTTTGCTTCCTTTGCTTGACCTCCAAAAATTTCATGATGAAGACAGTCTTCCTTCACCAACACGGGAAACAGCACCTTCTTTTCCTGTTCAAAGATTATTGCCTATTGGGGATGGAATGATTAGTTCTGGGTTGCCTGTGCCTAAGGTGGCCTCTATCACAGAAGAGCCTAGAGTGCATCCCTATGAAACTGATGCACTCAAAGCTGTTTCCAGCTATCAACAAAAATTCAATCTTAATTCTTTTTTCACAAATGAACTTCCAAGCCCAACACCTTCGGAAGAATCTGGCAATGGGGATGGTGATACTGCTGGGGAAGTTTCTAGTTCATCAACTGTTAACTACAGAACTGTAAATCCACCTGTTTCAGATAGAAAAAGTGCTTCTCCTTCTCCACCACCACCACCTCCTCCTCCTCCTCCTCCCCACCTCAACAATTCATGCATTCGTGTTGTTATCCCCACTAGGAATTCTGCACCAGTGAGTTCTGTGACTAGTTCAACCGTAAAAGCATCAGCAAAGAGCAGGGACCCTAGGCTTCGATATGTTAATACTGATGCCAGTGCTTTGGACCAGAACCAGCGCACCTTGCTGATGGTGAATAACCCACCTAGAGCGGAACCTTCTGGAGCAATAGCAGGTTCAAGGAAGCAGAAGATAGAGGAGGATGTTTTGGATGGTACTTCGTTGAAAAGGCAAAGAAATTCATTTGATAATTTTGGTGTTGTTAGGGATATTAGAAGTATGACTGGAACTGGTGGCTGGTTAGAGGACACTGATATGGCTGAACCTCAAACTGTGAACAAAAATCAGTGGGCAGAGAATGCAGAACCTGGTCAAAGAATAAATAATGGAGTTGTTTGTCCTAGTACTGGTAGTGTTAGGTCCAATGTGAGTTGTAGTGGCAATGTGCAGGTGCCAGTTATGGGAATTAACACCATTGCTGGAAGTGAACAGGCACCAGTGACAAGCACTACTACAGCATCCCTACCCGATTTATTGAAGGACATCACTGTGAATCCGACAATGTTGATAAATATACTTAAGATGGGACAACAACAGAGATTAGCATTAGATGGGCAGCAGAAGCTTGCTGATCCTGCAAAAAGTACATCCCATCCTCCAAGTTCAAACTCGGTACTTGGAGCAATTCCTGAGGTGAATGCTGTTTCCTCACTGCCCTCAGGGATTTTGCCAAGATCTGCAGGGAAGGCCCAGGTTCCTTCTCAAATAGCTACAACGGTATGTACTTAATTGTATGCTTGAGCATCGTGAAATGATAATTATTTTTTCCAAGAATGTGCTTAGTTGGGAATGGAGCTAAGTTGAGTGGAACCACGTGCCTCTTTGGAGTGCCTATGCAGTTGGATTTTGTTTGATCTTGAAATATATATATATATATATATATATATATATATATATATATATATGTATATGTATTTTTTTTTGTGTGTGTGCTGGAACAAGATCTTTACTAGCACAAAAACTTTGTTAAATTTTATTGACGTGGTCTTGATTGCTTTTCTTTCTCTGGTATAATACAATAAGTAAATATAAGTAAATAAAATAAAACCTGTTGTGATTAGTATTAAACAGTTAAAGGATT
>Ga0325414_1007994_pt1 | contig 11193 bp, 3 predicted proteins | sample PopdelMetagenome_8_FD_206183 | JGI IMG/M metagenome (GOLD analysis project Ga0325414, IMG submission 206183) | Populus deltoides microbial communities from Bellville, Georgia, United States - Leaf-PdKOR-R3 | ecosystem: Host-associated > Plants > Phyllosphere > Phylloplane/Leaf | place: USA...
TTTCACATTCAATCTCCTTTTGACTGTGCATAAGTCCTTGAGGAACTTTGCATAAGATGGGACTTGTTTAATTGCATCAAGGAGTGGAATGTTGACTTTCACTTGTTTGAACAATTCATAGATTTCCAAGTTCATAAGATCATGTTTAGGTTTCCCTAACCTTCATAGAAATGGTGCTCTAGGAACAAATTCTAAATCACTCACTTTGACTCTAATTTTTCTTGAATCATCTCCTTTCTCACTCATCTCTTTCTCATTTATCTCACCTTCTTTGTCACTCAAACTCTCATTTGTCACTTGTGTTTTGATTTCCTCTTCACTTTCCTTAGATTTCTCCTCCATAATACCTCTAGGAATCTCAAAACCTATAGCTTTGTCAACAATCTTTCCACTTCTAAGGGTTGTTATGGCTTGGACTTGTTCATGGTTTGAAGGTTCACTAGATGAGGATTCACTCATGTGTACTTGACCTCTAGGATTTGGCATTGGTTGAGCTGGGATCTTTCCCTTCTCTTGAATGCTTAGTGATTGAGTCAACTTGGTTAGTTGACTTCGAATGTCTTTTAAGGTTCTATTGGTCTGGTCTTGAAATTTGTAAGCTTGGTTGTTGATTCCTCCTTGTGTTTGCATGAATTATTGAAGAGTATCCTCTAAGGATCTCTTATGAGGTGGTTGGTATGTGTTATGTGTGGGAGCATGAAATGGTTGGGGTGGAGGTTTTACCAATAGTAAAATGGGTTAAATTAAAGTAAAGAAACCTAAATCCAGATAAAAAAAATGGTGAAATTAATGAAATGAAAAGTGAATATAATACTAAATTGTTGAAAAGAAAAATATTTGTGAGGACAAAATAAATACGTAAAACCAAGATAGGTCAATATTCAAATAACAGAAGGTTGGGAGTTTATGTACAAATGATAAAAAGGGGTGGGGATAAATGTGCAATTAACAAGATGATAGAACTATAAATATCATTCTATTTTCTCTCTTGGAGTGACTTACAAGAGCAAGAGAGATTTAGAGAGAGGCTGGAGAGAAGACATACTGATGGCAGAACATCCGATAGCTATAACTCCACCTTCTACTGTTGGATCAGAACGATATTTGGATATGTTGTTCTCCTCTATGTCATGTACATTGTTACCGGAGGGATTTTCTATATCAGTCCCAGTTTAAGAGATATTAGGGGAGGAAAATTTCTAGGAAAATACACTTCTAGATAGTTCTTCGCTGACTATTTTCCCCTCCGGCCACCATTGGATTAGGCTATACTTTGGATATGTTGTTCTTTCTGATGCTGTCTAGATTCTGAACGGTGGAGATCAGAAATAAAAAACACTTAATATAGAAGTTGTGCTTCTCGCACAGTAGGTCTGCAAGTTTGAGGTCAGTTCGGTTAAACCCATATTTTTGAAAATTTCACCATTTAATGAAGTTGATATTTGGATATGTTATATTCATAATAATGCATTATATCTTGACCATATGGATTGTTTGGAATATTATTCGTTTGTTATTTATGGTTGATTGAAATTGTTGTCAAGGATTGTGTTTAGAAGAATATTGTTCAGAAAGTTTGTAAAATCGATAAAAATGTTTTATTTTGACGTTAAGAGGGAAGATTGAAATAAATATGATAAATTGGCTATTAAAAAGAAATTTTTTGACACTTTTAAACGATATGTGATATGGCTAGGGGCTGAGATAAAAGAAAAAATGTTAAATTGTGGATGTTGTGTGTAAATGAAAAGGTTGATGAATCTGGACAGATTCGTCTCCTGACTTTTGGAGAGAATTCGAGTAGGAGGATGAGGGAATTAGGATCAAGTTCTCATAATAATTGTAGTTTTGGAAGTTAGCTAACTAAGAAAGTTGGTCTTGCTCAATTTGGAGCTGTAGAACTCCAGATATGGGTCATCAACTAATATTAGGTCATGATAAACCCTGTAGGGTAGTAGGTATGGTTTGTTAATAAGCAATTTTGACTGTCTTAGAGGCAAAACTAGGCTCTCCTTCCTCAGAGAACTTGTAGCCTCATGTCTTAGCTTTCCAACGAGACCAATATCGCTTGAAATGGAGTTTTATAACTATAGATAGAATTAAAAATATGAGGAGAGGTTGGACAGTAACAGTTGGACAGTAACAGTCCAATGTTTGTTGATAAACAATTTTGACATCTTAGAGGCAGAACTGGGTTCTCCTTTCTCTAGAGAACTTGTAGTCTCGTGTCTTAGCTTTCTAACGAGACCAATCGCGCTTGAAATGGAGTTCTATAACTCTAGATATAGTTAAACATCTGAGAAGATGTCAGACAATAACAGTTCAATATCAAGACAGTAATAGTAGGATAGTAACAATCCAATGTTTGTTGATGAGCAATTTTGATTGTCTTAAAGGCAGAATACGGTTCTTATTCCTCGGAGAACTTGTAGTCTCGTGTCTTAACTTTCCAACGAGACCAATCTCACTTGAAATGGAGTTCTATAACTCTAGATATAATTATAAATCTAAGGAGAGGTCGGATAGTAACAGTTCAATATCAAGACAGTAACAATCCAATGTTTGTTGATGAGCAATTTTGACTGTCTTAAAGGTAGAATTGGGTTCTCCTTCATGCAGAAAACTTGTAGCCTCGTGTTTTAGCTTTCCAACGAAATCAACCTCGTTTGAAAGGGAGTTCTATAACTCTAGATATAGTTAAAAATCTGAGGAGAGGTCAGATAGTAATAATTCAATATCAAGATAGTAACAGTTAGACAGTAATAGTCGAATGTTTGTTGATGAGTAATTTTGACTATTTTAGAGGCAGAACAAAGTTCTCCTTTCTTCAAAGAACTTGTAGCCTCGTGTCTTAACTTTTCAACGAGACCAATCTCACTTGAAACTGAGTTCTATAACTCTAAATATAGTTAAAAATCTGAGAAGATGTCGGATAGTAAATAAAATATGAATGCATGATTGTCTTTTTAAATTGTTGAATTTTTGTGTTGCTATATTATTATGATTTTCATGTTTTAATGATATGTATTTTTGTTCTAGGACCATAGCATGCACGACAAAAGTAGATCCTAACTTATGTTCACTTTTTGTAGTATAGGTTATAGGGAGTATACCCTTGTATTTTGTAATATTACAACTTTTATAGAACTTAATTTGTATAATTGATGTTTAAACTTGAATAAATGAACTTAATTCTAAAATTCATATAATCATGTTTCAAGTATGCGTGTTATCCCATTTATTCCCCTATAATGATATTTGTTGTTCAATGTATGTTATATATGTTGTGGTTGTGATGTTGATGATGATGTTTGTGGGATTGAAACCCAAGATGATTGGGTCGTGATTGAGTTATGAGATGTAAGATATTAGAAATGTAAACATGGTATATGTCGATAACTTGGGACCTTCTGGTATAGGTGAGACTCTGTCGAAATTTCAGTGGAAATTTTGGTAGACTTGTATATGAGAACTGGAAAAAAAAATTACCCGTACTTTCACGTACCAAATCATAGGAAAGTAACTATAATCATATATGAAAGTGTGGGGCGTTACATTGTCAAATTTGACCAAAAACTCATTTCAAACACAAAATCCCAAATATGTATTAATACATAAACTTGTATATGTAAAATATTTATATTTTTTAGGGTTAATAGCTCAATTTCTCCTTAAATAGTAGGGTATTATCCTAATCAATCCTTATATCCTTAATTGAACTAATTTTATAGGTAAATTTCTAATATACTCTTCAAGTGAGATTTTTATGTTAATTCACCGAAACCAGTCATGTGAATTTTTATATGATAATAAGTTTATACTTGAATATAAATTAAGTTTCTAAGTCACGTGCAAATCATGTGATTAATTATGGTCAGCTAGCATAAAAATCTCATCAGAATGATAAATAAAAAACTCAACGTATATCTAAATATAAAATTGATTCAATTAGATATATAATGATGGATTAGAGAAGTATCTTATTATATAAGGAGAGATTAAGCTATTAATCATGGTTTTTACCTACCTGCACACATGCACAAATTAGAAATATATGCTTTTTTTTCATGTTGAATAATAAAAAGTTCTTAGTTATCAGATACCAAAAACCTAATCAATTTGATATAGACTAAATTAGATATGCAAATAAAATTATAGGATCTCTTTCTCTTTTGGAGAGAATAGTGTGGAAACCGAGGATAAAAGAGAAAAGAGAGGGGAGAAAAAAAAAGAAAAAAAGATTGCCATATGCGTTTAACACCAACACGCACCACACCATCGAGATAGGCTCGCTGAGACATGTTAAGAGACACCAAGGAAGATAGTGAAAAAACGCTAGAGGAAGCTGCATGCATACAATTGCTTTCTCCATATGTTGGCGGATGTAAGTCTTTATCTCTGACAATCTACCCTAGTCCTTGTTTTGTTTTTTTATTTTCAAATTTGGTCTCTTAAGCTTGAATTGTTTTAGACTAATACAATCTAATGTTATTTTGATAAATCGAGCATCAACCACACATCAGAAATTTTTCCTTGACACTACAAGATCCCCATTTCTAAGCAACATAAAAACACTATTAAGTAGCATTCAAAATAAACCAAATTTAAAAGGACTATAAAAAATAAGGGTTAATCTTCTACCTGATCGTGCAATTCAATCCTTGACTATTTAAAGAAAAAGGGGCTGAATGTTTGCATATTTGTTCAAAATCAGTTCCCATAACTCCAATTGTTTTAAATCAGTAAGTTTTTATTTAATTGTTCTAAACCGAGCATCAACCTAGCATTTTTTTTTCTGACATCCCGGGATCCCATAATCTAGGAATTCAAAACAAATAGTCAAGTTAAATTCTAAATAAATGCAATTTCAAAGGAACAAATAGGAAAGCAATTAAGTTGAGGGATCAAAATGAAAAAAAAAATTGTGAATTAGTATTGTAATCTACAGTAACATAGGTGTGGGTGAACAATACTTTTCCCAGGCCCAAAATGATAAGTATAAAACAAGTAGAGATGGAAATAAAATTAATGTTTTTCTTTGCTTTTAAGAAGAAAAATGAGTGAAACTTTATATTTTTTTTAGAAGAAGCGAGATTAAGATAGAGACAGAAAGATTATGAATTTAGTCCAAATCTCTCCTTGTAAACTTTTTAAAACTCCAAGTCATGCTTTATACTTTCAATTCTTAATGAGTGATTTTGGATGAATTATTTTTTCCAATCAGATTTGATTAAAAAAATATATATAAATATAAAAATCACAAATAAAATAAGAAAATAAAAAGATGAGAAAGAAAGAAAATATAAAACACATATAAATTTTTTAACAATGTAATCCGACCATTTTCTTCTAATAAATCCCCTCATCATTATGAATTCATAAAAACTAAAATTTCATCATTTTACTATTGAAATTTAAATAATATTTGGATTTGAATCTTTCAATTAAAAAACTTCCAAATTGATTGTTGTGTGAATCTACTATTTGAAAATGGTTTTTGATGTTAGATTTGTGTTTAGACAAATACATAGTGAAAAAAGATGCTGAAGATGTTTTAAGTTATCAACAAGCTTTTCTAAAATCTGGCATGATCAACTAGTTTTGGTTATTTAAGGTTGAAGATGAGGACAAACAATATGTCATTAGTAAAAGATGACAAGTCATCGGTGTACTTGTTTTAAAAATAATTAAGCCTTGAAAAAAGCTCAAATGTGTTTGTTCTCAACTTCAAGCCTATTTTTTTAATTAATTTTTATATATAAACAAATTTATTCATATATAATTTTTCCTTATTAATTACTTATTTTAAATTATATTTTTTTCTATTAAGTGGAAGAAACATAACTATTTAGTTTTTCTAAAAAAAATATATAATTATAATAAATGTTTAAAACACATACCAAAAGTAACATGCACGCAAAGATATATAAGAAAAAACTTTTTTGTGCACTTATTTAATCTTGTCTCCTTGCATTAAATAGAGACAAGTAAAAATAAATTTGGTATCTATTTCTATTGTCATATCAATAATATACAATTTCTCAAAGGTTTTAAATAAGATTTTAGAGACATGAAAATAAGGTTGTTAATTCCATTCTGTTTTAGTCGGAATGACTAATATACCATGTATATTTTTTAAAAATAAAATAAAATAGAATAAATATTATCATCTTACTTGGAATTTCAAATATTTCGGATTTCTTGCTCAAATCCTGATCAAGATATTGCAGGTTTACTTGTTTTGTTTTGGATAATATAATTTGGTTCAGAAGTTATAAAATTTCAGTTTATGATTTTGGTTTATTTTTTATTTTAGCTGAGAAAACCAATATGAATGAAATGATTTTTAGTCATCTTTTATGATACATATGCACAAAAATATATGTATAAGATTTGCATGAGTCGTTGTGCCTTCTACTATCTAAGGAACCAAAATTTTTCAAAATTGGCTTGGTGATACTATTTACTGAATCTAAAGCGATCACAGATCGTGGGAGAGCTGGAGCCAATACGGCTTAGGGTGTGTAATAGGTGTATAGTTTTTATCTGATGTTAATATTAATTGTGTGAATGTTTGGACTTGGATGCTTTGAAGGAATTTTTGAGAAACTAAGAAGAGATTCTTAGTTACTCTCATCCTAATTCCACATAGTAAGTTGACTGGGGATGCATCAAGTTTGGAACAATTGCGTTTCAACTTAACACATTATTCTTGAATACAAGAAGACACCTCTAATTCTTTGTAACCGAAAGCACTTGCTAAATTTTAATTATATTGCAAAATCTTCATCAGTTTGCATTATGTTATCTATTTTCAAAATAGAAAAAAATAAAGATTTAAATCTTAGAAGGATTTTAAAAAACTTTTTAATTTAATTTAGGGGTGAAATGAGAAAACTTCAAAATATTGCTAAAAGTAATTGTGTGTGTGTATATATATAAAATTTTATTGTTCATTTTTTTTATTCATTTAAAAAACAATAAAAAAACTTGTATTAAAACAATATGAAGTGTTTACCAAACCATTAAAAAAATATTTTCTTTTTTTACAGAGAAAAAAATTATATTTAAGCAGAAAATCTCATTTTTTACTTCAAAAAATTAGAATATTATTTTGTTACAAAAGGTCACTTAAATTTTAATAAACTTTTCAAAATTCCAAATTGCCGAGGGAGCTCACACCGCCACACACCCACTGGACCTAGGGTGAAGTGAAATGGAAATGGAAATGGAAATGGAAATGGAACTATAAATATAGGTAATATAAACTCCCACGCGCATGTGAAGCACCTGCCCGCTAACAGTCTCTAAAATACTGAAATCACCTCCTGCAAATTATAAAATCAAGAAAGAAATACCAAAACAAGACTCATGAAAATTTTAATTTGATAAACAATTTAATGGCAAACCTTCCTCAATCTCTGTCGATGAACACACCTTTCGGAGGACCAAGCGCGTCTAATCCCGCCGCCGCTGGAGCTCCCGCCAACAAAGACCGGAAGATGGCATCAGCAGAGCACCTGGTTCTTGACCTAAGCAATCCTGATCTTCGTGAAAACGCCCTTCTTGAGCTCTCTAAGGTAACGACAAAATTACCAATTACTTTTTATTAAAGAAATTGAGAATTGAGAAATTAGGGGTTTTGGTTGAAACCCTAATAATAATGAGCGGTCTCTCGCTATATTTTATTTTATTTGTTGTTTACAAGAAGAAGAATAGATAATTTCGTGAGAATTATTGTTTTGTAAAACAGCTTTAATAAATTACGATAGACAGTTGAATGGGAAGGAAATGTATGATTATTGGCTTAAAACAGATCCACCACCTGCTGGGCACCACCCATGATTTGTGGGTTCTGCTCCATTTCGTGCAGTTGAGGAAGAAAAAGGCTGCCCTGAACTAGTGAAACTTAGAATTCAAGGCATATTCAAACTTTTCTTGCAATAAAACATTGTATACTTAAACACGAGGTATTTTTTCGTTTTAAATCGGAGGCCATTAAAGTGGTAAACTGGTTGTCAAAACGCTTCTTCGATTTTGCATGCAAAGGAATCTTTACCTTGGCTGGCTGCATACATGTGAGGGGGAGAAACTATTTCATTTTCATTGCAAATCAGTTCTCTGTATATGCTTAAACAAGAAGAGATACATGCACGCATGCCCAGCTGGACATGGTTTCATGTGCAATAGCAGCATGTAATCAACTTGTTATATGTGGACCTTGCCAATGTTTTTCCTTTTAAGTGGTTGTGCCATTTAGCTGTTGAAGATTCATTTTCTGCCATCATAAACCAGTGTCTACCTTTGCTTTCATTTTTTAGAACAAGGATTTATTTCAAGATTTGGCTCCTTTCGTGTGGAATTCTTTTGGTACTATTGCTGCACTCATTCAGGTATGCCTAATAAACTTGTTTTTGTTTTTATTTTTAGAAGAGAGAATTATTTCAAGATTTGGCTCCATTGTTGTGGAATTCTTTTGGTACAATTGCTGCATTGTTACAGGTATGCCATTTGAAGTTGATATTTTAATATCAGTTCCTTGTTAAATTATCTCCCCTCTTGCTCATGTTAGCATGAAGTCATCCATGTTGCGTTGTGATATATTTTATCTTGTAGAATTTCCTTTATAATTTCTATATATATATATATATATAGAAAAGCTCATACTAGTTTCCCTTGATCCCAATGCATTATGCTAACAGAAAAAAAAAATAAACATAGATCATATTGAGGACATGAGTGAGGGAATTAAAATGTTTTGAACTCTTAAGGACAAAAGGGATATGCTTGTTACTTCTCTATGATCTCTTTAAACTAGGCTGAATTGATGATGTTTTCTTTCATACCGTTCATGTTTGAGTTAATATTTATTGTGTGTTTATTTTGGAGCCCTTTTTATTCCAACTTGTCAACCGAACATATGTGACTGCTTTGCATGATTTTTTCGTGATTTTGGTTGGAGCTTAATAAGCAAAATAAACACCACTGGTGTTGTGTAGGTGTTGTGTAGTTCTCATGTCCTCTAGAAGCCTTTTAGCTTTCCAGAGATTGTAGATAAGTGTGAAAATTTTCAACTCTCAAAGTGCTTGATGTATGTTATTTCCATGATTTTTGAGTTTTCCTTATTTGCAGGAGATCGTTTCAATATACCCAGTTTTATCACCACCTAACTTAAGTCCCGCACAATCAAATCGAGTTTGCAATGCTCTAGCACTTCTTCAGGTCAAAATATTTTGTTTTTGTTGTTCCTCTGGTTATTCTTATGTTTATTTTCTACTTTAGTTTTTTCGTTAATAATTTCAACTTTGCTTCTTTCCCTTCATTGGAAATTTATTATGCATGGATTGTCATATATTTTCCATTTAGAGAAATTATGATTTAAGATGCTGAAACACTTCTAGGTACTCGAGTGAAGCATTATTTCGCTCAAAAGTTCAATGGATCAATGATCAAAGGCTTAATATTTTTGGGTTCTTGTACAAATCTTACCTTTATTAGTTTGGGAAACATTGTTGATGCATAATTCAAGAGTTAAAAATCAATTTCCCATGTGGCTATCTATGATGGTGATTATGGTGGGTGTATTGCCTACTTGCGGACTTCTTTGAGCACTGGGGAGATGAAGTTACTATCGAGGAAAAAAATATTCTGAATGAATCAATGAAGTTACTTTTTTACAAGCATCACCTAGAAAAAAAGTGTAATGGAATTTTTTGAAATATGTAAAATATCAGAAGAATGTAATTCATAAAATGGAATTCATTTTGTCATTTATACGAATAAAGTATTATGATTATTAAGAACTCAGCAGTGCCCCCTTTTTTCTGTAGGCATTTATATTTAAATGCATCTATTATAAGGTAGAAAGGAAATTATTTTTCAACACATTTCTATAATAGGTTAAATACTTAAATTATTTTGGAGTTTTATTTAATGTAGTGCTTTCCAAAAGAACTAAAGCATTTACTGATAGTATATGAGGAAAAAGAAAATTCAAAAGAAAAAAAAAACAGATAAGAAAAGAAGTGCTAGTGTAATGAAAAGACAATTTGATAATTTGTTTTTTTGTCTAATTTCACAACATGTTGCTTGTTTCATTTTGCTTGCCTAACTCATGCAATGTTGAAGAGTGAGCATAGATATTCTCTGTCTCTGTACTTTTACAGATCTTTTTATTTTATTTCAGGCTTGAAGTTATTTATGATGTTCATAATCTTTTTTTGTATTTTCTTACAGTGTGTAGCTTCACATCCTGACACAAGGATGTTGTTTCTCAATGGTAATGTTCTCGATCTTGTTTGCTCACTTGAGTAGCACTTGAGAGGAAACTTTATTATTGTTGGTTGGATCATATGGCTTGAATTTTGTTTCATGGGAAGAATAATCTTTTTGCTATCCTTTTGGATATGATATAAGCCGATTAACTTATTGTATGTATTCTTCTAGTTGACCATTTCTTTTTTTGCCCTTTGCAGCTCATATACCTTTATATCTCTACCCTTTCCTAAATACAACTAGCAAATCAAGGCCTTTCGAGTACCTAAGGCTTACTAGTTTAGGTGTCATTGGTGCCCTAGTGAAGGTAGTTCAACCTTTCTGATATTCTATTCCTCATCTTCATGATCTTTATATTCTTTATCATTTAATAGTGCAATGTCTAAACCTTTTTGTACTTAACCATCATAGCTTCATAGAACAGTATACTTGTTTCTCATAAAGATAATGATATATGAATGTGTTGATCTTTACATTTATCCACATTGCCTTATTACTTGGCACAAGCATATCAATATTTATCCAAACAAAAGAGTATTATATTATGTTGATCTCTACATTTGTAGCTTATATTTTTGTTGCTTTTGTTCTCAATTAGTTTGAAATTTTGATCTTAATTTTTTTTCTATTGGTTACCAGGTTGATGACACAGAAGTTATTAGTTTCCTTCTTTCTACTGAGATTATTCCGCTATGTCTGCGTACTATGGAGATGGGAAGTGAATTATCAAAAACAGTTGAGTGTTGTTATTGTACATCCTTCCGCTTTTTTCAAATAAACTTATGTTGATTATGTTTATTTTCACTATTTATGCCTTGTTTGGTTATTTTTTTGTCTAAATGCATGGTGATGCAGAATTGTCCTTTAGATTGCTAAATTGAGATTTGAAGAAAAGTTTGTAACTTTACCCTACAAGAA
>Ga0325414_1007996_pt1 | contig 11190 bp, 5 predicted proteins | sample PopdelMetagenome_8_FD_206183 | JGI IMG/M metagenome (GOLD analysis project Ga0325414, IMG submission 206183) | Populus deltoides microbial communities from Bellville, Georgia, United States - Leaf-PdKOR-R3 | ecosystem: Host-associated > Plants > Phyllosphere > Phylloplane/Leaf | place: USA...
TTTCCATGCCCGATCCTCATTCTGCGGACTTCCTCATCTCCCATTATGAGTCTCCTACTCTAGTCCCTCAAATATTTTCTCCCTCGGTTCCAACCAATTTCATTTAGTCACCATCTTAAAGTTTTCGGTTGTCTTGCATATCGCTACTCACCATAACATTGCTCCTTTGTTGCCACCATTAGTCAGGACATTGAGCCCTGCTCTTACACATAAGCTGCTTCCATTCCACAGTGGCAAGCTGTCATGCAATCTGAATTGGCAGCCTTGAAAGCTAATAACACTTAGTCCCTCACTTCTATCCCTCCTGGAAAAAACACCTATTAGATACCACTGGATCTACAAAATCAAACGCCATTCAGATGGCACCATTGAGCGTCACAAAGCCCAGTTGGTGGCGAAGGGTTACACACAGGTAGAAGGTACCGACTTCCATGACACTTTCTCTCCTACTGCTAAAATGATTACCGTCCGTTGTCTGTTAGCTTTAGCAGCAGCACAAAATTGGTCCTTTCACCAGCTAGATGTGCACAATGCTTTCCTTCATGGTGATCTCCATGAAGAAATTTATATATGTCCACCTCCTGGTCTTCAGCGATAGGGGGGAGTTTGGTATGTCGCCTCAATAAGTTGTTGTATGGATTAAAGCAAGCTTCCCGTCAATGGTTTGCTAAATTCTTTGTAGCTATTCAAGCTGCCGGATATGTTCAGTCTAAAGCAAATTATTCATTATTCACGTGTCGCAATGGTAAATCCTTTACCGCATTGTTGATACATGTTGACGATATTCTGATCACAGGTAATGACCTCAAGGCTATATACACTCTTAAGAGATTTCTGCATAGTCGTTTCTGAATTAAAGATTTGGGCGATTTGAAATATGTTCTGGGCATTGAGGTATCTCGATCACAAAAAGGTATTTCTATCTCACAACATAAGTACACTTCGGAAATTTTAAAGGATGATGGGATTTTGGGTGTTAAACCTGTAAATTTTCCTATAGAACAAAACACAAAACTCTCAGATGCAGGTGATTTACTTAAAGATCCATCTTAATATAGGCGTCTTGTGGGGCGTCTAATTTACTTGACCATTGCCCGACCGGATATCATGTATTCTGTACATGTGCTAAGTCGATTTATACATGCACCACACAAACCACACATGGAAGCTCCCTTGCGTGTGTTGCGTTATCTGAAAGGTGCTCCAGGATAGGGTTTGTTTTTCTCTTCTCAAAATGATTTGTCTCTGCGAGCTTTTTGTGATTTAGATTGGGTTGATTGCCCAATGACTCGAAGATCCACTATAGGTTATTGTGTTTTTTTGGGATCTTCACTTGTTTCTTAGCGAACAAAAAGACTCGAGCCATAACAGGTACATGTTGCGAGTTATCTTTGTTACGTTCATTGTTAAAAGATTTACGGATATTGCATCCGAAACCAGCATTGCTACACTGTGACAACAAAGCAGCTTTACATATAATGGCTAATCCAGTTTTCCATGAGAGAACCAAACATATAGAAATGGATTGTCATTTATCATAACTAAATTCGTTACTTCGACAGATCAACTTGCGGATATATTCACTAAGCCATTGAAAAATGAGATTTTCTCTACCATGATTCGCAAGTTGGGAGTTCTCGACATTCATTCTCCAACTTAAGAGGAAGTGTTAAGAAATAATCAATAATATCCCAATGTTTATGTAATGGTTTAGAAAACAAATATGTAGACCTGTTCTGTCAACTATACCTATTCCTATTGTAATTCATATTCCTAATATGGCGTAGAATAATTATAAGAAAACACTTGTATATAAGCGGTAGAGTATTATTCAATAAAGTACTGGCAAATCTTTTCCTTCTCTGTTTTTCAAAGTAAACACAATCTGTACAGTCTTGTGTCGGTAATGTAAACATAATGCATCGTGTGGAAAACATTCTCATATCTTAAAAGTCGGGTAAAGTAGTTAAAATGCTTATTTGAACTTTAAACACAATTAACAACGTCGGCCCCTCCATGCTTGAAGAAGATGCTCTTTGCTCGTAATGGATTGGATACTTCTGAAGGAATCTTTCCACAGCTTTTCTAGATTAAATACATGAGTTGTGTACTGCTGGTGCAGTGTAAAAAAACATACGTGTATTCCATGCTTGAGCTTCAAAATCTGAACTCGATCTCTTTAATACAACCTAAGTCCCCCCCACCACACCCCCCCCCCTCCCCCCCCGTGTTCAATAAATATTTCTCTTCTTACTTCCCACTGAGCTTGGAACTCCACAATCTATGGATCTAATCTGTTTCTTCATTGCTCATTTATTCATATCAGGTAACTGGTGGATATTGAATAATGTTTCTATATGTTTTCTGTTCTAGAATCTAAATTAACAAGTTGTTAACCATATTATATATCCGCAAGCAGGTGTTGTTTCAACAACTTTTTCAGTAACAAACAAGTGCAACTACACGATATGGCCAGGGTTTCTGGCAAATGAAGATGATCCTCCTGCATCTATCTCTAGCTTCTCCCTTCAAAGGGGACAGTCAAAAACCATATCAGCACCAGTTTCCTGGGGTTATCCTTTTTGGGGCCATACATATTGCACTGAAGAATCCACAGGAAATTTCTCCTGCATCACAGGTGATTGTGGTTCTGGCAAACTAGAATGTTCAGGAAACGGCACGGCTACTTCTGCCATACTGCCAGAGTTCAAGCTTGTTGATTCTGGTGGGCTTTATTTTATTTCTTTTTCAATGTTAATCTTGTTGTGCCTTTAGCCCGCCTTTCCTTGTTGCGGCCTTCTGATCAGAATTGTACAAGTGTAGGATGCGTGGCGGATTCGAACGTAGCATATTCTTCAGAGCTCAAGGTTAATAGTTCCGGTGGGGAGATCGATGCGTGCAAGTGTGTGTGCAAAGCATTTGGATCACCACACAATTGTGCATCAGTCAATTACCAAATTATTTTCTGCGCAGGTAAATTTACCATTTCTCAATCTTGTAGCATTTTTTCGAGTTTGGTGTTCTATTTTAAATCATTTTGATATCTAGGGATAGTTTGGTTTAGATGAAATCATGAAGAGTTAAGAAAGATTGCAGAAAATGGAAGTTGGTTCTATCCTAAAAAGAACAAAAAAAAAAAAAAGGATGCTTCATATGGTGACTTTGGAAAGAATTTGAAAAATAATACCGTGGAACTCTAGCATACACACTAATTTTTCTTATTCTATATATTTTAATTTTCTTTTGTTGTTTGATTTACACCCTCCTTTTGGCTTTTGATTTTAATTGGTGCCTAGCTCTATCAAGTGTTTTGATTAAGACATCCTAGATGATTATTCACTACTAAAACTTCATGACTACATTTAATATAATTATTTAAATCTCGCAAATGACATTCCAATTTAAAGTTTATAAAACCCAAATCACATGTGGAGTGTCAATCAGGAAGCTTTATATTTTTAAATTAATACAATGGATTAATTTTAATAATATTACTTTTAATTCAATATTTAATAATATTGAACTTACTATAAAAAATTTATTTGGAAGGCGTTATTTCAATCAAGTGCATGCCAAATAATAGTAAAAAATGAATTTTATGTATTATAATTTTAATGACTATTAAATCTAACTAAACATCATTGTTTTTATTGATAAAAATGTAAAATATGAAATTTGTAAATGAGAGATCACTTATAAAAAATTAAACTATTATTTCTAATTACAAAAATTATATATAAGAAATTTATACCACACTTGAAATCCATAATATTTATTTAATGCAGTAAGAAGTGAAGTTATTTTTTTATTTTTTATAAGCAAATAAATATATTTTAAGAATTAGATGAGCTAACCAAATGAAATGCAAGTCATTAATTATATTTTAATAAAATAAAATAAATATAATTTATTTTATTTTTATATAGTCTCTGGTGCATGCATTAACCAATATACATGCCAAATTCGAGGGAAGCATATTTGTTTTGATAAGCCATAAAGATAAAGCCTAATGAAGGTAAAAATAACCAACCCGAGAGGTCGGACAAAACAGAGAAGATAAAGAAAATGGTTACAGGTGAAATAATCAAAATAACATAAAGATCACTAAGCTGCACATTCAAGCAACCAAATCTCTAATCCCTTCCATTGTCGACTCCTGATCTTCCAACAAAAATGTCTTCTGCAAAGAAACGTATATATGACAAACTTTATAGAGTTACGGTAATGCAGAGATGTTCGATTTCTTTCCAAGTAAAACGCAGTCCTGTTGAAGTATGGTTTCGTCCTTTCATCATTGTCTTTTTGATTGATTCATCCATTTGCAGCAAAAACTACTACTCCAAGAAGACGTTCGGCATCCGAGTCCATCACAACCTCCACAACAGTTTCAGCAAATGCTACTGCAAATGGCGCTGATTCGACGTCCGAGTCCATCGCAACCAGCCCCACATCTTCAGTGAAAGCTTCTGCAAAAGGCTCCAATTCATCGAGCAGTGCAAAAGTAACTACAACTAGCGTAACGGTGAAAACGCTAAGCCCCATGGCATTCCCTCCAAGCCCTTTGCCAGATGAGAAAACACCAAGCCCTTTGCCAGATGAGAAAACACCAAGCCCTATGCCATTCCCTCCAAGCCCTTTGCCAGATGAGAAAACACCAAGCCCTATGCCATTCCCTCCAAGCCCTTTGCCAGATGAGAAAACACCAAGCCCTTTGCCAAAAACAAGGCCTAATACTACTTCAAGAAGACGCTTGGCACCGATTATAGCAGGAGTAATAGGTGGTGCTCTTCTCATCATTTTCCTCATAGTGATTCTTATTTTGAGGGCTAGGTGGTGGGAGGAATCTGAGAAAAATGAGGATTTGGAAGCTGATGATATAAGGCAAGTCCCAGGAACGCCTGTGAGGTTTTCATATGAAGATCTCCGTGTTGCAACTCATGATTTCAGTGAAACACTTGGAAAAGGAGGTTCCGGATCTGTGTTCAAAGGAGTACTGCTAGATGGGACTCATGTTGCTGTGAAGAAGTTGGACAAATTAGGCCAAGATATGAGTTCATTTCTAGCAGAAGTTGAGGCAATTGGAAGCATTAACCATTTTAATTTGGTAAGATTGATAGGATTTTGTGCAGAGAAATCATCTGGGCTTTTGGTTTTCGAGTATATGAACAAAGGATCCCTGGATAAATGGATTTTCAAGAATGACCAAGGATCTTGCCTCGATTGGCAGACCCGAAATAAGGTTGTACTTGGCATAGCAAAAGGGCTGGCTTATCTTCATGAAGACTGCCAGAAGAAAATAATACATTTCGATATAAAACCGCTGAACATTCTCTTGGATGCAAATTTCAATGCCAAGATTTGTGATTTTGGGTTATCTGAGCTAGTTGATAGAGATACGAGCCAAGTTCAAACCCGAACCAGAGGAACCTGTGGATATATTGCTCCAGAATGTTGTAAAATACCACCAGGTCGCATCACAGTAAAAGTTGACGTATACGGTTTCGGAATTGTTCTCCTGGAAATAGTTTGTGCACGCAAAAATTTTGATCACACACAACCAGAATCTGAAAATCATTTGCTTAGGATGTTACAGAAGAAAGCTGAACAAGATAGGCTCATAGACATTGTGGAGAATTTGGATGATCAGTACATGCATTGTGATAGAGAGGAAATAACCAGGATGATAAAGATTGCTGCTTGGTGTTTGCAAGATGACCCGGAAAGAAGGCCTCTCATGTCAGCAGTTGTGAAGGTGTTGGAGGGTGTAATGGAGGTAGAATCAAACCTCGTTTATAAGTTTCATCATGCGTTGATAACTCCTGCTGTTAATCACCATACATCTCCACAGCCACAAGCATCTGTTCTTTCTTATCCCAGATGATGTAGCAGTGAATCTGTCTTTTGACAGAAATAAAATTCATCAAGCCTGTCAACATTTGTATTGTTTTTCCATGTTATCCTAAACTAAGCACAGTTGTTTTTTGAGTGTTCATGCTTATTTCTCATAATAAAGATTGTAGAGTTGTTTGAAATTGCAAACCTGTCAGTGCAACTGTATTCTTTTGTTTTTGGAGAATGAGATATATATGGAACTGCATTCTCAAAGTTGAAATAGAAGTAGATAATAAACAAGGTAGGTACAAAAGTGCAAGATTTAGGCACATAGCTTCCACCCAAAAATATATTGATAGGCCGTCGCGGGGAAACGATGTCATTAGTGTGATTTTCGGCTGATTTCTTTTGTTCAGCTCTCCTCTTATTCTAAAGCTGTAAAGAAATTCTCAGAAGCTTTAGAAGCCTAAATACCTTATAAAAATTCTTTAATATTAATACTTTAAAGATAAATTAAAAATATTATTCAAAGTATCAAATTATCAAATCTCGCTATATAATTCATGTTATTGCAAAGCATAAATCTTGACTTGATTTCATGAATAAATCAAGTTATCATATATCAAATTCAAAAGATAAATCAAAGCAATGTTTATTTTTTTATAAAAATATTTTAAATAAAAATTTTGCTCAGTCATATATTTTAATAAAATAAATATTTTTATATGTGTGCTTCTTTAATTTTAGGTGTTTAAAATTATATCTACAAATACAATACGCAGCAACACTTCTGTGGTTGTCACTGTTACCTTTCTAGTCTACATCTAAATCCTTGAAGGGATTTATTAGTCTATGGAGTAAATTGTAGACCAAATGAAATTATGTGTTTGAGATATTGAAGAATTCTCTTTATTACTTGCCAATGAGCATCCGTTGGTTGGTGCTTGAATTTATTGACATAGTGAAAATTCTATGCAATATCTAGATGTATAAATCCAACATAATATAGGGCTCTAACAGTGCTTTTGTAGAATTAAGGATCATTGAATTTAGATCTTTTAAATTTGGATAAGTGACTGGTGGTAGACATCGGTGTTGCATAAGGTTTTGTTTTATCCATGCTTACCTTTATGAGTAGGTTTGCAACATCCTTTATTTAGGTGAGAAAAATGTCAGGATCGTGATGTAAAGTTTCAACACTAAGAAAGAACATTGAACTCATTAGCCATCACCTCATGCCACTAAGGTTATTTAAAGGCTTTTGTATAGAAAGTTGCTTTAGCAATAAGTACATGAGGAAAATGGTACTTGATATATCCAGCATAAGATGTCTTTAGTTTGAGATTGATGGTCTATGACCTTGTGGTCATTCTGTCTGTGTGAAGTAGAAGTTGTTGTGTTACTGGAAGTAGAACTACACGGGTCAGTAACAAAAGCTGAGTTTGAAAGTGCATGAATCTCTATAGTATTGACAACATCTACAGGGTGATGTACCATGGCTATGTCGTTTTACAACTGATCAAATATAGTTGGTGTCCCTCTAGGTTGAGAAAGTTTAGTCCTTGTAAAACAATTAAGAGTATATGTGTATAGAGGATTTATAGATAATGGGAGATAAACTGTCTTAATAGAAAGGATAGTAGGAGGAGTTAGATTTTATAAGTAGAAAGAGCAATTCATCAACGACTACGTGTCTAGAAATATAGATTTTTCTTGTAGACATGTTAAGACATTTATAACCCTAATGTTAGAGACTATAACCAACAAAGATGCAAGTTTTTAAGCGAAAAAACAATCTTATACTAATTGTATGGTCATAGATTAAGACAGCAAGCACAACCAAAAACATGCATAAAGTTATAATTTTGTTTTTTTATAGGTTTTTTCAGAAAATGATTGATTCTTTAAAACTTTTATAGGTAATTGATTTATGATATATATTGCCGTTTGAAATGCATCTTCCCAATATCGTTATGGAAGATTTGAGTTAACTAATATAACAAAACCTATTTCAATATTTTCACGATTACATCTTTCAGCAGAATTCATTTGTTAATGAGTACAAGGGCATGCATGCAATATGATGATCAATTCCACATGGTTCAAAGTAATTATTTAAATGGTAAAATTCATTACCCCGGTTAGTTTGAACTACTTTAATTTTGGTATCAAAATGTATTTCAACATACTTCTGAAATTAAAGGAAAATATTTTCAACTTCAGGATTTTGTTTGAGTGGAAAAAGCCATATAAATTTGGTGTAATCATCTAAAAATCACATATAATATCTTGAATTATAACTAGAAGTAACTTCACTACTCCCTGTACATCTGAAAAAATAAATTGTAAGGGTTTAGTAACATGATGAATAGATTTTTGAAAGGGCAAATTGTGGCTTCTCACAATCACAGCAAATAGAATGCATTTTATTGAATGCAACATGAATTTTATTTGAGTTCATTACTTAGTACCCATGTTTTGCATCAAGAACTAATTCAGAACTACTTTAAACCAGTATCAATGAAGTAAAGAGAACAAAACTGAAAAAACCTGAATCCAGTGTCTTATATATGGAAACAGCAGTTTAACTGGAAGTAAGAATGAAAGTACATTTGCAATCCCCTATTTCTTTGTAAGCTCAACAAATTCTTGATTTGAACAACAGAAATTAAAAAACAGAATTTTGGCCTGTGTTTTCTTCTTTCTACACAGAATGCTCACTCAGCCGCACCAAAACTCAGCTGGTTGCACTTTCTTCTTGAAGAAGTGGGCTAACAATGTTTTCATATGTTAGTTTATCAGGAACAACTCCCTTAAGCACCATGTAGTCATGCAATTCAATTACCTCTTCAGCACTGCAATTCTTGTTGATGTTGATAACAAGAGTTCTATATGTTATATTATCGGGAAGCACACCCCATAGGACCATCATCGTCATCAGTTCCTTTGCTTCTTGAACACAACCAAACTTACACAAAAACTTGATCAACGTGTTGTAAGTGGCACTGCTTGCTAAAATTCCAGCATTTTGCATTAATGTTGATAACTTAAATGCCTTGTCAAACTTCCCACAGTTGAAATATCCATTTATCAGGGTGTTATAAGTTATGGTGTCAACTAAACCCATCCTCTGTAATACATCTACCAAAGATCTTGCAGCATCCACCAATCCATCCTTACATAAACCATTTATAATAGAATTGTACATTAACAAGTTGGGTTTTTCCTCACCCTTCACCATTTTGTCATAGACCTGAACCGCACTTTCAATGTTCCCTTCCTTGCAGTGCCCATCGATCAAAATACCAAATGTAACAACATCAGGAACCAAGCCACGTACATACATCCTGGCCAACAGTTGCCTGGCTGCAGCAAAATTGTTGCTTTTGCATAAGAAATTGATAAGAATATTGTGTGAAAATGCATCTTCAATGAGGTTATTTTCTAGAAATTGATTAAGGAATTTAAGAGCTTTGGTTATATAGCCATTTCTGCAAAGACCCCTTGTGAGGATTGAACAGGTGAATTTATCAAGGGGTATCTGCTTATCTGACATGTCAGTGAATACCAAAGAAGCTCCATCCACGTCTCCTTCCATGTAAAGCCAATGCATAATTGAGTTATACACCACAGAATTCGGCAGCAATCCCCTTTCCACCATTTCATCACATAGCCTAAGTGCCTCCTCCAAACACCCTGTTCGTGAATACCCTTCAATCATGGTTGCATAGGTCCTCACATTAGGCTCAATATCTATTTTCATCATTTCATTCCTAAGTTCTTCTGCCACAGTTATCCCCCCTATTTTGCAAAACCCATCTATGAGACTGTTATATGTTACAGAATTGGGCTTGATAGATCCTGCAGACATTATTTCCATCTTCCTAACAAGCTTCAAGGCAAGGTCCATGTCACCCATCTTGCAAGCTCCATCAACCATCATGTTAAAAGTAACAACATTAGGCCAAATACCACTCTTCAGAATTCGATAGAACACAGACAGTGCTTCTTGTAATTTACAATCCTTACAAAGAGCATGCACAACCAAGTTGAAAGTATTTACATTCTCCATATACCCATAAGAAACTATTTCCTTATACACCATCCAAAACCTATGGATCTCATTCACCTTAATGAGATGGCTCAAAAAGTTATTCCAGGCATGAATTGTAACCCAGCAACCCTCTATTTGCAACTTCTTGATCACTTCATAAGCACCCACAGTAGCCCCTATTTGAGTACAAGCACGAACCAATGCATCAAAAACAGCAGGACTTGATTCACAGATTCCATAACTATTATTCAATGCTTCTAGAACCTCCAGAGGAGATAAGCCATTTACAGTCATCAAATTCCCCATAAGAGACAAGGCATCGTCATATCTCCTCGAATTAACCAGAACATGAATTACACTGCATGAAATCTCCAAAGAGTGCAAAACACTCTTTTTCTCTCCAACCCAATTGTAAAACTCCAAAACTAACTGAGGCGTGTTCTGAAACTCACAAACAACACGACTCACTAATGCACTTGTTAGACTCGCCAAATTTTTCTCCAAGAATTTCCATCTCCTTTGTTTAAGATTAACACAAATAGCTCTAAGAACAACATCCTCAGAAATCGGGTTCAAAATGCTCTTACCCAAATGAAAACTACGTTCCAAGAAACACTTTCTTTTAATTAAAAAGGAGCTTAATAACATAGAAAGCAGGCCACTCAATCCATAAAAACAATCTAGTAACTGCAACACAAAACCAAAACATAGAAAACCCATATCAGCTAATCATAAAAAGACTCAGTCTTTATCTACTTAGATTCATTGTTATTAACAAACTTTAATAAACAGAAGCTCGAAAACATACTAAAATGATATCAACTTAAATCACCAAATGAACAAATATCTAAATACAACACAACATTTAACAAGATATACTCTCTATGAGGGGAAAAATACATTTTTTTCCGATAAAGTTTGCTCCTTTATCTACTATAACTTATAATTCTCTACTATTTTAAAAGATGAGCCCTGAATAGTAAAACCACAAGCTTTATAAGCAAAAAGAAACATGGGTTTTGCACGACAACAGAAAAAGACCAAGAACAACAGTAAAATAAAGCATTTGAAGTGCAAGAGAGTTGAGATGAAAATCACACCTTTTGAAGCTTCCTTCGTGCAAAATGGAAGAAGCAGAGGAGTTGCTCTGTTTAGTTTTCTTGCTGTCTTTCAGGCAGCTAAAATGCTTATAACTTTGGGCCTTTGGGGTGAAAGTGAAATCAAGTCTAGGCTAATAGATTTGCCATTATGGTTTGCTTGCTTAATTCATGGGCCTCTTATCATGGCCTTACACTTCTTCTTTT
>Ga0325414_1007997_pt1 | contig 11190 bp, 10 predicted proteins | sample PopdelMetagenome_8_FD_206183 | JGI IMG/M metagenome (GOLD analysis project Ga0325414, IMG submission 206183) | Populus deltoides microbial communities from Bellville, Georgia, United States - Leaf-PdKOR-R3 | ecosystem: Host-associated > Plants > Phyllosphere > Phylloplane/Leaf | place: USA...
GTTAGGGTTCCTAGTGACCAAAATACTAGGTGGCGACTCCCACACCATTTTTCACCGCTAAGAGACAAAGAATTCCTTGTCTCCCCACATTGACCAGATATATATCCCCCCATTACATTTACATTTATACATTTGAGGGTGGACGATCGCCGCGACGTCGCTCACGTGCGACAGTGCGTTTGCCAACCCTACCTCCTTTCAAGTGCGCCTTTGAGCCACCATCTATTGGGTAGTGCATTTTCTAACCCTACCTCATTTCAAGTGCGCCTTTGAGCCCTCACTAACATTGTTTTGGGTAGCTCACCCATTACAATGAGACCACTCTTTTCATTTTCCTTTTGGGTAGGTCATCAATTACAATGAGACCATCCTTTTTTTGGGTAGGTCACCCATTACAACTCGACCATTCTCCATGTTTTTTTTTATCTAGGTAGGTCACCCATTACAACACGACCACTATTCCTTTTTTCCATTTTTGGGTAGGTCACCCATTACAACACGACTACTATTCCTTTTTTCCATTTTTGGGTAGGTCACCCATTACAACTCGACCATTCTCTATATTTTTTATCTGGGTAGGTCACCCATTACAATGAGACCATTCCTCCACCTAGGTAGGTCACCCATTACAACACGACCACTCTTCCATTTTTGGGTAGGTCACCCATTACAACTCGACCATTCTCCATGTTTTTATCTGGGTAGGTCACCCATGACAATGAGACCATTCCTCCATTTAGGTAGGTCACCCATTACAACACGACCACTTTTCCTTTTTCCATTTTTAGGTAGGTCGCCCATTACAACTTGACCATTCTCCACCTATATATATATATATATATATCTGAGTAGGTCACCCATTACAATGAGACTACTCTTCCTTTTCCTACTTGGGCAGGTCGCCCATGAAAATAGACCAGGGTAAGCGTGAGTGTGTGGGCTGGTTGCCCTTGAAAATAGACCACTTTGAATATGTGTGGGCAGGTCGCCCATGAAAATAGACCAAGGTAAGTGTGAGTGTGTGGGCAATTCGCCCGTGAAAACAGACCAATTTTTTTTAGAAGGGGCAGGTTGCTTAAGATAATGTGATCGTTTTCTTTCTCTTTTTTTCTTTTTACAAAACTTACTACGTAAAATCTTTGCTCCGTAAGCATTGTAAAGAGGGGGGCAACTGTCATAACCCATTTTTTGGTTATTCCCCAATTTACATTTTTTCCTCTCTTTTTTTTAAAAAATAATAATACAACAGTGAAAAGAGAATGCCAGAACGCTCAGAAAATAGTCAAAATTTGGTTGAGGAGGTTTAAAAATACAAAAATTAAAATTTGATAGTATTTTATTGACTGATGATAGCCCTGTTAACAAAAAAAATTCAATTTGAGGACGAAAATTCCAAAATTAAATGTTGGTGGACTCAATTAAATTTTATTGAAGGTTTAATTGAATTTACGGAGGGTTTATTGCAGAAACAAAAGTGTTTTTAAGTCAATTTAGGCTTTAATTGGAAGAAATTAAAGTTCTGGGGTCAAATTATAATTTTAGAGAGTTTATTTGGTCAAATCAGTGGCTTAATTACATAAATATTGAAGTTTGATGGCCAATTGGGGACTTAATTGAAGAAATCCGAGACCAAGGACCAAAATGCAAAACGCGCGCAAATTGAAGGATTGACTTGAAATTTGGCGCTTTGGCGCCAGTTTTCTTTTAAATGAAACGGCATGTTTTAAGCAAAACAACGTTGTTTCATACGTTTAAAAAAAAAAGACGAAACGGAGCCGTTTTGAGGCGGCATTGTTTCTTCTTCTTCTTCCCCTAGACGTGCAGGGGAAGAGAAGTTTTGTTTTCTTCCCCTTGTCTCTTCCTCCCACATGCTTTAGAGCCAAAATCAGATGCCACCCATCTCATGATGAGATGCCAGAGCAGCCGTGCCCCGCAAGCGATGCCTCCATTGGCCACCGCTGTCGGCGCCGTGGCAGAGCAGGCGATGTGCGCCCCATGCATGGGCTGCGATGGGACGGGGCAGGGTCGACCCCGCTCCCCCTGCCCCTATAAATAGTGACCCGAAAGGAGGAAGAAAGAAAAGAGAGGAAGAAGTGGTAGAAAACGGGGAGGGAAACCGAGAGAGAGACAGACGGGGAGAAGGAAGAAAAGGACAGAAGAGGTAAACCGGCGGGGGAAGAAGACACCGACTGGTGTCTCTACACAGCGGAGAAGAAGCGCTGCTGCTGTCACTAGGCTTCACAGTCACCGCTACTGCAACACCACCGAGAATGATCACCAGCATCACCGTCAGCTCAGCCATCCAAGATGATCACCTCAGGTAAATTCTCTTCCCCCTCACGCTGGTCATTATTCATCTTCTTACTGGCAGAACGTGCACTGTGCACGTTCTGCATGCAAGAAGAAATAATTAGCCGGTTACTGTGCATGCGCACAGTAACCAGCTAATTAATTAACTGGTTCCTGTGCTCATGCACAGTAACCAATCATGGGTTTTTTCTTCTGCGGGCCGGAACATTAGCCCAGCCCACGCGGCTGGGTTGAGTCCAACCCCCTCTTTTTTTTTCTACGAGCTGGAACATCAACCCAGCCTATGCAGCTGGGCTAAGTCCAGCCTTGTTGTTGCGGGCTAGAACATCAGCCCAGCCTTGTTAACTGAAGGCTAGAACATCAGCCCAGCCCACGTGGCTGGGCCAATACAGGCCCAGCCTAGTTCGTTTCATTTTTTCATTTTTTCTTTTTGTTTTGTGTTATATATATATATTTGAAAATTGTGATTTTCCCATGGATTTTTCTACGCCATTTTAACTAATATTGGTCTGTATTTTTATATCGTAAAGATATAAATCCAGTATTAAAAATACCTAGTTTTCAAAAAAAAAACTTTTGTTTTTATGCATATGGCCAAGTCTCTCAAAGCTAAAAAATCATATTGTATTTTTATACAACAAAGAAAACTAATATATATATATATATATATATATATATATATATATATTATTTTAGCATGTATTTTGGCTTTAATAACCAGTTTATTAAAGTCATGAGAACTTGGCCAATATTTCAAAAAATCAAAAAAGATATTTTGTTTTGTTTTAATGTCTGGGATTACGAATTTATACGTAAAATATATTCCCGATATTAAAAAGGTAGTTCTTTTATAGACATTAGGCCGATTAGATTTTTACCCCATAAAATAAAAACCTCCTTACTAAGGAGGGCTTTTCTTGAACCCTAAACAGACCAACATGATAAGACCTTAGATTTTTTTTTTTATCAGACAATAAAACAATACAGCTTGCCTTAGGTAGGGGCGTATTTAGGGTGCTAATACCTTCCCTTTACGCAACCAATCTTTGTACCCAATCTCTGAGACTAGTTAGGGTTCCTAGTGACCAAAATACTAGGTGGCGACTCCCATTCCATTTTTCGCCGCTAAGAGACAAAAAATTCCTTGTCTCCCCATATTTACCAGATATATAACCATACATGAGGGTGGACAATCGCCGCGACGCTGCACACGTGTGACACTTATCATCTGCAACGTCTTCTTCCCCACCACCATATAGGTGTCCACGTCATCGGCCAAATCAATCGAGTCTTGCTTAGCATCCATGGTGTATGAAATAGAGCCAACAATAGGGTAATGTAAATGGTCCATCTCCTCTATCTTAACATGATATGTTTGATTATTTTTTCTCTGCTTGAAACAAAAGATCATGCTCAAATACATGAACAAAGACTTTACCATAAATTGTAAGGATGCATTATCACTTCCTTCTCAATGTTCAGATTCCGATTGGACCCAAGAAATGTAGGGTAAGATATCAGCTTTTGGCCTCCATACTGATGCTTTAGCTTTATTAAATGCAAAAGATAAACACAAGTTGATGAACAAAGACTTGACCATAAATCTTAAAGATTCCAAGGTTCACATGCCGTGGGTCCAACCATTGATGCTGAACACGGACAAAGATAAACAAAAGACTTGACCATAAATTTTAAAAATGCATTCTTACTTTTCCTTGGGTTCAATCATATGCATTATTATTTTTCTGTCAACGTCACAAAATCAATTCATTTCATGATGTATGAAATCATTTTACTGAGCCGTTTGCTGGGCATTGAAAACACAGAAAAGACCTTTATTACTTCTCAAGGTTCACATATTGGACCCAAGGAATGTAGAGTTAGCTATCAACTTGTGGTCTTCGTACTGATGCTTTAGCTTTATTAATCTTTCTCTGCTTGACGAGGCAAAAAAATTGATGCTGAACACGAACAAAGACTTCACCATATATTTTAAAGATGCATTATTACTTCAGATTCCATGGTTCCAATCATTTACATTATAATTCTTTTATCAATGTCAAAAAAAAAAAATCAATTCCACCAAAAACATATTAATATAAAACAAAATAATGATAAATGGGCTCTTTTGGAATTAATAGTAGAAATCTTAGTAAAATTATGTGAAAACTCTACTATTTAAATAGGCTTTACTGGAATTAAGATTGGTTTGCGTCAAAATAGGATTTATGAACCATAATTTACTTAATTTAGTCCTTCTAAATTAAAACCTATTTAAGATGTGAACTTATTTTGGATATGTTTTTTATTTTTTTTTTGTTTTTATGCTTGAGTTTGGACAAATCGAGTCTATATATACAGGGTCAGTTACATAAACAAATATCTACGGTACTTTTAATTGCTATATTTAAAGTAAATCTTAGAAAAGCAAGCTGTGTCTTGTGATTTTCTCTCATATTTTGTGCGAAGCGAACCAAGAGTAGCTGGGAGTGGTGATTTTATTGCATGGCTGTTATTAATGTTGTGAAAATTATGAGTTGACTCGTAAAATTATATGTATCTAACATGTAAAATAGAATTAAAAACTTAGAAATCAGTAAAAACGGTCAAACTTGGTAAAATCGGTAAACTCGGACGGATTTTACGAGTTTGAAAGAAGTATAAATTGTGCAATATGATAATCTATATCTTAGCATATTCTTTGTTCCAAATTTATATCTTGCAAAACTTGTGTAATCTGATAATTAAAGGCTTTATTTTGACTATAATTATTATATTTTTTTAATGATATAAGTTATCTGTGAATTTTATTTTTGTAAAATGAAAATACCTACTCATTCTTACAGTTCATTATGTAAACTATTAATATATCAATTGGTATATTTTTCTATTTTAGGTGGCAAATATATAAAATAAAAGTTATAAATTGGCATGCTTGACTCTTGGAGTAATTAATGTTACATGACCCACCAAAATTTGAAGGGAGTCGTTTCTTGTAAATGGTGAAGTAAGTGAGTCAATTTGTCCAAAAAGTAGAGGAATTGATATGAAAAAATAAAGGTGTTTGGACTTTTTTATTGTTTATTTCACTTTTATTTTAATTGAAGTAATGAATCTCTTGACTACTTTCTGTGTTGCATAGGCATAAGAGTTAGCTTCTATCCATTTGGTGAAATAGTCGATGGCTACCAGAATAAATCTATGTTCATTGCTTGTCTTAGGATTAATTGATCCTATGACATCCAAACACCACATATCAAAAGGCCAAGGCGAGATCATATTGAACAAAGGTGTTCAGGGCACATTTATCCTATCACTATATATCTAACACTTATGGCATTTCTTGACATAATTTGTGTTGTAACGTATTTTTGGGTCCCCGCACAAGAAAGGAGAAAATACAATATATATATATCAAAATATATACAACCAGCCTCCTCCTCCTCCTCCTCCACCAGCTCTGCCGTTATTCTAGTTTAATTTTGTTTTTGAAACACATTAAATTTGTAATGAATATTTGGATGAATATTATTTAACATTATTTTTAATGTTTAATACAATTTTATTTGGTTAATTTTTTTTAATATTAATAAATAATTTTTTAAAAATATTTTAAATCAATACCGAAAGCCTTATAGACGGATTCAAGCCATCGGTATTTTACCGAGAGTTGCAAAAAATTTACCACCAATGCCACAATCACCGACAGATATATTCTGTCGGTGTTTACCGTTGCTATTACCAATGGACATATTCATCGGTATTTTATAGAGAGTTCTGAAATATTTATTGCCCATGCCACAATCACTGACGGCTATTCCGTCAGAAATACAGATGAAATAATTCCATCGGTAACTTTCTCATGGGAATTTTTTTTGGCGCGCTCCCCCGTCAGTAATACTGTCGGTGTTGGTTTTTTTTATTTCTAACCGAATTAGCGACGGAATGAGGAATTATTGACGATCAATATTCTGACAAACGAATACCGTCGGTGATGCTGTCGATACAAATTTTACCGACTTGTGTGTCTAACATCTATGGAATGAATCCGTCGGTAAAACTATTAAATGGTTTAGTGATTGCTAAGGAAATTCCCAAGCTCACAAATCCAGATTATAGCACAATATGAAAATAACATTTTGTATATAGAAAAAAGCATTAATCGACTCGACTATCCTTAATGCAACATTCGAGGGAAAGCACAACATTAAAGTCTCACAATCCTTAGGTCAATTTTGTATAAACAACCAAAAAATACAAGACACAATTACAAGTAAATCTTGTTCTTTGAGAAATGGTGCCATCAAAATTAAATTGCATAAATATGAAAAATTAAGTCATGTATTAATCAATTTTATTACGTGATAGGCAACATCCAATTAATAAAACCCAACAAATAATCTTCTTATCCTCGGTTGATTTATGAATGGAAAGACAATTTATAACAACATAACAAACCACAAATATAAAAATTACACATAACAAAAGATGTGTATAGTTGAGAATAATTAGGAGGATTAACCTATTGGTTAACCAACCTTTTCTATTTATATGTATAGGGCAATATACAATAGTAATGGTGGCGATTACAACACAAGAGTATGACTATAATATTTCCTATATAGATACATTCTATAATATGCCCCCTTAAGCTGAGGGTGGAGGATCAACTTGAAGATTGAATCGAAAAGCAGTAAACGAAGCAGTAAGAAGCGGTTTAGTAAAAACATCTGCAAGTTAATCGTGAGAGGGGATAAAGCGAATCTGAATCTCTTTTTGTACAACCCTATCTTGTACAAAATGATAGTCAACCTCAGCATGTTTAGTGCGAGCATGAAAGATAGGATTTGCAGATAAGTAAGTAGCGCCTAGATTATCACACCAAATAGTAGGAGCAAAGTTAGAAAGAATCTGCAAATCTCTTAATAGATACTGAAGCCATATAACCTCAGCAGTGCCATCTACCAAGGCTTTATACTCAGCCTCGGTGGAAGAGTGAGCAACTGTGCATTGCTTGCTTGATTTCCATGAAACCGACGTTTGACCAAAGAAGACAAGATAACCACTCGTAGACTTACGATTATCAATACTACCTACCCAATCTGCATCTGTAAAGTCATGTAGAGCAAAGGAGAAACTACGAGTGATATGTAAGCCATCGGTGATCGTACCTCATAGATAACACAAAATGTGTTTGGCACCCTATTGAGAATTTGTAGGAGCATGCATGAATTGACAAACTTTGTTAACAACAAAGTAGATATCTGGTCTCGTAAAGGTGAGATATTGAAGGGCACCCATAATTTAACAAAACCATGTAGGGTCAGAAAACAAAGGATCTAGTTGTATGGTGACCTTGGAAGTAGAGATAAGAGTGTCAACTAGTTTTTATGAAGTCATACCCGCTCGAGTGAGGATGTCAGCAATATATTTAACCTCAATACCCAAAAAATAGTGAACGACGCCTAAGTCATGAAGCTTGAACTCTGAACTTAGTAATTATATTAGGCGGTGAAGCATAGCAGAGTTGCTACCCGTAGCAGAATGTCATCAACATAAATCAGTAGATAAAAGATATTAGCATCAACAAACAAAATAAATAAGGAGGTGTCAACCTTGAAAGCATAAAAGTCAATCGAAATAAGAAAATCACTCAAACGAGTGTACCATACCTGTGGGGCCTGTTTTAGACCATATAAAGACTTATACAACCGACACACATGAGAGGGAAGAGCAAAGTCAACAAAACCTGAAGGTTGTTTCATGTAGACCTCTTCGAAAAGAATACCATTGAGGAAGGTATTATGAATACCAACAACATTGATGAATCTTCCAATAATGCGAGGCCATAATGGAGAAGACTAATATGACTATCACGTGCTTAACAACTGGATTGAAAGTTTCAGAATAATCAATGCCTTCTTATTGAGTAAAGCCTCTAGTAACCAAACGTGTCTTATCGCTCAACACTGTCATCCATACGGTGCTTTATCTTATACACTTACCAGCTACTAACAACATTCATTGAATGATGAAAAGGAATTAAGGACTAGGTGTTATTAGAGCATAAGGCTTGAATTTCATTGTGGATATCATCATGTCATGCCTCATACTTGTCAGCATAAGAAAATACAAGGGGCTCATATGTAGGAGAGGACATTACTCGACAGTTAGGATTGCAGACACTATTAGAAGGCTAGTCTTCGGCAGCCGAGGGCAAAGAACTATGGGATGCTGACGAGCAGCAAACTGAGGGGCAGAAGAATCTGAACTGGAAAGCTGCTGAAGAGGATAAGATGAGAGATAACCAAAGAGTTACAGACCTGCAGGAGAATATATCGAAGACCTGCAGGGCTCTGAAGTTAATGACCATGTAAGTCTCTAGTGGCGTTAAGATTTGTAAGACTCGAACTAGTGATCTCTAGAGAGCAAATCTAAAACTTGACCTCGTATTAATAAAAGTACTTTTTAGAAGATAAAATGTTAGTCTATTCAAATTAAAGGACAAGTAAAATTCATTAGTCTATCCAATGAAATTTATATCCTGAAAATAACATTCAATTATTATTCTTGACAATGGTAACAAAAGATGCTTAACATGAACAAAGACTTGACCATAAATCTTAAAGATGCTTTATTTCTTCTCAATGTTCACTTTCCGATTTGACCCAAGAAATGTAGGGTAAGCTATCAGCTTTTGGCTTTTTTAAATGCAAAAGATTGGCGAAAGATGCTGAATTACATTAACAAAGACTTGACCATAAATCTTAAAGATGCATTATTACTTACTTCTCAATGTTCAGATTCCATGGGTTCAATCATATACATTATTATTTCGCGAGAAATCCCCGTTAATTCAAGTTATTTTAGTTAAAACAATATTGTTTTATTTTGTTAAAGAAAATTCTTTAAATCGACCTGATTTAGTTCAATTGAATTAATAAAATCACTAAAAATCTATTGGACTTCACTGAATTAATATATATATTTTTAGTTTATATGCTTGAGTTTGGACAAATCTCTGTATATACGTACAGGACCAGTTACATAAATTAAATAAGATAAAAGGTTTTAATTTATATGCTTCGAGGAACCTACTTAACTTCTTTGTTTCATTATTTTTTTTATTTGTTTTAAATTAATATTTTTTATTATTAATTTTAAATATTTTGATATGTTAATATTAAAAATAATTTTAAAAAAATATATTTTTAAATAAAAAATACTTTAAAAAACAACTCAACTACATTCTTAAACGCACTCAGGCAGAGACAATTCTTGGACAAATACACACGCGAAAACTAATTCTTGCACTTTAGAAGCAGTGGCATGAATTTTCATAATTTTTTAATAATTAATAACGTGTAAGTTTAAGATTAATTTCACTATTGTATTTTAATTTTCTTATTATCATGAATTAATTATTTGAATTTGATTAGTTACTAAGTGGTGCATAGATAATGTTTTTAAAATTCTAAAATCATATTTAGATTATTCCAACGATTTAGAAAGGTTTATTCACTTTAATTGATATTAAAATTTATCTTCATTTTTTTATTATTTTAAAGTATTATCAATTTTAATTCACATTGAGAAAATATAATTTAGAATTAAAACAAGATTATAATAATATTTTATTAATTAAACATGATTTTTTATATATATTTTCAATACTGAACCCTTAGGCTATGTTTGTATAACATCATAATTTAAATAATCTTTAACAATTAAATAAGTGACTAAGCGTTCATATATATATATAAATAATTAATGAAACAAATTCATATATAATTTTTGATAATGAAGATCAATAAAGTAAAAAACCATAATGAATCTACAAAGTCAACAAAGATAAATGTTAAAAGAATCATTTCAATCTAAAAATTTAAATTATTAAATAAGATCTCAAAATATAATTTATATTATTCTCGAACATAATCTAAAAAATTTATTAATTAAACATGATTTTATACAATAAAAACCATAATTTTTGACATGATTGTCTTTAAGGACATCAATATAATTATATTATTTTGGAAAAACTGAAAAAATCATAATGTTGTTGAGCGATAGGCAATATATTTTTTTTCTCTAGGATTAAACTAACAAGTTTACTGTGCAATAAAAAATAAAATGACTATTCTACCCCAATGCTTAGTTCATGGTAAAATTACCTTTTATATTTAAGAGGTAATTTTGTCACTGCACTATTATAATGAATAGTATTTTGTTCCTCAAGGGTACAATAACTTCCTTTTCCCTTTTAATTTTTTTAATTTAATTTGAATTTTTAATAATAATAGCAACAATAATGAAGCAATAATGAAGCAGCAATCAAATGAGTCATCATATTAACACTTATCTCTGCCATAGTTTGTGTGGCAGAGATTTAGAGCCTGGTTAAGAGTATAGTATAAATTGATTTTAAAGTATTTTTTATTTAAAATATTTTAAAATAATATTTTTTTTAAAAAAATTAGTTTAATATCAGTATATTAAATTAATAAAAAAACACTAAAAATAACATTTTTCATCTTAAAATTAACAATGTTAGATTATTTTTCGGATTAATGTTACACACATAATTTTTTAATATAAAATTATCATTCAAATTTAAGTGATAATTCTTTTATTTTACTACTTAAAAGTTGAATCATCAGTTAAAATTTTATTTAAGTGCTGTGTTAATGTAGAGAGGGTTTTTTATTTTTTGCTTGATAGTTATAGAGTTTGAATGTTTTACAGTAGTGGAGGGAATAATTTTTTTAAGGGAATTTGGGTTTTTTTTTCTTTTGTAGTGACGGTGCGAGCTTGAAGATGATGAGTTGGTCTTGTTATTTTTATTTAAATGTGGGTGTACTGGAGGGTGTGATTGGTCAT
>Ga0325414_1008005_pt1 | contig 11186 bp, 5 predicted proteins | sample PopdelMetagenome_8_FD_206183 | JGI IMG/M metagenome (GOLD analysis project Ga0325414, IMG submission 206183) | Populus deltoides microbial communities from Bellville, Georgia, United States - Leaf-PdKOR-R3 | ecosystem: Host-associated > Plants > Phyllosphere > Phylloplane/Leaf | place: USA...
TCATCATACCTATAATACTTTTAATCTAGGAGATCATATTATGTTTGATATATAGCCGTAGAACCCGATAGTCTTTAAATCCAAGTTTTTTAGGTTTAACATGTTTTGTCAGACCCATGTTTGCATTAGGTTCAACTGATCACCAAACTCAAGTGTTTTGGAATTTGGTATATTTGTCAGATCTATATTGCTTTGGGTTTGGTTGATTGTCAAACTCAAGTGTCTTGAGTTTGACGCATTTTCCAGACTCATGTTGCCTTGAGTTTGGTTGATTGTCAAATCCAAGTATTTTGGGACTGATATGTTTACCAGACCTATATTGCCTTGGGTTTTGCTGATTTTTAAGTTTAAGTGTTTTAAGTCTGACATGTTTGTTAAACTCAAATGTCGTAGGTCTAGCATGTTCACTAAACTTATATTGCCATGGGGTTTGGTTGATTGTCAAACCCAATTGTCTTAGATCTAACATGTTTTCCAGACCCATATTGTTTTAAGTTTGGCTGATTATCAAACCCAAGTATTTTAGATCTGGCACGTTTGTCAGACTCATATTGTTTTAGGTTTGACTAATTGTCAAACTCAAATACTTTTGGATCTAACACGTTCCCTAGATCCATATCATTTGAATACTTTTTTAATTTATAAAAATTTTGATAAAAATTACATACTCATAGTTTGTTTTCAATTTTGGTTCCTATATGCAACCCTCTATCATATTGTGATGAGCTTTCAAATATTAGACTATGTAGTTATTTCATTATTAAATAAAATTTATCCATTGATTTAAGTTTAATAATGTAGATTTTATATATAAAAAAATACCCATCTATTATATTTCAATAACGTTAAAGGTCCCAATGTTTTTATTTTCAATGATAAGAAGTAGGAGATTTAATATATAAAAAAAAAAGACATGGTTTTAACTTGATTAAAAAAAAAAAAAACTTTGTGAAATTACATATTCTAACTTTCTGACAGGAGAACCTTCTCGTTTCTGAAACCTGGCTTCGCCACTTTCTCTGAATTTGATGACAGGCCTTCACGTGAGGAGTGAAAAGAGAGGCTCCACCTAAGCAATCTGTCCAAAAATCTGTATTTTTCATCATCATAGCCCATAAGTGGGACCCATACAAACACAATATGAACCACACGATTATTATACTATTTTTGGAAACCATTTTCCACACAGATACACTTTGACTTTCTAGTTCCCCCTCCTCGGGAAGAACATAGTTTTGAAGTATTTGAATTTTGATCTTAGGCAGCAAAGTTCAAGACACATTCAATGTTAGATCTTCAATATGAGCTTCGTAACTGATTTCTTAAAGAAGTACGTACCATGTTGATGTTTGGCTAATTTTGCCGTAGTTTTAAAACTATATCAAGTAAGATGTGGTTTTAAAATTATATCAGGAAGGTTTAGATTATAAATGAAAAAATTAACCTGAATTAATTATAAAATAAAAGACAAATCAACCCTTTTAAATTTTTTTTCTAAATAATCAAAATGATATTATTTTAATTAAAATATTTTTTTTAAAAAATCAATAATGAATAACTAGGTTTGGACCAGCACTAATAGATAATTAGGTTATCTTATATTTTTTTTTATCAAATCAAAAAAGTTTTTTTTTCTCTTCAATAAGAACCGGGTCAAACTCCAAGCGAGCCAAATCCTAATCCCTGATAAACCCACAAGACTTAACTAAGTTTTGAAAAAATGAAATTTTATTTACTTAGATATTAATTTTTATCTTGAATATATGGGATTTCATTAAGCATATGTAGATGTTAAGCAACAACGTTTTATATTGGTATAATGTGTGTTTAATAAATTTATTTATATATTTTATTCAATCTTTTTTTTTACCAAAAAAATATGTGAAATATATATTGTTCAAAGCAATCTTAAGAGCTTGAGATAAGAATTAAATTATATTATCTGTAAATAAAAAGATATATTTATCTCATCAACTTATTTTTGAATTTACAATTAGATTTTCGAGTTGTATGTATTGTAAGTTTGGAGGAAACACGCTATTGGTGAATGCATCAATTGTAAATTATCAGCTCTATATTTTACTAACCAATCCTAAAAAAATATATGTATAAATTTCGATCTCATTCCTAAGTTTGATTTGATTTTAAGTTTTTAAAATAATTAAAGTGTATTTTAGCCTTAGAAATGGAGTTTGAGGTTCTAAGGATGATTTTTGTATGTGTTTCTAGAAAAATAAAGATTAAAAATTGAGTTTTGAAGCTCCAAAACTCATATTAAAACACATGTTATTCATCACTTAAAAAAAAAAAAAAAAAAAAGAGGACAAGTCCACATGCTAGGCCTATCTAACCCAAGCAAGCTCACAGGCCAGACCTACTCTAGTCCTTTTCTATAAAAAGGCCAAGGGTGCATTAGCCTTCCTTTTAGATCCACGCTCTTGAGCTTGGTTCTTTTACTCTTTTTTTTTAATATCTTAAAATAAAAACCTATTTAAATAAATAATTACAATAATATTTAAAAATAATTTCATTATGGCATGTTTTTTAAAATAAAATTTGATACTTTACTATAATATTTATAATTTTTTAAAATAATTATGTATGAAATTAATATGCATAGTTTTCCAAAATAAATTGCACATGAATACTCAATAAGAATAGAGTATATGTTTTGTATTTTTACTCCGATTAATGATTATTTTTTATATATTCATATAAAAATAACTGAGACATTATTTTTTATTTTTTTTTATTGAGAATTGCTTTCCAAAATGATACATTTTTATATGATAAAAAAATCATGTTTTTTTTTTTATATAAAAATACATGCTCTCATCAAAATTTTAAAAAAAAAATTCAATACAAAAAGGGATTTTTGGCTAAATTAAAAAAATATTTTTGTCTTGAATTTAAATCATTGAAATTTTTACAAATATTTATTTGGACTTTTTTAATTTTTTATTAAAAAAAACCATGTTGTTAATAAAAGAGACATGACTTTATCAAATAAAAAATAAATTCAGAAGTAATAAAAATAAATTTTAATTGAAGAAATACTTTTTTATTCTAGAATGCAAATTATTGGAATTTTAAAAAATATTTGTTTTCATTGCCGCAAAATTAAATAAAATTAGGTTTTGAAAATAACCCCACGGCTCACACAAGTCTGTAAAAAAAAATTGAAACGATATCTCAAGTTCGGGACAAGTAGTACATCAAGGTTCGAAATAGATAAATACAAGTTCCTAATAAAAAAAAAAACCCTACTATTTTCATGCATCAACTATCTCTCCAGCCTCAGCAGCAGCAAGCACAAGCTCTGGCTGTAGACTGAATGTTCCATCTAGGGCATTTGGTTGCCCCAAAGCCTTCAAAGCCAAGTGTGCAGCCTTCTGCCCTGAGATCATCATTGCCCCAAATGTTGGACCCTGCAAAAATTAAGTTAATGATCATCATTAGTTTAATGACACAGTATGAACTTGATAAAAAAAAATTATGGTAATCGAAGATTTACCATTCTTGGTGCTCCATCAATTTCTGCAACTTCCATGCCTGTAACAATCATGCCAGGCACGATCTCTCTTGTAAGCCTAACAATTGCATCTTCGGCCGCGTTCATGTCAAGTGCTTTCATTCCTGGAACACTATCAATCATGCCAATACTCTTCAATCTCTTCACTCCAGTAGCACCAAAAGGCCCATCGTGTCCACAGGAACTAACCACAACCTTAGCCTCCATGACATTAGGGTCCATGCAAGATTGAGTGTCATGGTTCATAGACACTAAAGCCCAGTTAGTAACCACACCAGAAACTCTGCCTCCTTTCACTATTAAATCCTCTGCTGCCACAGCATTAAACAGCTTCACATTAGGCCTAGCCAAGAGTTTGCTCATGATTGTTGAAGTGAACAAAGCTGCATGCTTGATAACCACATAGTTATCTGCCTCGTCATATTCAATTTCAAGCTCATCAAGAAATCTATGAGCTGGTTTACGCACAATCATAGCTGAAAATAGCTGGCCACCAAGCCATGCACCACCTCCAGGGCTAACCGATTGCTCAATTATAGCAACACGAACTGAAGGGTTCTTGCTTAGCTCATAAGCACAAGAAAGACCAGCAGAGCCAGCACCAACAACGACAACATCAGTGTCTGCGTAAGTAACCATGTCTGTCATGTAACGACGAGTCATTTCCCGAGAGACGATGGATTCTTTGATGGGCTGGAACTTAAAGGACTGAAGATCATATGAAGGTTGTGTCAAGGACATGGTAATGGCAGGAGAGGTGGATTTGATTGGAGTGAAACGTCCAGTAGTTGTGATAGGTGTGCCATGGAAGGATGATTTGTGATCCAAGAAAGAGGATTTGAGGTTTATAGATAGAGAGGAGGTAAGGGTAGAGGCCATGGCTGTAATTGAAGGAGTTTTTGATAAGGTTTTGCTAAAGGGTTTTTGACTGTGTAAAAGAAATTGGAGAAAGCTACAGAAGAGGGCTTGAGAGAAGAGATTTTAGATGATGGGTATTTAACGATGTGTAGCAAGTGGAGGGATGTGAAAATATCTGGAAAAAAAATCTTCAAGGAGTATGATGGGTCACAAGATGGCTAGATAGAACTTGAACGGTTCATAATGCTTGTACTTTTGCAATCTGGATATAAAGACTGCACTAAAAGCAAAATCACAGACAACTTTCCTACAATAAGACCTGTGAGAGATATTTGAATGGCCTAATTCATCGATCATTTTCGACATTCTGTAGCAGTAGTCTCATAATTAACCGATACAGGATTAGTTTAGTAATCCAACTGAAGTAGATACAATGGCTGTATATCAGATTTAGCATGCTGAGAGGTAAAACTTACTGCAATTTCTCTTAGGTCATTTCTAAGAAACTCTGATCAATCAAATAAATTGAATTAGCAAAACTTTCCAAAAGAAAAACATAGCAACCCACATTTCTATATGCTCATTAGTCATTGTAAAACCAAAATATTTCAGCTACCTACACTAACATCGGTCGTCTTTGAACCGTGATTTTTTTCTTTATACCTTCACGTTTCTCACCCTTCCTAGTTTCTCTTCTTCAATTCACAAATGAAATGCAGTTTTAATATTTTACAAAAGTTTTGATCAAACTTTCACGTTCACCTTGAATTTTTTTCTAGTGTAACATCCTGGATATTGAAAAGGGGACTCGAATCTCGTTGCCAGTACTGTAGAATCCTGGATATTGGAAAGGGGACTCGCAATTTCTGATATGCACTTTAATATTTTTTTCTGCTCTTTGCACCACGTTCATACTATTACTGTACTTGTACCTTTGGTGTTGACTCAAGTTCATACTGCATAGCCTTCTGCTTCGTTTTCCTGGAAGATCTTGATGTCGAAGATGAAGATTTGGGAGAGGAAGAACTTGTCTTCTTCTTCCTAATTTTTGGTTTCTTAGGAACATTTGGAAGATCTGAAGGTGGAAGGTCATTGAACACATTTGGCATAGTTTGATGTCCCAAAGAATGATCAAAATCTGTTACAAAAATATCACAAAAAATAGGATCATGTCATCTGGAGATGATTATGGAAAATCCTAATAGAAAATAAAGAACATGCATCTAGGAGGTATTTCCCAATCGAAGAGGAAAAACATTTCAGAATTGGCTTGAAAAACAAACTCAAAAGGAGACTAAGGATCTAAGAGTAGCCTTGAAAACTTGAATCATGTGTCACAAGTTCTTTGAGCTGGCCCCCAGCCGGTCCCAAATAACTCATAGTAACTATCATCATCTCTGGAAGATTTCGAAGTGGATGATATGGTTCCAATTATGTATTACCACCTCATATGGATTTTGAAAAGTATTCCAAACAAATTCAGCCAATCCAGCAGAATTTCAGCTTTCAAAACCATGAACAATGGATCAATGCCTCCCTCTAAACACTGCTGCCCAAAAATTCTCAATAATATTCTCCCAAGATACCCTACAGATATTATTATTACACCATTATATGAATGGCTCGAGTAACAAAATCTATGCATGGTCCACCCAGAACTGTCCTTTACCAAGGCAATCAGTTCCATAATTTGGCTCGTGACACAAAAACCAAACTCCTGCCACTTGGAGGGCAATAATCTCAACTTTCAGTGTACCTTGAAGATTAGCTTTGATAAATTGAGGGAGGCATTCCTATGTGTTGCATTTAACTTCACACGTGAAAAGGCCCTACTTTTACTTGTCAGCTTATGCCATAGACCCTATATATCTATTAATTATTGTTTAAGGGAACATAATTTTGAAGTGATAAATTCAAGCTTTGGCATTTACTCAAATGGCATCCAAATGGGAGCAATCTTTGCCACATATATGGGTGTGTCTTATTCGTAGCTGTGAATCTTGAAAAACTAAAGAAATGTTTCTTATTATGGTTCGCATAAAAAGCAAGCTAATTCGTCTAGGTTTTGGCATAATTACAGTGCTCAACAGTTCTTTATTCTGTATGTGGTAGCCGAATGATAGCTAGTTTACCACCACACAATAATTCATAAGGAGTTTGATGGAAATTTATTTAGTCCAGTGTTTCTCTCCCACCAAACAGTATATGGCTACACAGCAATGGCAAAAAAGAAAAACCAAGTCGCCAAAAAGGAAAAATAATTTGATGAAAAGATTTTGGAAAACCACCTTGAGAGGACCATGGGGAGAGAATAACAGAGCCGGAATCTCTTGGATTAGCAACTGTGGTTGTTGAGAAATCAGGAGGTGTCTTGAATTCATTCATCTGCAATATTGCCCCACCATTAACATATCATTATAAAAATCGCATGATGAGCTATCACTACACGCATTTTGGTGCAATTACTAATTAATATGATCTTTTTATTTTTGTATTATTGATAGATGAAGTCCATAGGATTAATGAGATGATGGAAGGCCAAGAATTGCAGACAACATACCCAACTGGGTGCACTGCCAGAATGACCATCCCACCCTATATGGGCCACATGCTTGACATCTGTAGGATACCCAATTTCCATCTCTCGTTCTTTTACCACTGCAAGAAAGTACGTACACCAAACAAGCAATAATTACATTACGAATTTCAAATGATTGTAGTATCCTTTCTTGTGGGAACTTTATACATATTTTTTAGAGAAAGAAATCATGTAGGAGATTTTTTGGCAAAGCAGTGAGTCTATAGAGAAACAGAATTAGTTGCTTGGTTTTAGTTTTATTAATTTCAAAGTTTGGTTTATACGTTGTGAAGAAAAGAAAGATGTGAAGGCTTACCAAAGATTTGGGAGATGTACTTGAAACCCTTATAGATCCCTTTGATTTTGGTTGCCATGGAGAAAATCTTTAGAAGCTAGCCAAATGCAATAGCCCTTGATGAATTTATTTATTTCGAAACTGAAGGAAGAAGTAGCAAACGAACGTGGAAAGATGGTTCTTTTGCCTGATAGAAAACAAAGATGTACTTAGACATGTGAGATTATGCAATCCACACCAGAATCTTACAACACAACAAGTCAAGAAAAGCAAGGTAAAAAAAACAGATAAAAAAGCTTAGGAGCTTGTCAGAGGAGATCATAAATGCATGTGATTTACAAACTATTTCCTCGTGAAAGAAGTTGGAATCTTTAAAGGAAAAACACACTGCATTAATCTGAAATCATAGGAAAAAAAAAACAGTACAGCAACTATACCTCAAAGGATTAATGGCCAGGAATATGACGTTACAAAGATTAATTCAAGAGAGAAATAACCTCTCCTCTGTTTTATCCAACCAATATTGCTCCATATATAGATATTCTATTCCTATTCTTGATGAATAGAAAAGGTGCACACAAGAATTCTAAATGTAAACTTTATCATGGGAGAGCTTGGTGGACATCAAATTAAGAGACCTCATTAAAGCCAAAAGAAATAGCTAGAGAAAATATTGTGTGGATGTCAAAGACTCGATATATAGTACAATAGCTAGCTAGAGAAAGAGAGAGATTAAAGAAGGTGGAGAGCCATAAATATAGAAGAAGAAACAAGGCAGGCAAAGAAGGGTTTGGAAGACGAAAGCCAGAAAGAAGAGAGGGTGATAAAAATTGGGTGGTGGCTTCGTTGGTTTTGGTTGATGGGAGATGTTTTCCGACAAAGAAAATTGTGAGGGTAAAGCGCGGGCCTCAGACGCTTTTATCTGTCTTATTAAGGACCCTTCTCTAAAAAAATGCTGGAGCTCTCTCAAAATGCGGGCAAATTTCAGAAGAGAGAGGAGAGAGCAATTGGAGAGAAAAAAATTATGTTTGACTTGTAAAAAGAGTAACTATGCCTTGTAAGCTGGCACCTTGGACTTGATTGTGTCTTAGAAATACTTAGCTGTCATGATCTAAAGGATTGGCCTACTCTTGGAGAAAAATTACACTAAACTTTAAAGGGTAGGTCTTGTGGTGCCAGAGACTTGTTCTCTCTCTCTCTCTCTCTCTCTCTCTCTCTCTCTCTCTCTCTCTCTCTCTCTCTCTCCATGAGTTGAATTTTGAGATTTTTTAATTTAAATTTTAGAGTTAATATATTGTTTTTAAAATATATCAATTTCATATAGAAACAAGGGGTATTCACTTTAATTATAGTGATATGGACTTGATAATAATTGTCTAGCATTATGGTACTTGAGGACAAGGGGTGCAAAAAGTATTATGAAATGTACAAATTAAGCAGTACTCTTTTTTTTTTTAATTATTCTCTTTTTATTTTTTTCACTCCACATGTATTTTGTTTACCAGTTTGCCATGATCCGATATTTTAAAAAATTTATTTTAAAAAAAAAAACCTAGTTGTAATTAAAATTGAGAGGATTCCTACAATAAACAACAAAAAGAAATTAATTTTTATGTAACAAAATATCCATTATTAAATACTTGAAATTAAAATCTATTTACCGGTATCAGAATTTCATCAATTAATTCTAGTCATTTCTCACCAACTCGGGCCCTGAAAGCAGCCAGCTAACCTACATATGTTCTCTCTTTCTTTCTTTCTCTTTTGATATGAGACAGGTCCTTAATTAATTGCCCAACTTCTTTTATTTGTATATCATAAAGATGGCAACAGGTGAAATATCTGTTGCCATACCTAACCCTTCAAACTTACTGATGATGAGCGAAGGCCAATATATTTTAATAACAAAAACAACTCGCTTGCAATTGCTTGTCTCTACTTTTATATAATTAATTTGCTTTAATTTCTAAAAGCTCTCACCTAACTATTAATTTGAGTTTTTATTTTATTTTTTTAAGCTGTTATTACTCTTCTATATATAATCATTTTAATTCTTTGAGACGGGAGAGGATTAGATTGTAAAATCCTCAACTCTTAAGTTCTTATCCATATAAATTCCAATATTTAATTTCCTAGATCTTTTCATTATCCAAAAAAAGAGAGAGATTAAAAAACAAGGATATAAATAAATTTTATTAGGTAAATACTAGCAGGAAGAGTTTCGGCTGGTCTTTCGTGCCCCCCACATGGATAATCCCTCACTGTCATCCATTTTTGTAATGTTAAATCTGATATGGCACCATGTGTGCTTTCTGTTGAAGCTATAAGTAATTCATTGTATGTTCTTAATTAATAGGGAAAAAAAAAACCATTATATTTTTTATTATATCTGCAACTACTGGTATGATATCATCCTGTAATCTACTGTAATGATATCATCCTGTAATCTACTGGTATTGCCGAAATTCCTATGCTTTTCTGGCAAATCCCACAGAGGGTTTAGGTGTTTTGATGACATGCTAAGTATTTGCTGATAATTGGAGCCACGTTTGTGGCAGCTGTTTCATTGAAGGAAGCATAATCATAAAATTAAATCAAGTTGATATATCTACTATTTTTGTCAGCTATTTCTTCTTTCTTTTTTTTTAGTAAAGGTGATGTTTGACATTCTCTTCAGTGTGCTTAATTTGAGTAGAAAAATCTTTGATTGCATTTAGTAGTTGGGGGATGATTAGAGTGATTAGTGTTGTGGTAAAGGGGTGAGGGTTATTAAGAGATGCTATTTTATAATTGTCCGTGGTCTAGAAGTCCTTCAATTTAGGTTCAAAAGATGCTATTTTATTATTTAGATGATTTTCTAGTTAATTTTGAATTATAATTACTTTTCCTATATAGTTTTGAATTATTTTGATTAAGTCGGTTTTCACCTCTATATAAATTATTGGTATATTATGTTTTTATGAAATTTTAGAAAATATCATAGTTTTTTCTACTTATTTTTCTATAGTTTAGGCTGTGTGACGTTAATTTATCTTCTCTTGTAATTATCACAAGATCGAAAACATATTTCTCTTATAATTTATTAAACATAAAAAGCAATATCATTTCGAGATTTGTGATACAAACATGTTCGTTAAAAGGGTTGACATCCTGACTGATTTCTTGGTTTAAACAAAAAAAGAAAGAGCACTGTAGACAAAGAGTTACCATCATATATATTGCGCTCGATCGATCGGAGAATAGATATATATGTGCGTGGTAAAACTGAGCTATCATGTAATATATATAATTAATGGCCCTTTCTTAATTTTCTCATGTCAGCTTATCGTGTTTAAGTGAATGAACAGGTAGGTATGATTGCATAGTTTTACCTAAACGAACTAAGCTCTTGTCAACATCCCAATCCTATTTCTTTTCTACGTACAGTGGTTCACAAGATTACAGGCAGGTATGATTGCATAGTAATGACATGATAACCAGGCCACTTCACTCTTTTACCAGCACCAGCACCTGGTCCCTGGTTCGAGTATTCACCGTAATACAGAGTCTTTGATGGAAACTCCCCTTCCCACACTGACCACCCAGCTGGATTCACCATTGTTGGACTGCATTACAGCAGTCCTAGAATACTCCTTCCATGGTCGGCCCAGGTATGATTTGAATGAGCCCTTAACAGGCTGAAGATCAGAACTTGCTATAATGTCACATTTTTTTTTATTGAAATCCCTGCTTTTTGGTTTGGGTCAGTTCTTCCTTGCGCTGTTACCATGTTATTCTGTCCACTCATGGGCTTTCGTGGTACAAGCTTGCAGTTTTGAGCACCACAGAAGTCTACTGTGCCGGTAATATAGCAACCTCTGTAGAATTGCCGAAGGCTGTGGGCATAGAGGGTGTCTTGGTAGGCATCAATGCGGCATCGGTTG
>Ga0325414_1008006_pt1 | contig 11186 bp, 6 predicted proteins | sample PopdelMetagenome_8_FD_206183 | JGI IMG/M metagenome (GOLD analysis project Ga0325414, IMG submission 206183) | Populus deltoides microbial communities from Bellville, Georgia, United States - Leaf-PdKOR-R3 | ecosystem: Host-associated > Plants > Phyllosphere > Phylloplane/Leaf | place: USA...
TTTATACTGCCACACTTCTAATTTTTTATTTCTTGTTCTTTCTCGTCCCCTCATTCTCTAGTTGCTTGGAGAAAAAGGTTTCCTCGATTATCCTTTCGCTCATTTTTTATTTTTTGTTTCATTTTCTTTACTCTTACGATTTTTTTAAAAAATATAAATACAAAAGGGACAAAAAAACAAAATGACAGGAATCGAAGATGCATTTTCGAGTATTTTAGTATTTTTCAATTTTTTTCAAATTGTTTTTTTTTTTTTTTGAAAATACACGAGAAGAGTAGGGCAATCGTTTCATCATGCTGGCCAGCAGAATTGATAAGAGCACAAGTGTTCCACCATTCAGCCTAACAATAAGAACAAGTACTGTTCATTTTACATGTTATATTCAACTACAAAATTCCTATGACCACTGTTATCGAGAGATTGAAACTAACTTTTGTTGTCTGACCATTTTTACCCACGAATAAACCGAGCTAAATCACTTTCTTTTCCTCCTTTTTTTTTGGGGGGGCAAAAATTAGGAATGACCCAAGAAAAAACTTTAAATTAAAAATTTGCCCCAACAATCTCAGAACCGACTCAGCTAACAGTATATTCACTTATGCACGCTTTTTTGTACCCCGCCCATGAAAAACAAATCCTCCAATGCCACACTTTTTTCGAACAAAAAAAAAACCTATATGTCAAAAGCTAAACTAACGGGGTCTTGTATTTGAGCTACGAAGCGTCACACCATGTAAAAATTTTGTATATCCAATTAAACTAAGCTTGCCATCCGAGTTTCTGATCCAATCTTTGATGAATGTGTAGGCTGAAGGGCCCACGTTCAATTCCTGCAGAGAGGAGAGATTTAAAATGATATTCAAATAGCAATGTGGAGCACAAATCAAACGGCGGCAGTCGTATACATACCCTTGCCAATTCTTCAACTGAGATGACTCGGTTACCCTCCTGTTCAAAATGCTCAAAAGCATTGGAGGCAATCTGCTCCCACCCCTCGAGAGCCTCTAGTTGATATGTGCTGATCGCAGCTGCACAAAATTCTTCGAAGTACATCTTCCTATAAGCAAGGGATTCCATCTGAAAAAAAGAGGGACAATCAGAAAAGGATAACCATCAACTCTGAAGGGTGAAAAATCAAAACTATTCATAATCTTCAGAGAGAATGAAAAGAGAACCCATTGCGTTTTAAGTGGATTGACAATCATAATTGGTGCGAGTAAACATCCAAAAGCCAAAAAAAAAAAAAGGCAGTGTATTTTTTGAAATTCAAATGCAAGAACTTCTTTCATGCAGAAAGAAAATTCATAGGTTTATATTTCTTTAAATTGCAATCAACATAATTCTTAAAATGCAGAGACAGTGACTGCAAGTTATCATATTTCAAGCAGAGAACTAAATAAGAGTACCGCATTGAGAATTTCAGGAGCCCTCGACTCTCTCATGGCATCAGTTGCATTGCGTACTAAAGCCTGCAAGAAATTGCATTTCTTTTATAGAAAAATTATAATCCCATAGTCCTGTATACTACTGATATTGATTGAAATGGAAAAAGCAGTAACCATTCTGAAATTATCAAGTGAAACACTTCCGTCGCCATTTGGTTCCAACAAACTGAATTGAGCTCTGAGATAGACAAGCTCGTCCTCCGTCAACGCTTTTGAGAGAGCCTGCATAAGAAAGGAACCCAAAGAAATGTCAGCTGATATGCAATAGACAATTATCAATCCAACACTCTAACCATTTCACATTTAAGCTTCAGCACAGTTGAAATATTCAGCCACGTTGATGATTATGCCTTTCGCATCAGAAAAAGCAGTAGTCAGTGAATAGGTTAGAAATAGAGCCAGACAGAGCTTCACTTATACCTAACAAATCATGGCTACTTTTACTTTAAGCAGCCCAATCTCCGGATGCTTTGGACAATGAAAGCTGCTTTTAATTTATCTTTTTAACAATATCGTGCCAAATTTAGTTTCAAATTCTGTTTTTTTAAAGAAAAAAGAAAGCCATGTTCTAAAAAGTTTAGATACAAATCAGGAAGTTTCAATCAAATATAAGATTAGGAATCCGAACAAATAATCATATAAGGATTTTTGGTAATTAGATACAGAAATAAAATTTAAAAACTGCACCTCAAAAAAAAAACCACAAAAAATTAGAGAGAGAGAGAGAACATCAAACTAGGAGCCGATGAATGTTTGAAGGTTCTCTGCAAAAGGAATTCTTTAGGTAATGCAAAGTTTTAGTACTTAAGGGGTATAGTTAACGCTAAATGGTGAGCCTATTTGCACTTGAACATATTTCCTCACTTCATTACCAATTATGTTTCCCTCGATAATAAACTTGAGCTTTGAATCTACATGGTGAATAATGTTTTCACTATCAGGATTAAGATACAATACAAAATTCTTAAAGGAAGGCACACACACGCATGTGCTCTTGTTAATAAGGGAGGGTGTACCTTTAGCGCTGCACGTTTAAAAGGTGTAGCATGTAGGTATGCCTTGACTAGCTTGTAGATTAATATGTCTAAATTTATAGGTCGGCTATCATCCCTCAACCATGGGTGAGCTGCAATTACCAAGGTTTTCATTAGCTAAAAGAAATCAAGAAATAAGAAGTGTCAGATGTAAATTTCTCAAGATCATCAAATTGTCAATGAGAAAATAAGATGCAACATGCAATATAGGTGTAGACTAAATTTCATACGCATGTCAAACATCCAACTATTGCAAGTGATGTACAATTTCCAAAATATTTAAGTCACTTCCACCTCAACCACCTTTAAGCAATATGGACACAACCAAATAGCTCCTGGAATAGTCCTTTTTGTTTAACTTTACAAGTGAGGATTGCTTCCAAAGGGGACCATTTAACATCCATCATCAATTAAAAAATACAATCCAGGATCCTTCTGATCTAACATACTGCAACTCATCCACTTTGGTTCTCCCATAGACACTTTCTCATCAGAGGAAAGAATGCCATAACCTTGTAGAAAGACTTGCAAAACCATCTAGGTATATCCATTGTTTTGTCAATGTTATGGGCATTTGTTTTAATAAAATAATACAGGAATTACAAACTTACTTAGAGCTTGGACAGCAGTCATTCTTTTCCTGTAATCCTTGTTCAGAAGTCTCTTCACAAAGTCCTTGGCCTCTGGAGTGACAGAAGGCCAGGGTAGATCTTCAAAGTTGGGATCAGATCTCAGCACAGCACGGAAAATTCCTGATTCAGTCCGTGCCCAGAAAGGCCGGCTTCCACATATCAAGATATAAGTAATAACACCAATGCTCCATATATCTGCTTCAAGACTGTAACATCTATGCAAGACTTCAGGTGCAACATAGTATGCACTTCCAACGATATCATTTAACCTTTCATCTGCAAATATCACACAGAATAAATCATTAAAAACTCTCCAATATCAACTAATAAGTAAGAAAGTTTCAAATATTATAAAAGCCGTATAGTTTAAACTAGAAAATCATGTGCGCAAATAACATAGAAATCAAAAAATTGGCAGGCATACTCATGCTCTTATATTATCAAGGCTACCAGCCTGCATCAATTTAGCTTAATAATGTAATTAGCACAATCAAGTCTCAATCGTTGTCACAACACTTGTTGCATCAGTCAATAATCCATATAGATGTCTAGGTAACAGGCAAGGAACAAGTAAAGATAGCTATGGCAGAGAAAATAACCAGAGTAATCAGGCAAAAACTCAAAATCTCATCTCTGATTTAGGGAACCAACTCATTCAGTTAAATAAAACTAAATCAATCTACTTGTGGCATGGAGGCAAGGATAGTATTTTTCTGTGAGTTGACCAAAAAACTTAGGAAGCTCTGCTTATTACCTGGCCTAATAAAGTCAGAGAGGCCAAAATCAATAAGCTTCATATCAGCATCTTCACTGCCCGAAGTGAAGAGGAAATTCTGTAACAAAAGAGGATCAGTTATGAGCAAGCATGGAATGAAAATTCCCCATAAACACTGTCAGCCCCCACCACCAATGACACCACCTGGTGATGATAAAACTTAATGCTCAACTATTTACATGGAACAACAAAACATCAAGTTTATGAGGAAAAAAACCTCTGGTTTTAAATCACGGTGTACGACGCCTTGAAGGTGACAAAATGCAACCACACACAAGATTTGCACAATTATAGCTTTTGCATCTTCCTCTGAGTATCTTCCTCCTCTGCAGCAGAAGAAAATGTTATGTTTATATGAGTAGATAACACTTCAACCATGCAAGCATTCAACAGAACATACAATTTAGATCGGTTCTGCTCAGGGTAGGTGGATGATAATTTCACATGCAACATCCATCATGGTTATAATCCAAGGCCAAGGCAAGTAGTCAAAAAAAAAAATTATAGTTAATCACCCGTGCGAAGACTATTGCATTACCTTGCCAAAATTCTGTCTAGAAGCTCCCCTCCCTCACACAATCTGATAAGCAAACAGTAATCCACCAAACATCAGAGATAAAAGTTCAAAATTGCACAACACAAACAAAAGTCAAGACTTCTAGCCAAGCAAAACATTCCAAAAAGTGCCATTTACAAATACTGCAGGAGAGAAGCTAAAGAAAAAGACGCAATGTTGACAAAGCTCAATTATATTTCATGCATAACTTAGAACAGAAAGTAAGAAAAGACATACTCCATCACTATGTACACGTTATTGGCATCCTCACATGCATCATAAAATTTGACCAGATGCCTATGTCCTGATAGACCTTTCAGTATTTTTACCTCCCTACGAACATCTTCGATTGATATAGCGGTTGTCATCTGCCAAACAAGTCTTGTGAAAATTTAGATATTACACAATCGATAAGGCAATTAATCCTAATTAAGAAAAGAATTCAGAATTTCATAAATCTGATCACTGCACATAAAAGAAAAGAGTAATAACTGAAGCTATCAAGGAAAACAACCAAGATCGGGATTAGAAAATACAGGTTTAAGAGGAAAACTTTGATCGTCAGCATATACAGAAACATTTGATGAAGGAAAAGAATGTCTGTCATACACTGGCACGAGCAATTGGCATTGCCCAGGGGGGTAGATTGCCTTGAGTGTACACATGCACCCATGAGCACACATTCAAGAACGTGTGTTACTATGCATTTGTACAGTGTCAAGTGAATGACAAGTTGGCAATTGAACCTCTTTTAAGATTCCAGTAAGGAAAGGGCTCAGGGGGGTTATAAAACAGTGTTTAAAAGAAGAATATAAATGTAAGAAAAGCAGGACCAATAAATTGAATTTCCAATGTAAATGAAATACAGCAAGAAATTCATTTCAAGGCGCAGTGTGCAATTAAAGAGGGTTGAATGATCACTTTGCACAAAAAGAAAGTAATTACAGGTTTCACTACCGACCATGTAAACAAATTCAAGATGTAACAGAAGATTAGAAAGGACCTTGAAATAGAACATTTATAATTCCGAGTGTGTTTGTGCATACTCACATCTGTAAATGTCTTCAATACAAAATGACAGATTAAGAAAACTATTACAAGTACATATTTGATAGTCCAAAGGTAGGATGCCTAAGACCTATGAAGCATGATACATTATACATTTCCATGAAGGTATTAAAGATATCTGAATTAATTCCATGAATATCCGTATTGGATAGTTTTCACAAAAACAACACATTTCCAATGAGATTCAGTTTTAGCTAGTGAACCATTGATCTGGTTAATAGAACTTGTGTCATGAAACTAATTCCACTCACATATTGTCTGCATTTTCACAGAAGAATCGAAGAATTTGAGAGCTAGTTATTCTCTAATGCATGGCAATATAAACAAGATCACGCCATATCAAGTCCTATTTATCTTTCCAGGTCATCCTCACTGGAGTTTCATCTTTGATGACACAATTAAAGCTGAGAATGCTGTTTGTAAGTGAAATGCCCTTTGTTTTATGCTTTCAGTATTTGAATGCTTATATGCTGCAATAATACAAGTGAACTCAATAAGTATCATCAAATTTGCAAACTCTGGCAGGGAAATATCTCATTACTGTTTCTCTCTTCAGAGACAAAGGCTAGGCAAAGATATGAATCACCATAAGGACTAAGGAAGTTTGTGTTGCAATACTGTCACAGCTCATAAGCTCATACAATGCTTTCATATCAGTATCAGATGCTGATAACCATATCCATGTGTGCCATCCTCATCAATATACAATTAACATCCTTAAAAGTAAATAAATTTAGAGACAGATAACATCAAATTAAAACTCAGACTGATCTTTATCCCTTTTCTTAAGGTCTAAATGATAAACAATTACCTTAGGTGCTTAGTTATTTTGCAGAATTTTTTACCACTACGGATATTCCCTAAACAAGGAAAGCTCGAGCATCAAACATTTTTTCAATGCCAACTTCCAGGTCTGCAAATGGAAAAAAAAATCAGCATGACCGCAATCAGATTTCATTTATTGAACTGCATATCCTTACTCAAATATCTTGTCCATTCACCCAACAATCTTCATTAAAACCCGTGTAATATATCCTCTTTGATCTTCCAAATAATGCTTATGAAGAAGTTTCTTCTCCTAGTGCCTTCAGTTACATTTCAGTTTCTGACACAAACTGTTCCAACCAGATACCTCGAATCATTATCAGATAGTGACTAACACGCCTATGTCCCTTCCATTCTTCCCAAAATATTCCCATCCATATTTTCAGTCACGAAACAAGCGAAGTTTGACTTAAGTAATCCATACCGCCTTTCAAAATTCTTGCAACACATGGCAGGAATACATTGCTGATAAACTATACCTCAAAATTCTCATTGTATTTTCCACTTCCACGTTGACAAGTATTCAAACCCCTAAAAAAACGAATATGCTTCCATTCAAGTAAGCAGCACAACCAAACCAAGCCCGAGAGTTGCGGCATATTGCCAGTATCTTGAATAACTGACAAAAATTAGCCCTAACGCATCAACAAGTTAAGCACAACATCTATTAATCTAATTACAAAAACAAACCCCTCATTAATCAAATTGAAAAAATAGAAACATCTATTAATCTAATTACAAAAACAAACCCCTCGTTAATCAAATTGAAAAAATAGAAATATATATTAACCTAATTACAAAAACAAACCCCTCGTTAATCAAATTGAAAAAATAGAAATATATATTAATCTAATTACAAAAACAAACCCCTCGTTAATCAAATTGAAAAAATAAAAATGAGAGCATTGAATTAGTACCTTAGCTTTAGATATAATCTTGACAGCAACAGTCTGATCTTTAAGTTCACCTTTCTTAACCGTAGCAGAGCAAGTATGACCAAAATGCCCTCTTCCTATTTCCTTCCCTAACTCGTACTTAGCTCCAAAATTCTTGCTATATCCAAAACTCTTATCAAGCGACTGCTGTTGCTGTTGCTGCTGCTCCGCCTCCACTCCACCGTGCTCCGGAATCGGTCCCTCCTTCGGTTTCCCTCCACCACCAAGCCTCTTAACCAACGAAGCCGCTATATGCTTCGCCGGAGACGGCGGAGGAAACGGCCTCCTAAAAAATCTCCTCGGCGTCGACGCTCTCGCCGGGGAAGGCGACACTCCACCGGGAAGCGGACTTGCGGCCACACCATGCGGATACGTACTCGGCCAGGGGCTCGGATGCGTAGAGGAGGACCTCGCCGGAGTGTTTTTCACCGAGAGCACGCCGTTACGCGAGGTGGAGGAAGGTAACGACGTTGGTTGGTTGTGATCGGTGGAGGAAGCAACGATTGTGACGGTTGTTGCGTCATTTTCGTTAGCTGGACTGGTTTTACCGTAACACTGCCCCATCAAAAGAAATCTTACAGTCTCGGTTAAAGTCCACGCATCGGACGGTTAGTGAAATATTTCTCCTCCGGATCTGATCTGATCATCACCGGAGAGAAAATAAAGAGGGGGGGAGAGAGAGTTAGGGGCAGAGAGAGATCTGAGTTAAGAAAACGATAAAAGAAGAGAATGAAAAGAGAGTTTTAAGTCAGAGAGAGAGAGAGGAAGAAAGACAAAGGGTTAGTTAGTTTTTGCAAGAAACAAAAGAAAATAACAGATGTAGATATGTTATTTTATAAAGTGTTTTTTATTTTAAATATTTATACATTAAAATAAAACGAGTAAAAAATATATTAATTTAAAAATTTTATAAAAATATAAATGTTTAAGAAAATCCAGTGCGCCGTAGTTAGCACGCAAGTGAAGCAACAGTAGAAGTAGAAGAAGCAGAGATAGGAAACTATCTGAAGGAATTAAATAAATTCTCGCTTAAAAATGCAAAAAGTTAAGGATTAATAATCTGCCGTTGGATTTGTAGAATCAACTTCAACTGTATTATACTCATGGAGAGAAACGAGTAAAGTTTTTCTCTCTGGTTTTTTTTTTTTTTTTGAGCTTGGTTGATAATGTTATAAATATTATTTTTTAAAATGTTTAATTTGAAAATATATTAAAATAATATTTTTTATTTTATAAAAAATTATTTTTGTTATTATCATGTTAAAATATCTAATAATAAAAAATTTAAAGAATCACACCCTTGCTTTCAGATAGAGAGAATATTAGAAGTTGGATAAAGTAATGTACTTCGTACCAGTACTGATCACTTTTTTATATATTTGTAAACAAGTTGTCTGTCTCTCCCTCTCTGACTGCCAATTTCTTTCTCTCTTTTTAAACGGATTATGGTCCTAATCCACTTCATCTTGATTTTGAGCTTCTTCTTCAGATGTGGAGAAAACGGATTTTCTGTCTAATTAGCCATTTAACCCGCTTTGCCGCGTGCCATAATTTTGTTTTTTCAAAAAAGTAACGGTTATGTAGGTTGTTTTAATGTATTTTTTAATATAAAAAAATTCAAATTATAAATTAAAAAGTATATGTAAGTATTTCATTAAGTAAATTAATAATTATTTATGTAAAAAAAAAACAAAACATTAACAATAACTAAAAGAAAAATTGATAAAGTTAGGAGATGAATATAAATCAAGATATTCAACCACATAAAATGAGATATTCACTTGATTGTGTTTACTGAATTTGTTTATTAAAATCAACCAAAGATAAATCCACAATCTAAAAAACTCCTGACTTAAAAGATATATACAAATGAAACTGATTGAATAAACAATATAAACTTTGATTAAATGATGAAATTAAATACTAATAAAATTTTAACAAAAGATCCAAGAGTAAAAATAACAAATCAAAAGAATAAGGATCGAATCAAGAAAAACAATATATGACAAATTGTAATTTAACTACTGAATTGAAAATAAAATAAAAAACTTTTTAAAAAGAGTCAGGGATGAAAATAGACGATACAAAACACAAGGATTGAAATTGAAAAAAAAAAAGAGATGACAAATATGTACTTTAACCGGAAAGATAGATAAAAGTAGGAAGAAGAAAGAAGAAACGACCATTGATGACAAATTGTTGGTCCATTACCGACACACGTCACGCAAAAGAAAAAGCATATGGTGACACTTCTAGTGATACGACAAAAGATCATTTTCTGACAAACAATAACACCGCGAGCGCCATTAAAAAAGCACGAACGCCACCAATGCATGGTTGCATGAACAACACTAGCCAGTAGATTTTTCAAATTTGATATTAAAAATAAATATTAAATTACTAAACCCCTCGTAACCTTGGAAATAATAAATAAATCAAAATGAAAGTATCAAAATATCATTGAATGCATATAAGTTATTTTTTTTTTATTGAAGGGCAAAGAAGTATTTTACTTAATTTAAAGTTTGTATAAAAAAAATATATTTGTCAACAAGTTTAAATTTCATTGACATTAAAGGTAAAATAATACTATACAAAATAATTTACAAAGACAATAATACATCTATTGAATCTTTTAATAGCCAATTGATTAAAAAAAAATCAAAATACCCATATCTCTGCCTTCAAACTTTTCCACCAGAGGCATACAGATAAATTTACTATATTAATTCATAATAAACTACATCTGTTACTGTAGTAAATTCAGCAAGCGTTTACGGTTATGTTAAAATCACACACACGGAAAGATACTGAAGAGTGAAGACTAATCATGAGATTTTGTAAATTTGTTATTTCACAAGTTTTTTCACTCAACGAGCCCCGGTGGTCTTCTTTTCCTCTCATGCAGTCTGTCCGAGATTGCTTCCCGTTTTTGTCTCTTGCTACTTTTTTTTTTTTTTACGTTATTTCTATTTTTTCAATTAAAAAGGAATTTTATGGATAAATGAGATTTTTTATTATTCAGTGATTTCAGAACCACGTATGAAACCGTCCTATCATTAATTACAAACTCTTTCTTTTTTCAGGCTTAGAAAATATCTCCTCGTGACTTACAAGTATGCCCACTCAATGAAACGTGGCCCTGTTTTGAAGGTTAAGAGTGTTTTGGAGTGATTATGATTATTATTTAAAATATTTTTTATTCAGTAATATATTAAAATAATATTTTTTTATTTTTAAAAATTATTTTTGATAATAGCATGTTAAAATGATTTAAAAATATTAATTAATTTTTTTAAAAAAAATTAAATAAAAAACAAATAAATAATATATAAAATATAAAAGATGATGGTGTGGACTGTGGATGGTACCAGCTAAAGGCCAGTGTTCGAGGATTTCAGAAAATCTGAGCCGAGGAATGTTGACAGCTAAACCTGTTCCGAAGGTTCCAAATAAACGAGAATTCGCCACTTCGGCGATGCTCACAGGCGGGGTTGGTATGAGGTGGCATGATATTAGCAGTTGAAAACTGAAATAAAATGTCCACAAGTCTTCGAGAAGTTAGGTGATTTTAATTAAAAGAGAAGTTGTGTTTTGATATGATGATGTCGTTTGAGTTTGTGTTTTTCGTTTTTGTTGATTATTAGAATTCAAATTTCCAGAGTTATTATTTAAATAAATAAAAATAAAGAATATCAACTTAACATGAGACGCTGTGGCCTAAGATACAAAGCATTGTGACTGGAACATTATATTTATATTTCTTTTTCTTCCATACAATACACAATGGCCTAGCTGATGGGTAAGATTATCTTTTCAAAAAGATTTATAATATACACTTATATTTAGCACAATAAACTCTATCACCTATTAAAATCAAATAACATATATAGCTTTTTTTCAAAGGTTTTTTTTT
>Ga0325414_1008008_pt1 | contig 11185 bp, 7 predicted proteins | sample PopdelMetagenome_8_FD_206183 | JGI IMG/M metagenome (GOLD analysis project Ga0325414, IMG submission 206183) | Populus deltoides microbial communities from Bellville, Georgia, United States - Leaf-PdKOR-R3 | ecosystem: Host-associated > Plants > Phyllosphere > Phylloplane/Leaf | place: USA...
TTAAGCTCACTCTCATATATATATATATATATATATATATATATATATATATATATATATATATATATATATATATATAAAATACAATGGTGCGTCAGCATTAATCACTTTGTGGTCGAAGTTTGTGATAGAAATAAACTTTCATCGGTGGATTGCAAGAATCTACAGAATTGCGCGTCTCTTACCTATGAAGTTACAAATGCTAATCTAATATATTCTTCTCAATTTTTATTCAAAAGTATATAATTGAACGTTTGATTCTAAATGCAATCCAAAATCGTAAAAGAAATGCAATTCCAGTGGGAGAATCCACTAAGGAATTCTTCTATGTTGACTTTGCTAGGAATCTCATCTTCTTCTTCCCTTTTTTCTTATGAAAATCTTGAATGCCACTTCGTGTGGGCTTCTTGATGTCTGCCACAATCTATCCAATCCATTCGTGTCATAGGGGAAAAAGGAGGCAAAAGCTAGTGGAAAGAAAATGAAAAAAAACTTGGATTGGATTGATGCAAAAACTTCAATGATACTTTTGGCATGCACTAGCTCTATTTTCTGAATTCTACTATGTGTTCATCATTCTTTAAAATCCCAAACCGTGGACTTCAAAAACTAGAAAAGGATTTGCCGTCAGCTTTGGTTTTTTCTTTAATCTTCCCTGTTTCTTCCTCGTTCAAACTCACATGCCATATTTTGTTGGAAATAAATGGGTAGATTGCCAAAACCTCCGTCAGGCTTGAGGGTGTTTAGTTCACTGACAGTAAAGAGTGTTTTTTCTTAAATATTTTTTTTTTGATATCGACCCATTAAAACGTTCTAAACACTAAAAAAATTATTTAAAACAAAAATAAAATTTTAAAAATTTATAAACTTGTGGTTTAAATGCAGCTCCAAATATTAATTAATGGGTTAAACCTTAACTTCCCTATCTTTTCTAAATCAATCATTTTCATCCCTAACCATCAGGTCACTAATTTTATGAGTCATTCACTTAGAATAAAATGGCTGAAATACCTACACATAAATTTCCTATTTAGTTACTAATTCCTCCCTAATGTTTAGCCTCCTCAATATTTAGTTACTAATTCCTCCCTAATGGCTGAAAACGAATGTAGATCAGACCAAACTTCAGGGAAGTTTTAGTAATTTACCTGAAAAAGATTGAAGGATGCAAGGCACAAAAGCTCCACTTTCATAACCAGGCACTTGCAAAGTCTCATATTGCTTGCTACAATAAAGTCACATGTATCCAACTTTAATAGATCAGCATGAAAAAAAAAAAAAAAAAAAAAGAGGGAAAAGGGAAGAGGGCAACTCACGTGTAAAGGAAAAGAAAGTATTTTCCAATGTTATTTTTTCACTCTCTTTTTGCTACCAGATATTTCAACTCTCAACTCTGTATATATTGTCCAAAAGCTCCAACAACAATCATGAATTTTGGATTTGTTAATTTCCTAAGATACAAGAAAATCTGACTTTCCTAGCTACCCAATTGTTTAAAAATCAAAGCAAGCGCACACTTGTCTACTGTTGTTGGACCATCTTTTTTTCCCTAGCTTTTATAGCGTGTGAAGCATCTTCACTGTCTAGACTTAAAGTTCCTTTCTGCAAAAATCCCAGCCCCTCTTCCCTCCCAAAATTAATACGAACAAATAATCAGATAACAAAAGGGTATCCGTAAGTCAAAAGATACCACAATTTCGATGGTTCATATAATCTGAGGAGACAAGTCGACTTGATTATAATGATTAGATAATAAGTTCATTGGATCCCATGAACTGGGTGCAGATTATGGAGATTCCAATGGAAAGACAACGCTAGTTTTGGTAAGGGATCGAGACTTGTTTGTACCTGGTTCAGCTCTAGCAGTCAAAACAGAATCATATAATATCTGAACTAAATCGAGTTTAAGCCTTACGTACCTCGTTTAATCTTAGATTATGAGAAAATCCGAGAATTAATCCAATCAATCTTCGACATAATTATATGCCATTGCTTTAATGTTCGGGACACGGGAGGCTCACCCTCCACATGATCCATGTAGCTCTTAAGAATGTCCAGATTAATTGAATGTATGTTTACTATTTATTATGAGGAATCCACATTTCTTCAAGTTTGACGTCGCGTATGGCAAGACGATAAGATTCGTTTAAATCCCTAAAAGGATACTGATCCACGGAGACAAACAAGATCTCATTTTGTTTATTTATTTATTATCTTACAAAATCTGATTTTATTAAAGATTAAACATATGGTCTTAATTATAGAACATACCTTTATAAAAAATATTATAGATATACTTTTATGTTGTAATCGCCATCATTACTATTATACATTGTCCTATACACACACACACATATATAAAAGTTGTCTAACCAATAAGTTAAACCTCCTAATTATTCTCAACTTGGTATTAGAGTCTTCTACCGCTAGAATTCTTCTCTCCCTCTCCCTCTCCCCCTTGCAACCGACCATCTCCTTTTCTCTTCTAAATGGACTCTACTGCTGCTGACGCCGATTTCTCCCTCACCACCGATAATGCAGCCCAGCCGGCCAGCCATCTACAAGCTGTTGTCGGTGGTGTCCTTACTCCACAACAATAGCCTTCACTTGCAGAACACGTCAATGACGACTTCTTGCAAGTTTATGTCGTTCCTCTGCATATTATGAGAACACAAACTGCAGCTATCGTTGCTCTATCAAACACCCACCAAGTTGTTTCATTAAAACTTATAAACATAAATTATCTCTATTGATGAATGCAAATAAAGCCCTATCTCCTTAGTCAAGGTGTTTTTCACTTTGTTGATGGCTCAGTGTCGTGTCCTTCATCTCATGTTTCTGATAGTTCTGCTGGTTCTTCCTCTATAATCAACCATTTTTTCTTCGTTAGAAGCAACATGATCAACTTATTTTGAGTGTATTACTCTCCTTTTTCTCCGTAAATATGTTGCATCTCGTGGTAGATTGTCATACCTCACAATGTGTTTGTCACACTCTTGAGAAAGCTCTTGCGTCTCCGTTTAATTCTTGCATCATACAACTCTATGGTTCCTTTCAAAATCTTCGGCAAGGTGACTCATTGGTTAGTATATACATGCAGCAAGCCAAATCGTTATATGACGAATTAGCTGCTGCTGGTTACCCCATGTCCCTTGAAGACTTCAATCTATATATGTTTCATGGCCTTCGTCGTGAGTTCAAACACTTGGTAACAAGTTTTATAACCAAGACAGAACTGCTGTCGTATGATGATCTTCACAACCACCTTCTTACCCATGAATTTCTGTATAAGAACTCCCTTCATTCCATGATGTCACCCCCTCTGTGTTGTCTTCATCTTTGCTGTCGCAACCACCATTGCTGCAAACACAACACCCCTCTGCTCATCTTGTTATGTCTCATCACAACTTAAATTTCAGCCGTAACAAGGGGTGTTCTTATGGCAACTGGTGTCCCAACAACAATTGCTACAATCACCAGAACAGGAGCCAATCTACCGCCGACTGGAGGCCAAACAATTGGAAGCAGAACAAGCATAACACAGGGGTTGGCCAGTGGTCTGGATAGCAGCATGTCCGCTGCCAATTATGCTCCAATTTTGGTCACACAACTCTCTATTGTTCCCAGTTTCGCAGCAGTACCCAGCAACCCTCTGCTCACTTGCTGTTGGGAATGTTTCTGCTGCAACTTAGTTTCCCGATACCGGCGCAAATCAATACGTCACACATGATCTTGCAACTCTGATCGATTTTGTAACCTATCTTGGTAGTGATCATTTGCATGTTGGTGACGGTAAGAGTCTTGATATATCACAAATTGGACATACTATATTACGTTTCCCAAAGTACATTTTTACATTATCTAATGTTCTTCATGTGCTTTATATTACCAAACCGTTGTTATCTGTTCAGAAATTCTGTCGTGATAATCATGTTTATTTTGAATTTCATGCTTCTATGTTTAATGTCAAGGATCTCATCACCAAGAAAGTTCTCTTTTCCGGTCAGAGTAATGATGGTCTTTATGTCCTCTCTTAGTCTTTTTCCATGTCAATTCCTCAAGCTTTTTGGTTTCCTTGCATCTTCGCAACTGCCGACTTGTGACATCGTCGTTTGGGTTATCCAACCCCTTGTATGTTAATTTTTTTAGTTTTTGGCAATAAAATCGGATGTACTTCTAGACGTTCTCTTGCTTTGTGTCAAACTTGTTAATTAGGCAAGTCGTCGCGTTTGTCGTTGTGACCTACGAGTCATAAAACTACTGTCCCATTTGATTTAATATTTAGTGATGTTTGAGGTCCTGCCCCTATGTTTTCTTCTGATGGCTTCCATTAATTTGTTATATTTATCGATGCATATACCAAACATATATGGTATTATCCGCTTGTTTCTAAATCTTATGTGTTTTCCATCTTTCATTGTTTTCAAATACTTGTTGATCGTCAATTTTCATTTAAAATTAAATCTGTTCAAACTGATTGGGGTGGTGAATATCATAAGTCAAATAATTTCTCTTAGACCATTGGTATTCATCATCGGTTAATCTGTCCTCATACTCATGAACAAAAAAGCATCGTTGAGCGTCGTCATCGGTATATTGTTGAAACTGGCCTCATTCTTTTAGGTCAATACAATGCACCATTACGATTTGAAAACTATGCTTTTGAATCATCGGTATATCTTATTAATCGCATGTCTACTGTTGTTTTCCAAAATACATCTTCGTTTGAGTGTCTGTTTCATCGTACTCCTGATTATAATTTTGTGTGTATTTTTGGGTGTCTTTGTTTTTCTTTTTTGTGTCCATACCATGCTCACAAATTGGATTTTCGTTCTTCTCCATGTGTGTTTTTATGATATAGCTCATCCTATATTAGTTGTCGTTGTCTTGATTTAGCATCTCATCGTATTTATGTCTCCTGCCATATTTGTTTTCATGAAAATGTTTTTCATTTTGTGAATTCTGAACATATAAAACATTCACCAATAACCTCAACACAACTTACATGCCTCCCACCCTTGAATCCTCCCTAACTCTTTCAGCCTACCACTTCACAAAATTGCCCAAACAACACCCCTATTCTGCCCTTTGCCGTACCCCAACAGACCCCCCATTTGCCCACAGATTCTGCAACCACCTCATCATCGTCCAACCCTACCATATTGTTACCATTTACTTGTTTTTCTATGATCATTATGTAGGAACATATTCTCCATCGACAAATGTTCATCTTTCAGGTTTGCCACTGCAAAACAACCCAATTCTGCAGCAAATTCACCAGTGTTTGTTGTGTAGACCAGTCCCTCCATCGATTCTCCAGCCAGACTGCAGCTTTGTGTAGACCTCTCCCCGTATCCTCTCAAGCAACTTCAAGTACATGCTCTTATTCTTTACACCAGTCGCTTGTCAACATCACATGGTCCTCTATTTTAGACAACCCAAGACAACACTATCCACAACGACTACCACTGCCTCTTTTAGTCAGGTAGTTTCTCCTCATACTCATGAGCCACTTGTTTTTAATGATTCTAATAGGTATGAGGCGTGACATAGTGCACGAGAAAATTTAGGCCTTACACGCTAACATAACTTGGACCTTGGTGTCGTTTCACCCTTCGATGAATGTTGTTGGTAGTCAGTGGGTGTACAGGATTAAACGCAGAGTTCATGGCAGCATTGAGAGGTATAAGACGTGTCTAGTTGCTAAAGGTTTCACTTAGCAAAAAGGTATTAATTACTCTGAAACCTTTAGTCCTGTTATCAAACAGGCGACCGTCTGATTAGTCTTTCTCATTGCGGTGTCATGTGATTGGAAAATTCATCATCTTGATATTCATAATGTTTTTCTCAATGACTTAACAAAGATGTCTACATGAAACAACCTTCAGGTTTTGTTGATTCGGCTCTTCCCTCTCATGAGTGTAGATTATATAAGTCTCTATATGGTTTAAAACAGGCTCCGTGGGCTTGGTACACTCGTCTGAATGACTTTCTGCTATTAGTTGGTTTTCCCACCTCTAAGGTGGATACCTCATTGTTTATCTTCTTTATTGGTACTGATATTTGTTATCTTTTGGTCTATGTTGATAATATTCTGCTTACGAGTAGCAACTCTCTTCTGCTTCAACGCCTTATCTAGTTACTAAGCTCAAAATTTAAGCTTCGTGACTTGGGTACTGTTCATTATTTTTTGGTACTGAGGTTCAGTCTACTGGTATGGGTCTTATACAATGACAACATAAATATACATTTAACATCCTCACTTGGGCTGGTATAACATCTTGCAAACTTGTTGATACTCCTATCTCTACATGTAAAACTATCATATTGCCTAATCCTTTGTTTTCTAATGCTACACGCTTTCATCAAATTATAGGTGCTCTTTAATATCTCACATTTACGAGACCATTTATTTCCTTTGTTGTTAATAGAGTTTGTAAGTTTATGCATGCTCTTACAAATTCTTATTGGGTTGCCGTTAAATGCATTTTACATTATCTTAAGGGTATGCTAACATGTGGCCTATATATTACTTGTAGTTCTTCATTTGCATTACATGGATTTACATATGCAAATTAGGCAGGTAGTAATGATGATAGAAAATCTATGAGTGGTTATCTTGCATTCTTTAGTTAGACGCCAATTTCATGGAAATCAGGTAAGCAACGTACAGTTGCTCACTCCTCTACTAAAGCTGAGTAAAAAGGTTAGCCGATGGCACTGTTGAGGCTATCTGGCTTTAGTATTTATTAATAGGTCTTCAGATTCTGTCTGTTTCTACTCCTATCATTTGATGTGATAACCTTGGTGCCACTTATTTATTTGCAAATCATGTTTTTTATGCTCGCACAAAACATGTTGAGGTTGATTATTTTTATTTCCTCTCATTATCAACTTGCTGATGTCATTACTAGGCCACTTCCTACTGTTTCGTTTACTGCTTTTCGTTTCAAGCTTTGGATTGATTCTCTACCCTCAACTTGAGGGGGCATATTATAGAATGTACATAAATTAAAAATATTATAGGTATACTCTTATGTTGTAATCTCCACCATTACTTTGTACATTACCCTGTATATATATATATATATATATATATATATATATATATATATATATATATGAAATGTTGGATTAAGCCTCATAATTATTCTTAACTGTCTCACGTGGTAATATTAATGCTGTTGGGAGGATGATTATTATTAAACTCAATTCAAGCTAGTCAAAAATTTGATTATCTGACTATTTGACCTATCCTAATTGATTTTATGAATCGGATTTCCAAAGGATATTATTAGACCTGAGAAATGAGAACAATTGGACCAGTAAAGTAAAGTACTGTCTTGGTTTTTTTTTTTAAAAAAACAAATAATAAAAAATTGTAATCTATAAGATTCAAACCTAGTATTCTACCATTTATGTTTTACCTTTTGTTATATATATATATATATATATCATTAATTGATTTATTTATTGATGAAGTCCTAAAAATTCAATCAGCCTAGGAATAGGACTCCTGGGTTGAATAATCAGTTAATCAATTGGTTTTAGCAATCTCATATATTCTCCCTAACCAAGGTAGTTGATAACTTATACTTAGTTCTTGGTAAACCAAGGTCACTTGTGGCTAGTACCTGCTTGGTAAACCAAGGTGGAGGTGGAGATTTTCCGATACTTAAATAAGTATCTTTTAAAAGAGAAAAAAATACAAGAATATTATAGAAAGAGATGTTTTGGAAATATATATGTAGGAGGGAATGAAGATTGTGAATCTTTGTTCTGAAGGTTTCATTTGTCTCATGGTGTATTTATAGTTCATGAGTCTAGTCTTTTTTGTGAAGAGAAGAGTTTGAAGTGTAATCTTACCTTGATAGTGTTTAATGTGAGATAAATATCCCTTACATCTATATTAATGTTTGATGGGAATATGGTGGGTCATTGGAGAACTTTTATACATCTAAAAGGAGTAATCTTACACTGATAGCATTTAATAAGGGATAAATATCTATTACATCTATATTAGTGTTTGATGAGAATATGGTGGGTTCTTGGAGGACTTTTATATACTTAAAAGGTGTAGGGAGATTAAGGTCTAAGACCTCAAATGTAAGTAAGTCCATGGAGGCTGAGTTCTTCCTCGAGGTTAGATCCAATAGGGGTGGTCATTCCTTTGGGCGTGCCAAGGGAAGATGGTCGTTATCTTGGACTTGACTTATTGCCAAGTCTGGGACCGTTTGAGAGTGTGGTTGCAGTTACTTTTCAAAGTGCTTTTTGTGCTGAAATGCATCAAAATGATTTTTTTTTTATTTTTAAAAATTATTTTTAAGATCAGCGCATTAAAACGATCCAAAACATACAAAAAAAATTAATTTTTAGTAAAAAAAATTTGAATTTTTTAGGAAACGTTCCCAAACATTCTGTAAGTGCCTTAGATCTGACATGTTTTCCAAATCCACATTACCTTATTCTCTTAGACGTGCCAAGGGAGGATGATTGTTCCTTTGGCCATGCCCAACAAAGAATGGTCGTTACCTTAGACTTGGCTAATTGTTAAGTCTAAGTACCTTGCATCTTACATGTTTGTCAGAACCATGTAGTTTTGGGCATGGTTGACTGTCAAGTCCAAGTGTCTTGAGTCTGACATGTATTCCAAACCCACATTACCTCATTCCCTTGGGCATGTCCAGGGAGGATGATCATTCCTTAAGGCATGCCCAAAGAAGTATGATCAATCTCTTAAGTGTGCCATGAGCTTGGCATACTACTGAGTCTAGCCAAGTGTTTGGGTGTGGCTGATGCCAGACATAGCATGTTAGGGATTGATACACTACCAAACCCAATTATGTCTAGGTCTGGCTAGTACTAGACCAAATGTGCTCGATGCTTGACACACTACAAAGAGGATTGTCATTCCCTTGGGTGTGCCAGAGCTTGACATGCTACTGAGCCTAGCGTGCTTGCGACTTGGCACATTGTCAAGCCTCCTCTCAGGGCATGCTCATGCCCTTGAGCATGCCCAAGGAAGGAGGGTCATAAGAGTTTTTAAGCCCATTAAAAATAGGTTTATCATTTATAAATGTGGTTAATGAAAAAACTTAATGTCAAATTAAAAGTGAGGTCTTTTTATTAAAAATTATTCTCCAACAAAAGTTCTTTAACATAATTAAAAATTATAAACTAATCTCAAATAACCCTTGAATGATATATTTGTTAAACTAAAACCCTTTATTTATCATAAGAAATACAGTATTTTCTTATCATAAAAAATATAGTATTTTTCATAAAAAATAGTAATAAAAAATGAGCTTTCAAGTTTTAAAGATATCTTAAGTGAAATGGACTTTAAGGTTAAACAAGTTTGATTGGGCTTAAGCCTTGAATTATAAGTTTTTTCTCAAATAATTTTTAGACTCATAAAGATTATTTTTCGACCAACACATGAATAATTTTAGGTCCATAAATACTTTTTTTCTAGATCATAAATAAACAATTTTACATAGTCTTCTTCCTTAAACTGATTTTTCATTTATTTAAATACAAAAAACATTATATTAAAGCAAAAAATTTTCAGGCTAGTTTTTTTTATGACGAGTAATTAAGATAGACAAATGACATAAATGAATTCTAGTAATTGAAGTTTTCATATTACTTTTCTCCAGTTTATACTTTAGTTTTTCCTTTGTTTTCTCTTCTACTTTGAAGTTTAGGCTCTGTTATATTGTAGATAAATTTTGAATAATATTACCTAGAGTTTATGGAGCTTGATTAGTAGTGCAACTAATCAAGGCATTGTTGTTGGAATCTTATAAGATTAATTTTAATCATTTTATTTGTGCCATGAGATTAGTTATAAAACATTAAAGATAAATGATTAATTATTAACAATAACATATCTTCATCTAAATCAAATTATATATACTTTAACAAGTAAGTGTTCTTAATAATTTAATTAAATATTGTTTATTCAATTTATTCAAGCATGCTTATTCATGTTAAGAATTATACATTCTATCCTCTAGATTCTAGAAATGCAATTAATATATTCATTTAATTTCTACATTTCTATATTAAACTTTTTTTTAATAATAACATAATCAGTGATTTACAAACAATTCAATTGATATCAGATTATATTATTTAGATCACTAGTTTTCGACAAAACTATGGTCAGTTAGTAATCTATTGGTTTAACCAACAACTCTGTTTTTGTAGCTTAATCCAGTCATTGTCATAAGTCATTTTTAGTAACATTGGTTGAGAGGTCGCAGGGCAGTTGAGAAATGATTATGAGCTTCACGGGGCTCTTGAAAATGGCTAGAATATTATATTTATATTTATATTTATATTTATATTTATATATATTTAATACGATGGATCAATCATTGTTCAAGTTCGTTAATACATGGAACAATAGGGGCTCTTTTTTGCAGTTTTTAGTGTAGACAAAGGTTGAAACTTTGATTTTCGGACACTTTTTTTTAAGGTAAGTTAATTAATGTTTTCTTAAAAACTCTTAAATTTAAATTAAAAAAATTATCATATCAATGTGCTTGTACTTAATACAAAAAACTTAAGTTTGCTTAGGATTTACTTATTTATTTGTTTTTGCCTATACTCGCTTTTATATAATATCGAGAATTTATTGTTTATTGGGCTGCTATCTAGAATTCAGCTATCGTTACGGTAGTTAAAAAATTAGAGAAAGAGATTTTTGCTTTAAAAATCAAAATTTTAGTTATTTTTATCTAAAAATACATTAAAAACTCATAAAGCCCTGTATAAATTACCTAATAAATCCAAACACCACAAAATCACTAAAAAAAATTAAATCACTCCAAAAATCAATTAAAAAAAAACATAACTTGTAACTTCGTATTTCTTTCTAAAATCATGTACTTTAATCACTTCATTATTTTTTATTAATGTTTTATATGTTATAAAATATATATTTTTTGTTAATGTTTCAAGCAATCTTATTATAATAAGATTGCTTTATGTGATTCATGGAGCTCTTAAAAATGCCCAAATTATATAAGTTTTTTTTTTTAATATGATGATTTCATTCTTCTTCAAGATGATTAATGCATTTGACCAGATGAGCTCTCAAAAAACCATATACATGGCTTGAAACTCTTTTTTTTTTTTTTTTTTTTTATTTTTTTTGTTTTTTAACGAGCCAGGCCAA
>Ga0325414_1008015_pt1 | contig 11183 bp, 9 predicted proteins | sample PopdelMetagenome_8_FD_206183 | JGI IMG/M metagenome (GOLD analysis project Ga0325414, IMG submission 206183) | Populus deltoides microbial communities from Bellville, Georgia, United States - Leaf-PdKOR-R3 | ecosystem: Host-associated > Plants > Phyllosphere > Phylloplane/Leaf | place: USA...
AGGGCCTGTTTGTTTCTGCGTTTCAAAAGCGCTTTTGATAAAATTTGAAAATTTTTTATTTTTTTATTAACTTCAAATTAATATATTTTTAGTGTTTTCAAATCATTTTGATGTGCTGATATCAAAAATGATTTTTAAAAAATAAAAAAATATCATTAGCATGTATTTTGACATGAAAAGCTATTTGAAAAGCAACCGCAACCACACTGCCAAACACACTTTTAATAAATAGGTAAAGCTCAAATTCAAAACAAACAAGAAGAAGAAAATCATGTTCAAGGAAGCAAAACCAGGAGATAACAAACTATCTATAAATTCAAATACTTTCAAATGTATCTTGTAACAGAGTTGGTCTTCTCCAAAAACATCTATAAATAAAACAACATGTGATTCTCCAAAAACACCGATGAAAACATTTCTACTATTTACCTTTCTCTTCAATCTTTTTATGATATCAGAGCCTACAAAGACATACGTCTCTCAAGGCCTTCAACAATTCTTCTTCTGTTGTTATCAATTCTATTCTCCCCACCTAACTCCATCATTTCATCACAATCAAACTCACCCAAGATAACTACCTTCTTTGGCGAGCTCAACTAATCCTATACCTTCGTTGTCAAAATCTTTTTGGTACCTAGATGGCTCTATCCCCTGCCCACTAATCACAACTCCTTCATCCTTTACTCATGTTCCTAATCTTGAATACATTCACTGGTCCCAATAAGATCAAATCATTCTAAGTGCCCTTCTCACTTCCCTCATTGAATCCCTTCTCACACAAGTTATGGGTCTTACATCTTCCCGAGATGTCTGGCTCGTATTAGAGAAAACATTCTCCTCTACCTCATCTACCCGCATTCTCAGCATGCATTTCCAACTCTCCACCTTTAAAAAGGCATCCTCACAATCACTGATTACTTCACCAAAGTCAAACTATTGTTAGATACTCTCTTTGCTATTAGTCATCCTCTTAGCTTCTCAAAAATCACCTTATATCTTCTAGTTGGTCTCCTTTCTCTTACGACTCACTTGTCACCTCTATTACCACCAGACTAGATCCTATCTCCCTTGATTACTTATATGGATGCCTCCTCACTCATAAAAATCACCTTAACCAACAAAACACCTCCAATGAATTCAGCCTACCCTCAGTCAACATTGTCACCTCCCATCCGATCGGGCTCATCATGGTCCACATTCACATAAAGGTGGTTCTCACTATGGCAATCAGTTTATAGGTAGGGGGTATGGATTCCAAAATTTCTTCCCTCAATAACAATCACACTCCAACAAACCTCAAAGTCAAATCTGTTCCAAAATAGGCCATACAACAACAACTTGTTAATATCGATTCAACCAGCAACACCAATCTCCTTCTCCATCTAATCCTCAAGCAAATACAGTCCATTCTCCTATACCTAACTATGATCAAAACTGGTACCCTGACACTGGTGCCACTAATCACATTACCTCAAATCTCAATAACCTTTCACTTAATGCCAACCCCTACACTAGACCTGATCAAATTCAGGTGGGCAATGGACAAGGTTTGAAAATTCTTCACACTGGTTCTTCTCTTCTTTATTCTACTTCCAAATCTTTTTTTCATCTACATGCTCCTGAAATAAAAAAGAACTTATTGTCAGTTCATCAATTCACAAATGATAATAACGTTTATTTTGAATTTCACCCTTTCTTTTTCTACATCAAGAATCCATCCTCGGGCGTTATCCTTCTTCAAGGACCAAGTAAAAATAGCTTTTATCCTCCACAAACTCTTACCTCTCCCTCCACTAGTCCAGCTTCTTACCTCAGTGAAAGAGTTTCGGTTCCACAATGGCATACACGCCTCGGACACCCTGCTTTACGCACAACCAAAGCAATTCTCTCAAAGTTTCATCTAGCAGTCACCAACAATAAATATTTTCCAGTTAATCATGCTTGTCAATTAGGGAAAAGTCACAAATTACCTTTTCATTGGTCAAATTTTGTTTCATCTTCTCCTTTTAAGCTAAATATTTATGGATGTATGGAGGCCATCGTCCACTGAATCTGTTCATGGAAATAAAGATTACTTATGCATCATTGATGATTTATCTAAATTCATATGGCTATTTCCTATTGATGCCAAATCACAAATTGCCCATACCTTCATCAATTTCCAGCTTCAAATCGAATGCTACTTTGATTGCAAAATCAAAAGCATCTAAACTGATTTTGAAGGTGAATTTCAGGCCTTAAAATTATATCTTCTTAACTCCGGCATCATCCATCATCTACCTTGCCCACATATTCATGAACAAAATGCGTCAATCGAGCGTCGTCATTACCACGTCGTTGAGACTAGCCTCACACTAATGGCAAATACGTCTATCCCACAACAATGCTGGGATGATGCTTTCATCACTGCCACCTATCTCATAAATCATCTTTCGTCTCTAGTCATTCAACACAAAACCCTACTTGAAATCCTGTTCAAACAACCTTTAGACTATACTCTCATTCGTACTTTCGGGTGCCCCTGTTAGCCTTACCTTCACCCATATAACTCCCATAAAATGGATTACCGCTCAGATCTCTGTGTTTTTCTTGGCTACAACCCCAACCATCGAGGATATCGATGCCTGTAACAATCCATAGGCTGAATCTTTATCTCTAAGCATATAATCTTCAATGAAACCCGTTTTCCATTCCAACAAATGAATCCTCCCTCTCCTGATCGCTAAGCCCCTCTTCTAACACTGCCTTCATCCCTCTATATCTCGCACCCTAATCGTTTGCTAAATGACCTCTCTTTTCCACCAAACCAACTAAAACTTGATTTGTGCCTTCCCTCAAACCCAAACTCTCTACTCGAGCCTAATTTTGAACAACAAAACTCACATCCCATGATCGCATAATCCAAAAACAACATACACAGTCCTAAGAGTATACCACCTGACATGACTTCCACTCCACAGGCCTTACTCGTCGAGATCAAATAAATTAAGCCCACTTCCTTCACTACTGCCTTAAAAGGCCCACATTGGAGACAAGCTATAAATGAGGAATTTCAAGCCTTACTTGACAATGACACATGGGTCCTAGTCCCTCCAAAGCCCAACACAAATCTTATGGGCTGTAAGTGGATCTACCGAATTAAGAAACAGGCTGATGGGTTGATAAAACGTTACAAAGCCCATCTAGTTGTAAAAGGCTTTCACCAATTACCAGGTATTGATTATGATGATATCTTCAGTCTAGTGGTAAAACCCACTACCATTCAAACTATTATCTCTTTTGTAGTATCACAAAATTGGCCCATTTGACAACTTGATGTCAAAGATACCTTTTTACATGGAACCCTATAAAAAACAGTTTACATGACCCAACCTCTCAGATTCTCTGATTCATCATGTCCTGAGTATGTTTGTCACCTTTAAAAATCTCTTTATGGGCTTAAACAAGCACCTCAAGCTTGGTACTCTAAACTCAGCAATAAACTGGTAGAAATGGGCTTTACTGCTTCCAAAACCGATACTTCTTTATTCATTTTCAAATCACAACAGGTTGTCATCTATATTGATGATATCATCATCACCAGGCCTTACAAATTTCTTTTACACTCCATCATTACAAATCTGCAACAAGATTTCCCTCTCAAAGATCTTGGGGACCTTCACTATTTTCTAAGTATTGAAGCTCTACAAGATGACCATGGCTTTTTTCTCTCACAACAAAAGTATATTTTTGACCTGCTCAAGAAGACTAATATGCTACATGCCAAGCCAGTGAACTCCCTCATGTCCACAACAAACAATTTATAACTTTTCAAAAGTGATCCTTTCAGTGATCCAACCCTTTATCGCAGCACCGTTGGCTCTCTCTAGTATCTCTCTTTTACCAAACCCGACATCGTATTTGTCGTAGCAAAGTGTGCTAGTTCATGCAGCGTCCCAGGACAGACCATTGGATTGCCGTCAAACAGATTCTCTGTTATCTCTAACAAATCACCCACTACAACATCCTCATCCGCCGCACCTTATCCACCGACATACATGCCTTCTTCGACGCCGACTGGGCCGATTGTCCTGACGAAAAATGATTTGTCAGTGGCTACTGTGTATACCTTGGTTCCAATTTAATCTCATGGAGCTCATATAAACAACCAACGATATCATGTTCAAGCATGGAAGCAGAGTATCACGCGGTTGCCAATACCACCGCTGAAGTTATGTGGATCCGATCTCTCCTAACTAAACTGGGCATCTTGAGTCCAACTCCAACTACACTTTGCTGCGACAATATAGGGGGGCCACGTACCGAACTACCAATTGATACGACTAAAAGATTGATGTCTTCTTCTAAGTGCAGGAGTGTCGAAGTAATAAATAACCCGGCAAGATCGGGGTCAAACCACATGGAGGTTAACTATATAAATTATAAATAACAACAACAACAACAACAACAACAACAACAAGAAGAAGTTAAAGAGAGCTTTGAGATGTAATATTGATGTAAGGATTAAACAATGATAAAATAATTGTCAAGGTTAGAGGATCCATTAATGATATTTTAAACAAGTATAGTATAAACTCTTTTTATTACTCAACTGGAAACCACACACAAAGGAGGTTCCAATCGGATTATAAATTGTTAACATGATTACATTAGTTATCTTATTCGAATAATGCTAATACTTGTAAATGTTGTCAGGCATTCATGATTATAACTTATGTTAACAACAAATCAAGTTCCTTTCATAGCACAAGTGTCGGTTATACCATACGGTTGGGCTATGAAAGTGCCAAGTATTTGTTGTACCAAGGGTTATACAACATAAATCTAGATTAACCATTTAACAAGCAAAGTATTAAAAGTGAACAAGATAACAAATATAAAACATGTTAGTATCAAACATTAAGGTCCATGTTGAGTTTATATTATACTTATTCTTACACCATTAGTGTAACCTTTTTACCTTGACATGATAAATTTAGCTAAACATAATGAAAGAGAGAAACATAAATAAACAAGGAAAGGAAATAAAAAGCATAAGCAAGAGATTAATATAAGCAAAACTTAAGCATTATAAAATATAAAAAGAGAGCAAGAGTATGATCTTGATCTGAAAACTAAGATGCCTAAATACATGGCAAATGCCTCCTTTTATAGGCCAAAATTCAGAACTATTGATTTGTTGACTAATTGTTGAGTGGGTGACCACATCTTGACTTGGTGACAATTCTTATCTTCTTGTCTGCCAAAAAGGTCATTGATAACGTCATAATTTGAACAGACTTAAATCATAAAAGTTCTAGGAAATTGTCTCAGCTTTCCAGGAAAAACAAGTTGAGGTCATTTGAACTTCTAGAACTCTAGATATAGGCTGAAAACTGAACAGTGTTTGGGTGTAGGACATATTCGGACTTCTTCGTTGTTACTACAATTTAAACTTGAAAACGACCTTTTTAAATCTTGGACTCCTCATGAAAGTTTTAGGCCTATGTCTTAGCTTTCCATCTATATAAAGCAGACCTAAATATAAGATCTACAACTCTAAATATGACCTAATAACCGAACAGTGTTTCAGTTTGGACTGAACCATCATCTCTTTTCTAAGTTTGGCCCTCTCTTTGTCCTTTTAATTTCCGTACTTAAACTCATCAATCAATCCTTTCATCTATGTGATAAGCCTGCATTTAAGATGAACATTTACCATAAATTAAAGGTATTTTATGGTATCAGACTTGTTATTATAAAACATGTTTTAGTTAAGGAGTTATTGATACTTCAAGCGCAAAATGATGATATAAAACCTTGATAAAAATGCACTTTTAAGTACTAATCACCAATCCTCTCTATCACTCACGTACGAAGCACATTGAATTGGACATTCACTTCTTGCGTGATTAAGTTGCCCAACATCAGTTCCAGGTTTGGTTCATCTCCAGCACAAATCAGATAGCAGATTCATTCACAAAGGCACTCCCAACTGCACGATTCTGTAATCTCTGTGACAATCTCAATATTCACGAGCTCCAATTGCTATTGAGGATACAAGGCGTAATGGCACAACTAAATCTCAACAAATGGATAAACCTCAATTAACAGATAAAACTCAAGATAATAACACAACTGAATCTCAACAAACAGATAAAGCTCAAATTCAAAACAAATAAGAAGAAAATCACGTTCAAGGAAGCAAAAATAGGAGATAAAAAACTTTTTATAAATTCAAATACTTTCAAATATATCTTGTAACAAAATTAATCTTATATAAAATGTATGTAAATAAAACATCACGTGATCCTCTAAACAAAAACAATGAGAAAACATTTTTATTATTTATCGTTCTCTTCGATCTCTTTAATAAGAAAATTTATTTTCCTTAAAGAAATATTTTAAAAAAGAAACTTTGTTTCCATCGTACCCGTAATTTACCGCGATATTTTGTCGGCGTAACGACAATCAAAGATCACCACGTCTTATTTCGCCACGGCCGGATCAGCTGCCACGTCGGGCACTCTTAATTCTAGTGGGGCCACCCGTACTGGCGTCAGCTGGCGAGCATTTACTGGCTGAAATGGAAGGGTAGAGTTTAAGTAGAGTCAAGACGTAAACCATAGTCAGCCATAACCATAGTTAAATAAATATGGCAAGAAGAGAGAGAAAAAGAAACTCTGAATAGGAAAAAAAAAACAAAAACAAAACCGGTGGAAAGTGATGAAGCGGTGTCTATGTTGTGTTGCCGGTTCACACCATAACAGCTCTCTTTTTTTTATCTCGAGTACTCTCCACCACTCTCTCTCTCCTTTTTAAAACCGTCGGCGAGTATTGGTGTCTCTCTCGCCGGAAAAATTGATGAGATCGTGGAGAAATTTCGTCATTCGTTTTTTGATTGATTGATTGATTTTGAAGAGGTGGGTAGAAATTAGAAATTGATATTTGTTTGTGTTTCTTGGATTCAGTTTTGGATGTCGAAGTTTCTTTGTTAAAGTTACCGATCCTGCATTGTTGAAGAGGAACGACAGGTAGTTTTGAATGGGGGAGAAATGTGCAGGATAGAGAGAAAGTGTGGAGGAGGAGACTATGGGGGTAGTTAAAGGAGTAGAAAAGATAAGGATTAGTATATCAAGGCCGTCGTCGAAAATGAAGGTGTGGATGATAAGGGCAACGACGTCGGTTTTGTTGTGGACATGTGTGGTTCAGTTGACGACAATCGGTGAGATGTGGGGTCCTAGGGTTTTGAAAGGTTGGCCTTCCCAATCTGCCTCTGCCGCCTTGCAAGAGAATGTTCCTTCTCTCCCTGCTCGCGTTTTGCCTCCAAAGAGTCAGTCCTTTTTAGCTAGTAATTGTGTGATTTCGTGGAAAGATGCATGTTTTTTTTTTCCTGATCAAATCAGTCTGATTAATTGTTTGGTTGCATTTGATAAAATAAAAATAAAATTGATGGGTGTTTGTCTGCAAAAGTGATGCTGATGCAAGTTATCCAAAGAGAAGAATATTTGTCAAATAAAACTATTCTGGTGTTGGAAAAACTTGTTTGCATCTGATGTCTTTCTTCTACTTCAATTATATATTTGTGTTTGTAGCTGGCTCTGCTTATCTAACATGTCATCTGTAGACTGATGTATCTCATTTGTTGGTTGACATTAGGGGTTTATAAGAACAATGGATACTTAATGGTCTCGTGCAATGGAGGTCTTAATCAAATGAGAGCTGCGGTGAGTGGCTACAACTGTGCTGGGCATGTGCATATCTGTGGATGATCTTACAGTGGTGATGTGGTTTATCTGTCATTAATTTTGTCGCTTTGCTTCTCTGCATTACAGATATGCGATATGGTTGCTATTGCTAGATATTTGAATGTTACACTTATAGTACCAGAACTGGATAAAACCTCCTTTTGGGCTGATCCCAGGTGTGTTAACCTCATTTTCGTATTTGAAGTTACCAAATGGTTTCAACTACATAGGAATCTGTACCATTTCATCCCCCCCTTATTTTTGGATTGGAAACGCACCTCGTACTTTTTAATGAGTATCTGTGATCTCACAGTGAGTTCCAAGACATATTTGATGTGGAGCATTTTATCACATCATTAAGGGATGAGGTTCGCATATTGAAAGAATTGCCTTCCAGGCTGAAGCAGAGAGTGGAACTGGGGATGACTTATACCATGCCACCAGTTAGTTGGTCGGATATTTCTTACTATTATAACCAGGTTAGCTCATTGTTGTCCTTTTTGCTTCTGGCATTGTTGCAAAAGTTGCCATGTGTTACTCTTGGGAGTTCTTATTGCTAATTTCCATCAGCTAGCTCAAATTGTAGGCTCATGCAAGGTCTCCTAGTTACCTGGTATTGTTGTTAATTTTTATCTATTTATTTTGCTCATTGGTATCTTTTTTATATGTTGTCTGCAGATTCTTCCTTTGATACAGAAGTACAAAGTTGTACATCTAAATAAAACTGATGCTCGACTTGCCAATAATCACCAACCTCTAGAGCTGCAGAAGTTGCGCTGCCGTGTGAATTTTTTTGCTCTGAGATTCACCACTCAAATAGAGGAGTTGGGTAAGAGAGTTATAAGGCTTCTAAGGCAAAATGGTCCCTTCTTGGTACTCCACCTTCGATATGAAATGGACATGCTGGCGTTTTCTGGCTGTACTCAAGGTTGCAACGATGAAGAGGTGGAAGAATTGACAAGAATGAGGTAAGCTGTGCATAATTCTTTATCAGCTCTTTAGCTGCTTGAAGTATTTATTTGATCCTCAGTCTGCATTCTCATCTGAACAGATATGCTTATCCTTGGTGGAAAGAAAAAATAATAAATTCGGATTTGAAGAGGAAAGATGGGTTGTGTCCTTTGACACCTGAGGAAACAGCTCTCACGTTGAGGGCACTGGACATTGATCCAAATATGCAAATATATGTTGCAGCTGGTGAAATATATGGGGGTGATAGGAGAATGGCAAGTCTTGCTGCATCTTATCCAAAGCTGGTACGCAGATCAAAGCTGAAATTAACTGTTTACACGTTAGATAGTTGTTCCCTCCTCCTGTTAACAGGTTCCTTTTGGTTTTTGAAACAGGTCAGAAAGGAAACACTGTTGGAACCATCAGACCTTAGGTTCTTCCAGAATCACTCATCTCAAATGGCAGCATTGGATTATCTTGTTGCATTGGAGAGTGATATTTTTGTCCCTACCTATGATGGAAACATGGCTAAAGTTGTTGAAGGCCACCGCAGGTATTTTTCTTCCAAACAGCTGCTTCTTTTTGATTCATATATTATATCGAAGGTCCTTCAATGTTTTTAAACTAACGTAGCGGTTTCTTTGGCCTCAGATAAATGATTTTGGAATTCAAACACCTTCAAGTTTTAACATTCCATTTTTTCTCTCTATCGGAGGACAAAAAATTGTGTATGCCTTCTACATCCAGACAGTTCTTTACTCTGGTTGTGAAATATTTAATGAACTTTGAAGCTTGATTTTTATTTAAAATTCATGAACTTGTTATTATTGATTTTTGAGTTGATATATTGATGTTTATTTAAAATTCATGAACTTGTTATTGTTGATTTTTGCGAAGGTGGTTATATCTACCGAGGAAGGTTTTTGATGTTTCTGTTCTTATGGTCTCCATGTTGTTTCTTTTCTCTTGTGTGTGAAATCAAAACTCATCTATCTTAACACTGTCTTATCCTTTGTCTAATGCCTCCTCAGATTCCTTGGCTTTAGGAAAACAATTTTACTGGACAGAAGGCTTTTGGTTGATCTGATAGATCGATACACTAATGGATCGCTGACCTGGGATGAATTTTCGTATTATGTAAAAGAATCCCATGCAGATCGGATGGGCGGCCCAACGAAAAGGCTGGTGATCCTTGACAGGCCTAAAGAAGAGGATTACTTCTATTCAAACCCAGAAGAGTGTTTGCAGTCATCAGAGGATCCATTGAGCAGCACATGATCATTATTTGACGAATTATTACATAAATCAGTCTCACAGTGCTAGCTATTCTACCACATATTGTTCTCTACAAGAGGTACAGTGTTAATGAAGGAGTTTGCTTTCAATAGGCATTATAGTGTTTGGTGAACTTCAAGAAAGCCTGAGATGATGTGTGGAAGCAAACCTAGGTTAGTATTATAAAATATACTCGAAGACTCCAATTCATGTATAGAAGCTCCTCTGCCATTACAGGGTGATGCCAGATTGACAAGATTGGGTTGTCCAAGTATAAAAGCTCCCCCAGTCATTTCATGGAAGGTTAATCCGTCGTCCTTCCATTTCCTTTTTGTACCTTTTTTTTTCTATTGGATCTTTCGCCATCTTGTGAGTTCCTAACATATCACTTTCTAAAATTTCCTTGCTATGAAAGATCACTGCTGCTCCTTTTTTATTATAGCTCAAAGATTTTGCAGCAAATGTCCTCGAAAACCGTAAAAGTGAATTATGCACTTTGTGACTTGTTAATGGAGACATTCCAGCAGATGTCTGGAATGCCCTGGATTATCCTTTGCTCACGGGTTTTGAGTCTGAGCCATAAAGGCCGCGGCTCATCTGGAGCAACAGCCGACTATTTGAGCTGATTTGATGTTGGTTGCTACATGTTGCTTAGATCAAACTTGAAAAGAGTTTGGAGACCAGATGCAAAGTTTTCTCTAGTCTCTTCAAATTCCAACATCAGATAAGGACGACCCAGCTAACCCATTAAGATAGTCGAATAGGTTTGCTATTTTATGAACCTCTTGTACTGTATGGTAGCTGTTTTTTATTTTAAAATATATTAAAATAATATATATATATATATATATATATATATATATATATATATTTAAAGTTATTTTTGATATTAATTCATTAAAATATTTAAAAACATAAATTTTTTTTATTTAAAATAAAAAAAATTATTTCTTTTAAAAGTGCGGTGCTATGGCCAAAACAAGTTTGGTTTAATTAATTAGTGTAAATGATTACATGTTTCAGGCTACTTGAATCTTAAGCATTGGTAGGTGAGGAGATTGCATTGCCATCTAGTCTTTGTAGAGGCTAACCAGATAGTTGCCTTCCAGTCTTTGTAGAGGTTAACTAGATAGGTGGTACAGGTTGGATAAATAAAATAAAATTGAAGACTGTGGAAAGCTTTTTGGTTGTTATAAATATTTCTGAAATTTTTTGATTTGATTTTTTTAT
>Ga0325414_1008017_pt1 | contig 11181 bp, 6 predicted proteins | sample PopdelMetagenome_8_FD_206183 | JGI IMG/M metagenome (GOLD analysis project Ga0325414, IMG submission 206183) | Populus deltoides microbial communities from Bellville, Georgia, United States - Leaf-PdKOR-R3 | ecosystem: Host-associated > Plants > Phyllosphere > Phylloplane/Leaf | place: USA...
GTATTAATGGTTTAATTATTCATAGATCTATTTATGATAAATAAACAATCATTGATCGTTGTTCTAGAGTGTTGATTGGTAGGTAATGAAATTACTTAATACATTACTTTATTGCATTCCAATTATCATTGAAATATATTTTCTTTTGCAATATTATGGTGTATTAATAGTTTTATTATTTATAGACCAATCTAAGATAAATGAACAATCATTGGGTGTTATCCTAGAATGTTGATCGATGGATAATAAAATTGCTTAACACACCATTTTACATCGTGTTTCAAAATGACTTTAAGATGTTCCATTTTTTTTTTATAAAAGTATATACTAAAAATATTAATAAAATAAAAATCATTTTGTTGTGTCAATTTAAATTTTCCACGATTATATGTTTTGAATTTATTTATATGTTCTTGTTTTGGAATATCTTTGTTTGGTGCGATTAATATATTTAGGTTGAATCAATGTGATTCCATGTAAATTCATTGAGTATGAGTGGTGACTTTCAAACCTGTTTCAATCAATATAATCTTTATCATACTTATACATATTACTGCTCACCATCCATGCAGATCCAATGTTTGCATTTTAAAAAAAAGAATTGAGCCATGTTACTAGATCTAGATCTTAAATAATTGTCTTAGGTTATAATAGTCTTTTAACATTAATAACAAAAATACATATCATTTTAAAGAAATCTTAGCATGTATTCACATTAAACAAATTTATTATTACTAACAAATAACAATACAATTCCCCTAAACATCAATGTACTGCTGCATTAAAAGTATATAATGATTATTATAACCTAAAACAATGATTTAAGATTATAACTGGACAGATAATATATATATATATATATATATATATATATATATATATATATATATATATATATAAAACTAACATTTTAACTAAATCTCTAAAAAATTAATTATAATTTTCTAGGTAATATAAAATTATTTTATATTGTGACTCTTTTTTGATCATTTTTATATGTATTACGCCTCAATGTCACTGTGACAACATGTAAAATCACTAAATAAATGCAGGTACCATGAAAATGGTAATCTAAATTTATCTAAACATCAATGTACTGCTGCATTGGAAGAGGCAGGCTAGTATGAATCATCACATAGGGTCTTCTTCCCCAAAAAAAAAAGAAGAAAAAAACAGAAACCTCCTTTAATCCAAGCAGTTGAAATTAAAATTCCATTTCTTATACAATATAAGGAAAATAATAATTTAAACACCGTTTTATATAGGAGTCTGTTACTTCAGAATATTACTATTACTTGCAAGTTCAGGCAAGCAATGCAAGCTTTCAAAAGACGGAAAAACAGGTTTTGTCACAAGTATACCTATTTCTTTTCTCCGAGGCAGACATTTTTGTTATTTTGAACGTTAGGGATTGAACTTTTCAACCCCCCACGTTCAAATTCTATAAATTAGAACACGGACAAGAGCGTGTAGTATTTTTTATTCAATTCAAGATTCGACAGTGAGCAAAATTAGTCCCCAAAATGTACAAATATGAGTTCTTCACAGTTCCTCATGTGGTGAAGGACCAAAGCTGCTACGCAATATATATAGCGACAGTGATCAGTCAACAAGAGGGCAATGTATGATGTGCCATATATACGATAGCAAGCAAAGAAAAGCTTAAATTTTACAGGGAAGTAAAATGCAAAAAATGTCTGAAAATGTCAGATGTAGTCATGTGGATGGGAATGGAGCAAATCATGGAATGAGCTTACAATTCACCTCACCAGAGCTTCATGAATGAGCTTTTTTTATGATGGCAAATTGTCAATGATGATGATGACCAGACAACCATGTGAACTGTGACAGTTCTGGGTTCAAATTCCTACTTTTACTATTGTCACCTTCACCTTGCATCTAATCGACAAGAAATTGCAACCACCAGCGTTACCAAACAAGCAAACTTACAATCCACGAACAGAAGCAGCCAGAAGGGTCATTTCTCTTATAAATGCTTTCATCTTGTCTCGCATCTTACCCACTGGATAATGCTTTGATTAATTTTTTAATGGACAAAACAGTATAATGCTAGTGTTTTGAGGGGAAGGTACTGTCTACTTATTTCTTAAGATTCATTAATCTGTTCATGTACGAGTATTATTATTATTATTATTATTATTATTATTATTATAGCTGCTGCTGCTGCTGCTGCTGCTTCCCCTGTGATAGTAGAGAAGATATAAGTTTAATCACCACCCAGAAAAAGAAAAGAGAAGGAACAAGTGTGCTTGCCGAATCCTTATTCCTTGAGGACTTGGTTGGGCCTAAATGGGCTCTCCTTCTTTTCTCTAGCCGGGACTCTTGAAAAGGGCTTTTATGGGCCCAATAACAATGATCTGCCTGCTATATTTATAGGCCCTGATTTACCAGATAATTAATAGAGGCCCAAATTCCCAAACAATTGATAGAGGCCTTGTAGCTGTCCCGCTGTTTCTTTAGAGGCTAGTTGTAGGTTTTGTTCCTATGTCTTTTAATTTTTTCCCTAAACAATTTTTTACTAATTGTATCCTTGTACTTTTGATTCATTAAGGTTTTGTCCTTTTATCTAGTTATGTTATATTTAATTGCTAAGTGTCAATTATATGTGGGTTGAGGCATAATAAAATTATAAATATTTTTTTAAATAATCAAAAATGGAAAAAACAAAAATTTGAATTTGAAAAAAATAATTAAATTACATAAAAAGACTTCCAAAAATTAGAAATATTAAAATACTAATAAATAAATAAAAAAATCATTGGGTAAAATATTACCTTTAGAGAGAGAGCTGTCACTGCCAGCCCCAAGAGGCCAAGAACCAAGCGGCAAGGACAAGAAGCTTGGGCTTATCTGCCTCTCAGTCTCTTGAAGTCTCAAAATTTCTGGTGTTTTTTTTTGGTTTTGACCAATGTAGAACCATGTCAAGGCACTTCATTAATTACAGAACCAACAGAATTCTAACACATGGCAATATCATACTTTACAGGGGGACACAAGATGCTCAGGCAATTCAGTGTGGAAGACGAATCCATGTGAGGACTTTGGGTTCACCCATTTTCATGTGAGCTCAATCTCTCTTTCCCATAGAAGGCCTGTGACACACTTCAATACCTTCTTTTTCGCCGACCCTTATAAATACACACCTTCTCACACTTCCCTCTTGCTATCTCTGTGTAGGGCTCAATAATTTTACGAAATTAAATCCCAGGGCAATGAAACATCCACTCTTCTACGTTTTGGCAATATTTGTTGCTGCCGCTCTCATCATTCCACTCATGACCATGTCTGCTGTCAGAATCAGTAAGTACAGGGCTCCGTCCTATGCATGATTTTTAGTTTTGTGTGCGTAATATATCTATATTCTTACTTCTTAATCTCCACTTCGTTGAATATACATCAATCTTTAGAAGTAAGACTCGATCAACATTCTTTCTAGTGAAAAGAGCCTGTATATCAAATCTCAATTCCATACATACATGCATACATGCACGCACAAGGATTTATGGAGGTCAATTTTCGATCTTGACGTAGAATTAGCCATTTATACACAACAAGCTAGGGACTTGCATCGAGGAGAAGAGGGGAAATTGCACCCTTAGATTTTTCAAAAAAAAGTCATGTTAGCCACCATCAATTCTGGAAGTTCAAATCCATCCCTTTTCTTTCAAGACATTTGCTCTCATACTTCTTGAAAATTTCTCTTTACCCCCTTTATATTTGAATCTTAACTCCGTTCATGTATGTGTGTGGATGATAAGTGATCCATGATCAAAAAACTATATAACGAGTATTGCAGGTTTCTTCTTATTATTAAAAATTATCAATACATGTCATGTTTTACAGGTCGTCATAGTCACCGTGAACGATATACTACATGGCCAAGAAAAAGAAACAGCACCATGGGGAGGCTGACACTAACTTCGAAGGGAGTAGTGAGGGAGCGAATGAAGCAAAATGGAGCACACCCACTTCAAATTGCAGGCTCTAGATTACCAGAGTGCTCTCATGCTTGTGGCTCATGTACACCCTGTGTGTTAAAAATTGTTAGCTCACTATGTTCCTCCCTTGCTCAGTCCGAGGCATGCCCTATATCATATAAGTGCATGTGTAAGAACAAATATTATCCAGTTCCATAAACACCAGCAGCTGCATGGAGCGTATGTTCTAGAGACATTGCGTTCTGGTGTCTAGCTAGTTGTATTATTACAGTAGTAGTGATTGTTGGATATAAATATATTTCAGTTTCTAATTAACCATTTAAATTTTTAGTTCTGATGGTTCTTGATTATTAATTATACCCTTATCTTATCGATAATAACGGTATATAAATGTATCTAATCTTTACAAACTATTAAATGATATCGGATCCAACTAATCAATACATAGAATTGTCATAATTAAGAACTGCAATAAACAAGGATTTTATATGCTAATTTATGAGCATTATTATTCCAATTACATTCACTGTTTTTACACTTTACACTCAATATGCATTAACATTGTAAAATTGGAATGACGAGCTAGTTTATTTCCGGAGGTAGCCATTGTGCCCCCGATTTTCTTAAAAAAAGAAGAAGATTAATCTCATTATTTTAATTAAATGTCTAATTAAACACCAAATAAAACGATATATATATATATATATATAAAACGTAATTAAAGAAACTTCTTAAATCACTCCTAAACTTTATATAATTAAAAAGATTAAAAATTTTAACAGAATAACACAAGTTTAAAATTTTTTAATGAAATATCATTTTTACCTTGTTGTGCTTCTGAAACGCAACATTTATTAAATGTCGCTATTCCTAAGTGCAACAAGATAGTTGTCGCGCTTCTGAAGTACGACATCAATTAAAATTTAAGTTTCTTCTCATATCAAAGAACACACATACGGAATAGCTCCCTCCCCTCTCTCTCTCCAAACTGACCAACACCCTCAATCCTTATCTCTCTAAAAAAACCTACCAAACACCTTTTCCCCTTAAAACAATAAAAAATTGAACCCATCCTAGTCTCTAAGCATCCTTGGATGTTTTTGTGTTTAAAATCCATCCAGCCACTAATACCACCGCCACCCTAGCTGTTTTTCTAGTCTTACAAGTAAGGTAAACATACTACATTGTTATAAATTTGTGTTTGTTTTAGTTGAAATAAAATAACTGTTTAGGTTGACTTTAGGGTTTATGGTGAATTTAGGGTTTGTTGAATTAATGATAATTTAGTTATGAATATGATCAGTTAGAGTTGATTTAATATAGTTGAACATAAAAATAAGTTAAATTAATTATGAATTAATTATTTCAATTAATTATGTGTTGGTTTAATTTTGGATAAGTTTTCGAATTAGGAATTTTGTATGGATTGTTGGAATCATCTAATAATGTAATTAACCACGCTTAATGATTTTATGCAATATAGCATGTATACAATATAATTATGACAAATTACACATTGCATTGAGTTGTTGATAAGTTGATGAATTTGATATTTTATTTGAATTATTTTAATTTGTTATGAATTTGGGTTTGATTTAATGTAATTGAGTATAAAAATATCAATTATATTGGTATTATGAATTATGTTTAATTTTGATCAAGTTTGCTTTTATGTTAAATTTTTAGAATTTGATTGAATATACTATGAATTTTTCCAATAAAGGTTGAGGTGATGCAATTTAGTTAAAATTAAATCCAATTGACTAGAATCTAATTTGTTTTTTTTTTAAATTTTTTTATAGAGTATTTTATAACATATTTATGTTATGTCATTACACTGACACTATTATCACATATAATGACATGAGCAATTTGTTGTTAAATGGTAATTTAGATAGAAATGAAAGAAATTATTTGTCATGGACTTGGGTGGAATTATAATGATATTGATGTTGAAATAACTTGTAGGTGTTAAATTAGTGAGTATTAGTATTATCCTATACCAATTATGTGTGATGATAATTTTAAGACAATGACTAATTTTTTCATCCAAAGTGGTTTAAACTGATGGTATTGTATGTGAGTAGTTGACCAAAATCTATGTTTGTGACAACTTCTATCGATCCTTTAAAGTTAGATAGTAAAAATAGTTTATTGTTGGATAATTTGATGCTAAGGATAGATGATACTATGCTTGATAATTTATTTGTTAATCAACATAGATTTAACTATTTTAAGCCTAACGACAATGAAAATGATGAGACTTTAGATCTGAATGTGTCAGTAAACATGATGATAATATTGATAATGATGTTGATATTGATTATGAATTGACACCTCCTATTCTTGAATTTAAAGATGCTTCTGGGTCTAGTTCTACTGTTTCTTATGATTGAGCACTTAGTCATAGATGTATGACAAGAGGGTCTGATTTGGAGGTTGGACAAACATTCGGCATTAAAAATGAAATAGTTAAATAGTGGCACATTGCACATTCAGTTGAATACTAAGTCCAATAATCGAACTCTATTTTTTTGGTCATTTGGACCCTATGTTGAAGGTTTCAAGTAGTGTAGACCAATTATTAATATTGATGACACACATTTGTATCGGTGATATGATGAGAATTTATTGATTGTAGTTGCTTTTGATGTAAATAATGAGATATATTTTTTAATTTTTGCAATTGTTAATGAAGAAAATAATTCTAATTGGAGATGTTTTTGCTTTGCTTACAGAGATACGTTGCTAGTGATTGAACATGCATATGTATAATATTAGATAAACATGTAGTCATAAAAAATAGAGTAGCAGAAATTTGGCATGAACCTATAGGATAACACTGGTATTATGCCTAATATTTTGTTAGCAACTTCAATCACAAATTCAAAGACCTGACTATGAAAAAAGATTGAATGAGGATGTGTGTTATGAACCTTGAAGGTGTAAATTTGATTTATGATATAAACGAATATGTAAGCCGGACTCAATATATCAATAATGGCTTGAATGAGAACAAAAAAAAGAACACACATATGGAATAGCTACAGATTAACATATGACATGTCATTTTGTCCATTATCAAATAAGTTAGAAAGAAGTGATTACACTAGTCCTCGGGTTGATGCAAACTCAACTAGATGGAAATTTAGGCGTGGTCGATTAATTTCTACTCATTTGCACAATGAGATGGATGCAAGAGAAGATTGTGTATATTATAGGTGTTGTATATGCAATAACACAAGCCATAATATGAAAATATGTCATAGGAGGATACATGCAATACGAGCATCATGCCTAGCGGATTTAAAATATCATAAGTAATTAAATCTTTTTATAATTAATAGATAAATTTTAGGTTTTATTTACTAATATTTTAGGTTGGCTTCATGCTACGAGATGATTGAGAGGCCGTATCTGTGCTTCATAATATTAACGAAGAAAATGAATGTCAAACCTATGTGTCTTAGTGGTTTGATGTTTATTGCACTAGACTTAATATATTTGGAGAGAGATTAACTCTTGATGATGTCGTGATAGAGGACGAGACCACTCAAGCATGTGTAGGAGCTGGATCCAGTCTTGCTATTGATGAGTCCAGATCATCAAGTAGACGATGTAAACAGATAGATAAGTTATGTTTATATATTTTAGGATTTCAATTACTTGAATGTTGTATTATTTAAGTATTTGAGATTTATTTTTCGCGCGTGCGCGCACACACAAACACAATTTTTTTATTTGTATTTGTTGGGCTACTTCTAATTATGAAATGTGAGAATTTATTGAGTTTGATTTTTGTGGTTTTTTGCAGGTTTTTTTTAAGCGGGATAAAATTTTAGGTATAGTTTTTATATAGAAAAAACTCTACCTAAATTTTGTTAAAATTATAAAGTTTTTAACTCTCTAAAATCATTAACTAAATTGAATGCCAGATTAACGAAGTAAATAATAAATCTCATAAAAAAATGTTTTTATGTTAGATTTACATGTTGGGGAAATTTGCTGCTTGGAAGGGCAGTAGCCTCACTACTAATCCTCTAACTCAACTAGTCGGCTAGATGATACTGTTGTATGAACTGGTCGACCGGTTCACACAAAATCCATGATTTTATGAACTCTTTCTTCTAAATATGTTTTATGAGTCAAAATATACATCTTTGTCTAATTTGTAGATTCAAAAGCAAACTCCAATTAAAATCTAAAAAATTTACTATTCACAAAGTAACTTACCTCTATTTTTAGTGTCAATCGGTCGGCCGGTTTAATTGACTATTATGAACCGGTCGACCAGTGCATCCAACTTAATGATACTAGAATTTAATTGATGTGTCGATTCTGAATCATGTCACCATTTAAAATTTTGTTATGGTTAAGAAATCAATGTTGTGGTTTAAAAAAACAACATCTTAATTCATGTTGCAATTCATAAATATAATATTTAATAAAATATCATCTTTCTAAACCGCGACATCTAAAAAGTATGCTATTTCATAAAATAAAATATTTTTGTTGTGTTAATTCACTATTTCCTTTCATTGCACAATTTGTCCAAAAAGAATACATGAATTACGCGTGGAAAGCATACTAATTTACATTTCTCAATAGAAAAATGATTATGATTTCTCTATAAAAAAATAATTCCAATACTATAGCTGAAACATGCCCACATAAAGCGTTTGGAGTAGAAAAAATCAATAATAATTATTTTTTTTATTGTAGAAATAACCAAATTAATTAAAGATTTCGATTAGTTTAACTTTTACCCTCCTATATATGTAACAATTAATTATCTTATTAATTTTATCGATAGAATTAAAAATTCTAAAATGTGAATGCCTTAAATGAACACATACACATAAAGCACGTCGGAGAAAAGTCGTCCTCCAATTGATGCCTGCTGTAACTATCATGTGCAAATTGTGGGCTTGAAATGTCTAACACTCCTTCCTTTGGATACGACATTTTATTTTAAATGTCAGAGCCATGTCAAATTATGACCTATTTGCGAGTCCACTGTGCAAAAAGGTCAAGTTGACTGATTTTACTTTTCCCCTCAATTTCCGCTTAAACTCCCATGTAATTTCGAGAAAATACCCTTTTTTTTTTTTTTTCTTATTATTCTTTGTTTTTGAAGTCAGTAGCTGACTGTTCCAAGAAAGTAGAAGGAAATGATTAGTGGGCTTCTGCAAATATACTGAAGTTTCTCTCATTCTTTTCTTTCTAATTTCTTTCTCGTTTCTAAAATTTAATAAAAGTGTTAGGTATATGTCTTGAAAACTAATTATACTATCTCATTTCTTCCCGTTAATTTTCATACAATTAGTCCTTTTCTTCTAGTCCTCTTTCAAATTTTTATAATTAGTTAACCAAATAATATATAAAAAATAACTTATTTTCTCCTTATATAATTAGATAAATCTTCATTATATATATATATATATATTTAATTTATTAATAAAAGCTTATTTATTTTTAATATTCATCGAATATTTGATTAATGAATCTAGAGTAAATATAAAGTTCTTGGAACAAAAATGCTTTGTAAGGGAAATTATAAAGTTGTTATAATTACAAGATTTCTATTGCATCAAAGTATTGTTCTTAAATATTTCTGGTTAATGCTCTATTAAGACTAGACATTAATTAGAGTTGTTGAGACTGATACATATTATGTTCTTTCCTCTATGAAAAACAGCAGTTGTTCTCATAAATTGAGACATGAGAGATACCTAGAACTAATATGTAGGTGCTTGTCAGATGACATGTACACTGAATTGACCTGCATGAGAACTCCATATGGATAGATCACTTGTGTTTATGGAAAGGCTCACGTGACAGTTGTGTAGGTGATTCTTAGACTTGAGATCATTAAATTATCTTATATAAGAGTGTTATGTTTTGATCCTACTCTACGTTGTTCTAATCAAAGGTAATAAATGAGCAAATATTGAGTATAACATGAACTGAATGAAGGTATTTAAGTAATCAAGAGATGATTCATCACCCTAAATGAATTAGAGAAGATGTCCCATTTGTTCTTAAATAGTATTAATTATAAATCCTTGCGTAATGTGGAATGAGATTTGAAAAGATTTTCAAATCTTATTCAACGAATCTATGACTATTGTGTTGAGAACAATCTTAATTTGATATAGTAGACATATTCCATGCTACAATGTCTAAATCAAAACATTGTTGATGAAAGAATAATAATTACATCAAGAAATTCATCACCAAAAGGTTAAGTCAAATCACTTATGACTTTCCTAATATTTAGGGGATCATTAGAGGTTGCTAGACATTGTACTTGATATTCAAGTATAAATCAATCAATTGTTGAATTGATAATAAATTAATTTGATTAATTTATTTAATCATGTTTTATTTAGAATTTATGATTTATATTTGGGCCAATTTATTAGGGAACCTAATGGGTCACACATATAAGAACTATTGGTTAGAAATTAAAATGAGATGATTAATCAAGTGTGACTTGATTGTAAATAATTTTTAGAAATTGAGGACTAAAATGTAATTAATATAAGCAAATCTAGACCTAGAAACAATCAAGTAAGGACTTGATTGAATAAATTTCTAAAATGAGTCTAAAATAATATATACGATATTATTTAAGGGGAAAATTAATATTTTACCATTTATAAGGTTTTTTAGGTTTCACTATAAATAGAATGCTTTTCCTCCTATTTTCTGTGATGAATAGGGTGAGTAGAGTATAATATATAAACACATAATTAATACAAAAAAAAAAAGATCTAGCGCTCTAAGGTATAACAATCTTTCTCTCCTAAAATGATTTAGGAGATTTTTCACTGTTGGTTCGTGTGAATTACTGTTAGAGACTATATAATTGAACGACTTGTGGTTTGCGACAACTTAGCCTTGAAACAAATATTCAAAGTAAAATATAAAATCTGATCTTCAAGTAATTCTTGTATGAACATTAAACAACTCTAAATCTGTCTAATAAAATTCTTGAGACTCCTTAAAAGATTTTAAATTTATTATTTCTATCGTGTCTATATGTTTCAAGAAATCTATTAATTTTTTATTTTATCTTTATATAATTAAAGGACAATTTTATGACGAAAATACAATTCTATCAATTTAAATGAGAAATGTAACAAAGATACAAATTAAAGAATCAAATATTATATAAAAAACATAACAGATATATTAAGAAATATAAAAATATATTGTG
>Ga0325414_1008018_pt1 | contig 11180 bp, 10 predicted proteins | sample PopdelMetagenome_8_FD_206183 | JGI IMG/M metagenome (GOLD analysis project Ga0325414, IMG submission 206183) | Populus deltoides microbial communities from Bellville, Georgia, United States - Leaf-PdKOR-R3 | ecosystem: Host-associated > Plants > Phyllosphere > Phylloplane/Leaf | place: USA...
ATTGAAGGACCATTAGTTGTCTACAAAATATTTTTTAAATAAAAATATATTAACATATATATTTTTTAATTTTTTATAGTACAACATCAAAATTATTGAAAAATAATAAAAATATATTAATTTAATATTTTTTAAAATAAATATATTTTAAAAACATCCTTGAATATAATTAAATATAATTTGAAAGATATCCGAACACAATTTAAAACCCGCTCGAAACAAGTACTTGGAAAAAAAGAAAAAGAAAAAGAAAACAGCTGAAAAGGGTCTCGCTAAAGTGAACAAGGAGGTAGCAACAAAACACCACGTCAAATCAAACACCTTTTTTCACCTCTCCCCCACACTTTGAGTGTGTTCAATAGTTTGCTTTGATATTCCACTCTGATGATGAATGGTAAGTGTGCGGTAGTGGGTGCAAGGCTTATTCTTTCCCTGTCATTTTCAACCTTTACGATTTGAAGCGACCCCCCACTCTCTCTCTTCCCACAATCACATGTAAACAATGGATTCGTAACTCGGCCACTTCACTCCGAGCGCGACTCAGCTACTCTTGAGGTTTTTCTTTGTTATTATCATCTTAATTACATGCTTTGATCTCCTACTTGATTTAAAGCGCCAATGATTCTTCTACCTGATCTCAAGCTATGAAAAATGGATTCTCTTCATGGCTTTGAAACTGATCAGGTAAAAATATATATGTATTGTTCTATAGAGTCTAGTTTACTCTCACTGATCATGTTTAATTATTAGGTCAACTCATCTTTGTTTAATCACTCCGGGACACAATAATCTCTGCTTTATGAAAAGTGAAGGTTGGTGTCGATAGAATTAGAAAGCGGAACCCTTTTTTCTCTCTCAAAGGACGGGTGTGCTGTGTGCAGTGCACAGCACAGCACGGTACGGTTTGAGAAAGGGTAAACAAAAACAAGCTAAATCTATATATGGTTTTTTTTTTCATTTTAATATAATAGTTTGATAAAGTTTTTGAAAAAATAACAAAGGTTAAAAAAATATTAAAAATATAATATAATTTTAACATGATTGTTATCGAAAACAACGGTTCTGTAGAATAAGGGTTGTTTTAAAAGCTATCTTTCATTCAAATGAATTAATCAATATAAAAATTAATTTAAATTTTTATGAAGATTAAATAACTAATGAATAAGAATCAAAATATAAGGATTAGTAAAAAAAATAAGAGATAAGTTGATATGACATGAAAAAAATAGAAAAAAAAAATTAATAGATCACTGAGAACATATCAAGATTTTTTTTCTTTGACACACCTGGTAACATTAGAAAGAACTCGACGAAGCAATTTTAATAGAGATCGTAGAAGGTCGTAGTGGTTTAGAAGTTTTTGTTCAAGAATAATTATGAACTTGTTTGGTGGTATTTTAAGGTGTTGTTAGAATTGTTTCGTTAAAATATTTATAATAATATTAAGTGTGTTAAAAATAGAGCTCTAATGTATACCCGGTTATTCATTGTTTTTTTTTTTCTCTTGCATCCTTTTCTCCCATGCCACATCATTTTTTTTATTGATTATTGTATCTTGAATATTATTTTTTAATTATTGAATCTTCAAAAAAAAAATATTGAGTTGAATTTTGTTTAGGTCAATTAATTTGTAAAAGACATATATTTTAAAAATAAACATGGAGGTGTACAAAAAAGATATTTTAAAAAGTGTTTATATTTAAAATGTGCTATTTTTTAAAATATATTTTTCAACGTATATTATTTTTTCAAATTTTTTACCAAATTGCGTTATTTTAAAAAAAAATTCCAAAAAAATCTACATAATTAAAACATGTTTTCTGTAAACTATAAAAATAAAACTCAAGTATAAGCCAAAAGTATTGTTTTCCATTGGATCCATTACTCTAGATTTTTTCCACCTGATAATATAATTCTATAAAAGCGAAACACCCAACTTTTAACTTTAATCAACAACTCAACAGCCAACCAGCTGAGTCTGTTTTACCACCGAGCCTAATTATAACCCAAACACTCGAGTCGACCTGGTGATCTAACTCATCGCTGGGTCAACTCGCTAACAGTACTTTTTAAAAACTCATTGACTCTCACCCCCTCTCCAACAAAAAAAAAATTACACGTAAGCAGACATTGACGTTGACTGTCACTGTTGGTCCACTTAAACAAAGTGGACATGGCATCTCCTTCTCCCTCTCCCCTCTCAACTCTCAAGCTTAGCTTTATGTTATCAAACACCCACACACCCTCTCTCTCTCTCTCTCTCTCTCTCTGGTAAGCACAGAAACATAAAGATCTCCAGATATATAGAATCTATACTCACCACCTGTCTCTATCTCTCATATCGGACCCCACGTCTCCCCTCCACCTCCACCTCCACCTCCACCTCCACCACCACCACCACCTCCTCCAACACCAACACCAACACAATCCCATTATATTTAAGTTTTGAACACCCCTTGCCAAAACACCTACCTCATTCTCTTTTATTCTTTTTTATAACCCTACTTTGTTTATCTTTCTCTATTAATCAAAGCAAAATATTACACACACACACACATAAAACAAACGTAACGAACTCTTCTTTATCTTGTAACTAACTCTCACCGATTTTACGGGCTATGCCTACGCCAGTAACTACAGCGAGGCAATGCTTAACTGAAGAAGCAGGTCACGCGCTCGACGAGGCAGTGAACGTCGCTCGCCGAAGAGGACATGGCCAAACTACGTCGCTTCATGCCGTCTCGGCTCTCTTATCACTCCCTTCGTCACCTTTACGTGACGCGTGTGCGCGTGCGAGGAATTCTGCGTACTCATCGAGACTTCAGTTCAAAGCGCTCGAGCTCTGCCTCGGTGTGTCACTAGACCGAGTGCCGACGAGTCAACTCAGCGATGACTCACCTCCCGTTTCGAACTCGCTTATGGCTGCTATTAAACGGTCCCAAGCGAACCAGAGGAGACAGCCTGAGAATTTCAATCTGTATCATCAAATTCAACAGCAGCAACAGCAATCGTCTTCCTCAATTTCTTGTATTAAAGTGGAACTTCAGAATTTGATTCTATCGATTTTGGATGATCCGGTTGTGAGCCGGGTTTTTGGTGAAGCGGGATTTCGGAGCTCCGAAATCAAGTTGGCTATTGTTAGGCCGTTACCGCAGGTTTTTAAATTTTCCTCGTCACGTTTCAAAGGCCCGCCTTTGTTTTTATGTAATTTATTATCAAGCGAGGATTCGGATTCGTTATATTCGGGTCCGGGTAGGAGGGGTGTTTTCAGTTTTCCATTTTCGGGCGGGTTGTTTCTTAACAACAACAGCAACAATAATAATGGGGATGCTAATTGTAGGAGAATTGGTGAGGTTTTAGCAAGAAACAAAGGGAGGAATCCTCTGCTTGTAGGTTTATCTGCTTATCATACACTTGCAAGTTTCAGTGAGATGGTAGAGAAAAGAAAAGAGAATGTCTTGCCTGTTGAGTTATGTGGATTAAGTGTCATCTGCATGGAAAGTGATGTTAATAAGTTTATAACAAGTGAGAATTTTGATAAAAAGTGTGTGGATTTGAGGTTTGAGGAGTTGGGTCAATTTGTGGAGAAAAGTTTAGGACCTGGGTTGTTGGCGAATTTTGGTGACTTGAAGGCATTTGTTAGTAACGACGATCATCATAATGGTATGGATGATGCCGTTAGTTATGTTATCGAGAAATTGACAAAGTTGTTGCAGTTATATGGAGGAAGAGTGTGGCTTATCGGTGCGGCGAGCTACGAGAACTATTCCAAGTTTGTCGGAAGATTTCCTTCCACTGAAAAAGATTGGGATTTGCAGCTCTTGCCTATCACTTCTCTCAGGACTCCTTCCGTGGCTGAATCTTATCCCAGGTCAAGGTAAAGTGGCCTTTCTTGCATTCCGTACTAGTATTTGTTTAGATTTTATAGATATGTATGAATGCATGCAAGTCATTTTTTAATGGTTTTTGAATTTAGAATTGGTTGTTAAAGTGCTAGCAGTTCGCTCTGGGTTGTTTCTATCATGATCTTTTTAGGGGGACATGATTGTTTGTTTTTACTTGACTTGTAATTTAAAATAGTCTCTGTTTTTTCTGATCGAGTCTCCAGCCAATTGTGAAAGCATCTCCAAGCCATGCCTAGTTAAATTAGTGATGTTATTATAGTGGTATGTGATGCAAGACAGAACAATCTTATTTCTTTGGTTATGTTTCAGTTATTTTACTTTCCATTACCGAGTACAAAATTATGTATGCTAACTCGGTGGTTACTTACCAGTTAGGGTGATGTGATCTTAATTGGGTTGTCTTGGCCATATCCTTTTTATGAGATGCGCTAGTTGGAGATCAATGCAACTTTCTATTGCATCATGCATTTAGGTGATTTTATGTTGAGTTTCTCATTCTGTCAAATATGCCTGTCGTACTGCAGAGTACTAAACGAGGTATGTGATTTCATTTCCTAGTTGAGGTGAATGTTTCACGTATAAGTTTATCATAACTCAATAATTTCCACAATTCAGTCGAATACATTAGCCTCTCTCTTAGAAATGGTCCCTTTTTTAATTTGAATCAAATTGTTAGCTGAGGTGCATTGCCATTTCTTGCCCGCTGTTACATTATGAATACAATAATGGTGCTTTTCCTTACCTTGGCCACATCCTTTACCAGAGTTCCACTGGTTAGGATTGTCAATTGAGGTGAGTTTATCAAAAATTTCTTGCTTTGCATGCTATATTTTAAATTTTTTTAATGACATAAAATTAGTCCAGAATATTACTGGTGCAGAATCATGCATGGATTTGGTAGCAAGGTATCAGACTGTTAACGATGTTGTCTATTAAAGGCCACCAAGAGGATCATTGTACAGAGTAGATTAAGATTTTTTCAGCTAAAGGGAATTATGGGAGATGTATAATTTACAATTTTCATATTCTAAACCATATTTGAAGCAAAAGTATCAATTGAAATATATTATTACCGCACGAGCCACAAAATCTCTAAAATATGGAATCTTAATCGATACAAACCATAAATGTTTTTTTTCGCATTAATAACTTATTCATCTTTTAATTTCAGAACAATGTTTTGGATCTCTTAAAACATGCACTACCAGATACCTTTTAGTCTTGGAAAAAAAAAATTCGCTGTTAAATTTTCTTCAACTCTTTCTTGCTTTCCGCTTGATGGTCAAGTACTCCCTTGCTCTCTCTCCCTGCTTTACTAGTTTGGTGCCAGACCAGTGGTGTCTTAAGCCATGGTATCATTCATCCCATAGCCATCTTTATATTGCGTACATGCACACTTCTTCTGGAAAGTCTCAGGTAAAGTTGTCATCCATAGGTGAGTACTTTCTGTAGTCTACCAGATGCTCACATACTGCCATGGACACTTGTCTCTGCCCCCACAGTAATTAGCCAACAACTTCTCATTTTAGTTTGTCTTTTGATCTTTCAAAATCAACTGTGTAAATTAGCATGAAAGAGCATTTTCATTCCATAAGTTGAATTACGCAAATAGCAATTTCTTTTATACAGTCTTGTTTTGGTGACAATAATAATAATTCATCCTTGAGGTATTCATGTTTTTCAGGAGCTAAAAATTCCCTACCATTTTAAGGACCTTTTTGTCTGAGCATGTGGACCTTCCTTACATAGGCTGTATGCATGTGTGTGATTTCATTTTAACCTTCAATCGTTTATAGCCTATATTCTCACAGTTTCGTCTTCATGCTGTAATTGCAGCTTGATGGAGTCATTTGTTCCATTCGGTGGGTTCTTCTCTACACCTTCTGACTTGAATGTCCCTTTAAATAGATCATGCCAGTATTTACCCCGTTGTCATCTATGCAACGAGAAGTGCGAACAAGAAATACTTTCTGTTTCAAAGGGAGGATTCATTGGTTCAGTAGCAGACCAGCACCAATCTAGCTTGCCTTCTTGGATGGAGATGGCTGAAATTGGCACAAACAAGGGACTGGATGCGAAGGTGTGTATCGTTTTTAACTTCCAAATAGAATATGCTCTTTTATTTTAACTAGAGATGACTATGCTGTTGTCCAAGTGTTGAAATGTAATATATTGTGGTTCGTAAACATCTGAATCACTACATAGGACATCATATGTAGTTAACCTGGCTCCCATCTGGTCTCGTTGGAAATAGAATTTATGCACCAACAACATGTCTAGGATTACAACATTTACGATCTGTTTGCAGGATCCTTATTCTAAGCCCAACTTCCCTGTTAGGAACATTGAACTTAACTAGGCTCTATGCTTTTGGTGTAAAGTTTTGGACAAGACCTGGTTAACATTTCTTTCTTGCAGGATGAATGGAGGGAAAATTATCCTAGAACATTTGATTTAACACACTGCATTAACTTCTAAAGAATTTTTGCTGTATCCATATAAAAACCATTTCATACCTTTTCAGTGCAGACCAGAGATGATGGAATGGTATTGAGTACCAGAGTTGCAGGTTTGCAAAGGAAATGGGACAGTATATGTCAGCGTCTTCATCACACCCAACCACCTGGGTCAAATACTCATCCACCTCAGTTTCCAGCTGTCGCAGGCTTTCAGCTGGTCGAAGATGAAAAGGAAGATGCTGAAAATCTCAGCAGCAAAGATACAAGTGCACTGCCAAATGGAAACAGATGTGTGGATGTAAATTCATGCATTCCCTCTGACTTACAGAAGACATCGAGAAAGCTGTTAGGTTTCTCTCTTCCTGTTGTTTCTGAGGCTAGGAGTGATAGCATTCTATCCAAGCAATGGGAAAAACCCTCCAAAGAAGAAGATCTCGGGTCAAGTGGCCTCAGATCTCCATATAGTTTTTCCAATTCATGCACGGTTGATGGTAGTCAAGCATCTCCTACATCCGTGACTTCTGTGGCCACAGATTTGGGGTTGAGGATAAGTTCTATTGGTACTGAACTGAAGAAAACTGTAAACCAAAACCACATGGAGCTTCCACAGGACTTGTCAGGTTCTTTTTCAGCAAGCATTGATCTTGTGCATGGGAGTATCTCTGACCATCGGGCTCGATCACCATCATCTTCTTCTCCTGTCTTTGGTGGGCAGTTTGATCCCAGTAATGCAAAGATGCTCTTTAGAGCTGTTGTTGAAAGAGTTGGCTGGCAAGATGAAGCAATACGCATTATTAGCCAAACAATTGCTCACTGCAGGGCAAGAAATGAGAAACGCCAGGGAGCAAGTCTCAGAGGGGATATTTGGTTCAGTTTCTGTGGACCTGATAGATGTGGGAAAAAGAAAATTGCTTCTGCCCTTGCTGAGATCATATATGGAAGTAGGGAAAACTTTATTTCTGCAGATTTAAGCAGCCAAGATGGGATGGTTCATGCCCACATGGTCTTTGACCGCCCAGAGATGAGTGGCTACACTGTAAAGTTTAGGGGGAAGACCATGGTTGATTTTGTTGCTGGGGAGCTGTGCAAGAAGCCCTTGTCCATTGTGTTTCTTGAAAATATAGACAAGGCAGATGTGCAGGCTCAGAAGAGCTTGTCGCATGCTATTCAGACTGGTAAATTTGCAGATTCCCATGGGAGAGAAGTTGGAATCAGCAATGCAATATTCGTGACAACTTCAACATTGACAGAGGATAAAGTTGGCTCTTCTAGCAATGATTTCTCCACCTATTCTGAGGAGAGAATATTGAAAGCCAAAGACTGGCCAATGAAGATATTAATTGAACGAGTTCTTGATGAAGAAATGGGCCAAATTATTACTCCGATCACTGCGAAAAAGGACATCCCAAGTTCTCTCTTTCTGAATAAAAGAAAGCTGGTTGGGGCAAACCAAAATCTTGACCGCCAAGAAATCACAGAGATGGTGAAAATCACAGAGATGGTGAAACGAGCTCATAAGATGTCAGCTAGGAATCTAGATTTGAACCTTCCTGCCGGAGAGAATGACTTGCTAGACACTGATGATGGAAACTCTGATAATGATCCTGAATCTGATATCTCCAAGGCTTGGTTGCAAGGTTTTCTTGAGCAAGTGGACGCAAGAGTGTTTTTCAAACCTTTTGATTTTGATGCTCTTGCCGAGAGAATATTGAATGAGGTTAATGGGTGCTTCCACAAGATTGTAGGCTGGGAATGTTTGCTAGATATTGATCCAAAAGTCATGGAGCAATTACTTGCAGCTACCTATTTATCCGATCAAAATAGAGTGGTTGAGGACTGGGTAGAGCAAGTTCTTGGTTGGGGATTTGTGGAAGTTTTGAGAAGGCACAGCCTGAATGCAAATTCTGTCGTGAAACTTGTTGCCTGCAAGAGCTTATTTTTGGAAGGACGCATGCCAGGGGCTTACCTTCCGACAAAAATCATTATCAACTGATGCCTTCATAAAGGGATATTCTTGTATAATTTAGCATTTAGGAGCTAGTAGCTTCTGTTTAGCCTCTTAATCCCGTTAATTTTAGGGGGTTTTGCAGGATAGGTATGTGTAACTGTGTATTATGTATAATCTGCGGTTAGTGCTTGTGTGGTATGTCATCTACTTGTTAAATGCATAATTAGATTTCTTCATTGCTTTTATCCCTTCTGTTGAAGTACCTTTTTTACTTATTTTTTGCTAATTCTGCCGTGAATTAGACTTCTTCTTCTTTTTTTTTTGGTATTAGCTTCATTTACAGGATGTCTTGAAGTGAGCAATATAAGAAAACCAAAAGTCCCTCTTGTTATTGTTGTTGTTTTGGGGGTGGCTACGCGTTTTGACACGTTATAAGAAAAATACTTTGCCCTAATTTGGAGGAGACAAAAAAAAAAAAAAAAAACAAACAAACATTGATGTGCATTTCCCCCTTATCAATTTGTTAATATTTTATGCATGCCGATTTATTTAACGTGAACTTGAAAGTTTCATTACTTGGGCTCACCATAATCATAAACTATAGTTATGCTCTATATATAAATAAAAATAAAATAAATTAAGTCTTAAGTTGACTTATAAGAAAAATGATATTATATATATATTTTTGTTCTTCTGGTGAGGGAGGGGGGGCAATGCAGTTCAACCTGCTAAACTAATGGGTTTGAAAGTCCAAAACCCTAAGAACTCGGCCCAATTAAACAAAACCTCCCAAAACAAAAGTCCATTCTCTCACAAAAACCAATCCTGGAACAACCTCTCTCTTACCAAGCCTCGTCTTACACTCAACAAATCGTCCTCTCTCTCTTGCGCTGCCGTGTCAGACCCCAAAAGTGTCACAAAACCCAAGAAACATACGACCTCCCCTTTCCCCCTTCTCTCTGTCTCAGTCAGTCTCTTCACAACCCTCAACAGAAACACATCGATGCTCTTCATCTCTCTCCTGTCCTAACATTAACCCGATCCATTACCAATAATTATTCAAGCTACCTACCTGCTATAACATAATTTATTAACATATGTATGGCGTCCCCTCGCACTGTAGAAGAGATCTTCAAAGATTACAACGCCCGTCGCTCTGCCCTCGTTCGCGCTCTCACTATTGGTATCCCCATGTCAAATCCCTAAATCTCTTCATTATTTATTTAATTTATTAATTAATCTTCGCATATGTATGAATTATTTGTCTTGTTGTTGTCTTTTCTTTCAGAGGCTGATGAAGTCTACCTTCAATGCGATCCAGGTTTGTCTCTCGCGCTCTCTTTTAAGCTAAAAGCTGACCCAACAAACAAACTATTTTTTCTTCCTAAAGTTTTCTTTGCTATTAGTGTTATGCTGTTTTTGTTACTATTAATTTCTTAATTCTTTGTGATTTTACTTGAATTTTCACTATTTTTTGTCTTAAATTCCGAAATTGACCTTGACAATGTATTTAGAAAAAGAGAATTTGTGTTTGTATGGACATCCAAACGAGTCCTGGGAAGTGACTCTGCCAGCAGAGGAAGTTCCGCCAGAGCTCCCTGAGCCTGCTTTGGGCATTAATTTTGCCAGAGATGGAATGACGCGTAAAGACTGGCTTTCTCTTGTTGCTGTGCACAGTGACAGTTGGTTGCTTTCAGTGGGATTCTACTTTGGTGCACGACTTAATCGCAACGAAAGGTGCATTTTTCATTCCAATTTTGATTGTTGATTTCCCTTCACATTGGTTTGAAAGTATTGAATGAAGCTTAGCTTTTAATTCTCCACATTTCAGAGAGTTACACTAATTTTGCGTGATGTTAATCGCTTTATGTGGTGACTTGGAGTTCTGATTTATGAACAATGTGTTGTGTAATTTATGTGAAAAATTTAATTACTTATTGTAGCCTGAAGTTCTTGAAATTAGGGAGGGATTCACAATGCCTGAAATCTATAAACAATATTTGAAGCATAGCACTCGATATCTACAACTTATTCTTTTTTCTTATTAAGATAAAGTGAAAGGCATATAAAATTACTAAAGTTCAAAACTTCATTTGGTTAGTGGCCAAGAAATTTTGCACAAGAGGGTGATCAAACATTTTAAGACATGGAACGGTGGAAGGAACACTTAAATGGTGATATCGAGAGAGTTTTACGAAAACTCTGTCAAGGGTAATTCTAGCACATGAATTGCCAGAAATTTCATGTGCTAGAATTGATATTTCTAATTTATAAATGCATTCATATATGTAATTGTTTAGCAAAGCAATCATTCTGGACTTCACTAACATCTTAGCTCACTTGATAGGATTATTGTATAATACTCCTTTTTAACAGGATTCAATGGTGTTCCACAGTTACATGTAAAGACAATGTTTTGAAACTGTAAAAGCATTTTTTACCACATAAACAATTAGCGGTATTGAGTAATAGCTTTCTCAAGTTCACGAACATTAGTACATATTTGACTACACCACTTGTACAAAATGATATTTTAAAATTGGAAATGCAGTTTGAGACGTGTGTGTGTTTGTTTTTGAGTTCCAACCCACTCTTCAAAGTGATTTTCAGGCAAGAAGGCATCAAATTGATGCCTTTTGAGGTGATTTTTTATGATTTCGATGTGTTGTCAAAAATAAAATAAAAACATGAAAAAATTATTTCAATATATTTTCCATTGAAAAACACGCATATAGGGGGGGGGGGAAGTGATATTTCATGTGCTTAACTAGCTTCTCCATATCTTAAAGACATGCTCCTTGTGTTTACTTCATTGAGATGAAAGAAATAGATGAAAGGGAAGTGAAAAGGGTACTTAGTGGGATAGAA
>Ga0325414_1008022_pt1 | contig 11178 bp, 8 predicted proteins | sample PopdelMetagenome_8_FD_206183 | JGI IMG/M metagenome (GOLD analysis project Ga0325414, IMG submission 206183) | Populus deltoides microbial communities from Bellville, Georgia, United States - Leaf-PdKOR-R3 | ecosystem: Host-associated > Plants > Phyllosphere > Phylloplane/Leaf | place: USA...
GTTCCATTCCTTTGCAGGAGATACAAGAGTTGTTGTAGTTAGTTTTATTAGTAGTGGTGGTCACTAACTTGTTGTACGCGTTTTGAAGTGTCAGATTACCATAACAAAACATCGATCAATTCCTAGCGTAGCTGTATAAGAGTATGCTCTTGGATAGATCAGTTTTGTCAGTCTACCATGTGTCAGTGGCCCACGACACATCACCATGTTTAGCGATTCCTACCCGAGCTGTATAAGAAAGAGTGTGTTCTTGGATAGATCAGTTTTGTCAGTCTACCATGTGTCAGTGGCCCACGACACATCACCATGTTTAGCGATTCCTACCCGAGCTGTATAAGAAAGAGTGTGTTCTTGGATAGATCAGTTTTGTGAGCCATCGATTACCACACAAGTTCAAAATAGATTGGTCTTCCTGTGATAGACTTAATTTAGAAGTCAAAAGGGTTACCTATAGCTAGGGTTCTATAGAGATAAAGTGAAGCTGGGATTTGGTGTTTTGACAATTTATCTCATAAAATGACTGTATTACTTCCTATTTATAAGTTAATTAATTACTCATTAGTTATTTTTATTAAACAGAAAATATTTTATTCTTATTTTTAATAAAATAATCAAGATAGTAGGGGTTGGATTTGGTTTAATTAAATTTAAATATTCAATTAGATCAAATAAATTTAACCAAATTAATTATTTATCTAGTTTAGTAAAAAACCCGACTTAAATTGGACTCTAAATCCTATTTTTTTCACCCTATATTTGTTCTTAATTAAATATTAACATATGGGGGTTTGGATATAATTTAATTAAGTTAATCAGTCACTAAAATTTTTATTAGATCAAATGGATTTGACTATATTAATATTTTGTCCAATTCAATTAAAAATTCAATTAAATTAGATTTTAAATACTGAATTTCTAAACCCAAACCAAATTTAATCCTATTGAAAGGGTTCCCTATCACAATGGTCATGATTTCACTATCATAACTCAAACTTGTTAAAGGAGCTTTCTTTTATCCTATGTTATGAAAATCTTGAAACTATGATCAAATTTGAACTCTTTTACTGATTATTGGAAGCTACATTAGACCTTTAGCATGTCCATGACAGGCAGTAAGTACATGTCCTCCTCGAATCTAAACTTTATTTCAATTGTTTTAGAAATTGAAGTAAGAATTCCAGAGTATAATTTCTGGGTTATCTACTCGTAAATTAATGAATATAATATTGAAGACATTAAATGAACAAAAAAAACAGGCGATACAAGATACTATTTCAAGATACTAAGAGTATTGACAATTTAATTTCTAAATCTAGCTAGCTATAGTTTTCGCGACTTCACTACTTTATGTATTCTCGATTTTCTCTACATTAATAGACTACAAAATACTACCATTAATTTCTTAATTTGATTGTACAACCTAAGCCTTTATCACAAACCTCCAAGAACCAACCAAACAGTAGGATTATGAATTTATAAGTCATTGTTATTAACTTAATTAGATTCACATTAATATTAAAAATATAAGAAAATAGCTATCCTCTGTAGAGATTTAACTTCTTGATAAGTGGATTTGTTTTATATTTATTGTTCAAAGTTTCAATCTTAAATCATTTAATTTAAATGTGATCTCGAAGATTTATAGTATGTTTTGAGATAAATGAAATAGAAAGAAGAGTTGTGTAAATAAAATAAATAATAATAAGCCTCTTAATTTTCTTTGTTTGAAAGCTAAAATTAGAAATAGAATATAAAGAAACGAACATAAATCTTTAACTTTCTTGTTTTTATATACACAAAATTTGTCTGCCTAAATTCAGAGAAAATTGAAGTAAATAAAAAAATGGACAAAACATCATTAACTTATTTATATATTTTGAATAAAAAATTGACGTAAAAAAATTGTAATTATATTTTTTTTTCAATCAGTATATCTAAACAAACAAGACATCATTTTCCTTATTTTAGTATCTTTTATATCCCTTAACATATTTTTATTTGCTATATGGATCATTAATTTATTTATATATTTTGAATGTAAATGATTTCTTTAAAATATGTTAAAAAGATACTTATTCTTTGTGTAAAAAATAAACAAATTATAGTGTTTAAAAAATAACTAACAACACTGTATTAGTTACTCTATATGATTTTTTTTAAAGAAAGAAATAAACATAAAGACGACAAGAATCAATATAAAATTCATTATCTAAATTAAAAAAAATGATTAGGTACTCCCTGTAATTATTTTTAGAGAATTTTCCTTTAAATAACTAATAAGATCATAAATTACCTGTAAAAGCTGCCACAATCATGTCCTCATTGCTTAAAAAAAAAAACACAAAGACTGGTTAAAAGCTATCCATGTCAGTATACGTAATAGCTGTGGAAAAACTAGGCAATTTCCAGGAGCCCTTATTCATTCCATGACCATGTCTGTTTAATGTGGAACACATGGAAGAAATTTGTGGCAATAATATTGAGTTTTCAATTAATTAAGAACATGGACCACCAAGGACCACTAGAAAGTAGATAGAATCACACCTAGGAAACAATATATTCCTCTCTGCGTGTCGCTCAAGCGAAGACTCGGTTGCTCAAGCGAAGACTCGGCTTCGGTTTTTTCAGATCGACAGATAATGTTGTCAACTGCATAGTTAGTAAATTTGAAATGTAAAAAGTCTAGCATATATGTTCATGTGGCACACCGGCATGTCTAAATTATTTTATAAGAAGCTTGCATGAGTAAAACAAATTTGCTAGTTGAAATTAGCATAACTACTTTTAATTGAATTGTAATCGAAATAAGACTGTATGAGCGCGTTTTACAAATCCAATTCTGTAAAAAATTAGCTCACTGTAATGAATTAAGGTCTTGTTTTATATCCAAATTAATTCGATTTTGAAGTTGTTGTTTCATTATTCTTTTTATTTTTCTTATTAGTTTTTAAATATCTACTTAATTTTGATTTAATTAGTTAGGTTAATTTAACTTATCTATTGACAAACAATTGTTAACATTTCAGAATCTTTAAATCACAATTCTCTCTACAATATAATTGTAATTTAAGAGTTTGTGAGGCCTTGAATGAAGCATATAGTGACTCCCTCATATGAGTAGCTAACTCACATTGAACATTCAATGAAGCATGTATGAAGTCTTGAATGAGAGGGTATGAAGTCTTGAATGAGAGGTAGCGACAAGTCTCTATCGCACGTGAACAGTTAATGATACATTGAAATTTTAGGTTTGATTGAGAGGTAACGACAAGTTTGTTCGTGAATCAATTCAGGTTTTTGACTGACTCAATTTCTTCTTTTGTTTTTTTTATCAGACCAGTCTAGATTTCAAATCAACCCTAGCCAGTTCTGTGTTGACCAGCAATTTGGTTCAAGTTTTATAATAGTGGCTACAATACAAACTATGTTAGTTTTTATATATATATTTTTATGAAATTAGTTTTTTTTAATTAATTCTTTATACTTTTTTATAAAAAAATTCTTGATAGTATTTTTTTTATTGAAATTTGATTCTCATGTGATGCTAAGCTTTTATTTTAAAAAATTATTTTGTTTTCATAAAAAAAAAACATGTATATACTGACCATATTGCCTACGGAATATATAGATTTTTGAAATGTTGCAGCGGTGTGATGACGTGGATTTTTTCAGATGATTTTACCGATGGAATGACCAAGGGATTCAAATCGGGATCTCCATACAGTGACGTGGCACAATCACCGGCGGGTATACCAACAGTATTTTACCGAGAGTTGCAAAAAGATTACAGCATTTTGCCACAATCACCGATGGATATATTGATGAAATGTGTCCCATCGATATTTTACCGAGATTTGCAAAAAAATTACAGTATTTTTCCACAATCATCGATGGCCATACCGACGACATTTGTCCCGTCAGTATTTTACCAAGAGTTACAAACAAATTACAGCCCATGCCACAGTCATCGACGTGTTTCCCGATAAAATCACCAATGGACAGTGCAAATTCCAATGTGTGTGACTGTCAGACTGCCAGGTCGGTCGGCACATTTACCGACAGAATCACAGACAAAAGCAGCAAATCCAATGTGCATGTGCTCTGACACCTATTTACCGACGGATGTGCCGACAAACTTTGAAAAATCTAGAGGGATTTTCAAAATTTTAGTGCGAAATTCAAAAAAATACCGACAGAATTTAATGCCACCGCCCAAGAAAATATTATTTTAAGTTCCATCAAGAAATCTATCAGTAAAAATGCAGTATAAAACCAACCCCCCCCCACCACAGTTTATTTTTTCTCGACTCCTTTCATTCATCTTCTCTTCTCCTTTGCTTCCTCAAATAGTTTTTTTAATGTTTTGATTGTAGTTTTCAACAATATTAAAAGGTATCATTCTCCTTTCTTTATCTTTGTATTTGTTTACTTTTATTTATTTTAGTTATGATTATTTTTGTTGTGTTTTTTGTTTTGTGTATTGTTTGTAGATAAAATCTTGAAAGCAACACACTATTAAGGTAAACATTTTTCATTGCCAAAGTCTTTGGTTTTTTCTTTTTATTTTTTCAATTTATCTTATTGTTTGTATTGCCATAATAATTGAAAATTTTTTTAAATTTGAATTTTTATTGTTGAATTTACCTTTAAAATGTTAATTAAAATATAGAATTAAATTTAATTAGTTTATCTTAATTTTATTATATTATTGCTTGTTATGTTTTTTATTATTTCGATTAATTTTATTTGTATTTATGAATTTGTATAGATGTTAGTTGAAAATACATAGATGTTGATTTTCTATAAATGTTAGGTTGTATATAAGATTATTGTTGTCATTTGTAACTTCATGCATGTTGCTAGCACTAGAAGTTGACCCAACTACCCTTTCTCCCATGCTCTCATTACAAACAAATAGTTTTCCGTGTGCATACCAACACAGGTAATCCTCCATAAACCCTTTGTGTAGAAGATGCATCATTACAACATCTTGATTCATATACTTTTTATTTTGACACTTCCTGTATGGACACCTAATATCGCCTCTAGTAAAATTTATGGGAATAGATGTTGCAAAATTAATAAAACCTCGAACCCCATTATAATAATCCATCCTCCGCAATCCTTGGGGTAAATCTCAATACATCCATGAACGATCATCCATGACTTCTATCAAACCTTTATAAAATTATGATGACAACATGTAATAATTAACTATGTTAGGTAAATAAATTTGCAAAAATATTGGTTTATCTCAAGATTATCCAACAAACTAATTAAAACTTCTTATAAATATTCATAATCAATTATCAACCTTCATACAAATTTATATATATAAATTTACAGAAATTACAACTCTGAAATAGCATTTGTTATAACCCAATTTTGGGTTATTCCCAAAAACTTACTTTTTTCCAAAAAATAAAAATAAAAAAATAAAATAAAAGCTGGCAATGTGGAGAAAGCAGATTAAGGAGGACTACAAGAATATGGAAAAATCAAGCTGCAGTTTTTGGATAAAATTAAAGACCTAATTGTCCCCTAGTCTGCCCGAATATGAAGAAAAAAAAATAACTAATATGATGATGCTCAACCAAGTGAAGAAAAAAAATTAAAGAGCCCAAACCCAATACTGGGGGGCACGACAATCCATTTTGGAAAGAAATTTCAAAAACAAAAGGTCAAGAAACAAGCACTTATGATCTTTAGTTTTGAAATCCCTTAAACACCTTTTGAGCTGCAAATATCCTATTCTTCATAACCAAGAGCACAAGCCTACATTACATGCCTAATCAAGCCCTTTGTGATCAAGGACAAGCAATCTGGATCAGTAGGCAATGCTTTCCCAAGCAAACCAAATCATTATTCACGCAAATAAAATGAATACTTTGGAAATTGGTTCTCTGTAACCCTTAAATTAAAGTTTAAACCTCTTAACCAACAAAATATCACTTCATATTTTCACCAAAAGCAAAACAAAAGTTTTTATCACTTCTAAAAACATGTCTATAGGAATCTCTTGAATTTCTTCATAACGAGTTCGCTTTAAATCGATGTCGAAATGATTTCTGTGTCTGGAATAGCTTTGAAAGTCCAAAATTTATGCATGAAAACAACTCCTTGTCAAACCTTTTATCACATAGTCCCATCCCTAAATAAAACCCAATTTGAACACTTGTGGGGCATGATCAAGCTGGGGGGCAATCCAAAAACACATAATAAGATTGGCTCCATGATTCTCTTTCTAAGAAAACAAAATGTTGGCAGAATTGATGACTCTTGAGATAAAGGTTGGAGGATAAAAAAGTATGATGATATCAAACCCTTCCCAGAGGTCAAGATCACAAAATATGACTTGAGTAAGCAAGAGCGAAAAGGCTATCGAAGTTTGCGATCAAGACTCAAACTTTTGAGAAAAGAAAAACTCCATGAAAAAAAGGAGGACCTATATTTCTCAGATAAGTATACATGCATATTAATCATAATGCATTGTTTTCAACATTGACAGGTCGGTGTTTCACCATCAACTTTTAGGTAATGTGTTTTCTACCCTACCTCTTTTCGAGTGTGCCTTTGAGCCCTCACTTCTTTTTTAGTGCGCTTTCGAGCCCTCACTTCCATTTGAGCATGCCATTGAGCCCTCACTTTCTTTTGAGCACGCTTTTAGGCCCTCATCTCTTTTGGAGAGCGCCTTTGAGCCCTCACCTCCTTTAGAGTGTGCCTTTGAGCCACCATTTCTTGGGTAGTGAGTTTTCTAACCCTACCTTTTTTCAAGTGCGTCTTTGAGCCCTCACCTCTTGGGTAGTGTGTTTTCTAACCTTACCTCCTTTTAAATATGCCTTTGAACCCTCACCTTTTGGGTAGTGCATTTTCTAACCCTACCTCCTTTCGAGTTCGACTTTGAGCCCTCACCTCTTGAATAGTGCGTTTTCTAACCCTACCTCCTTTCGAGTGCGACTTTGAGCCCTTACTTCCTTTTAGGTAGTGTTTTTCTAACCCTACTTCCTTTCGAGTGTGTCTTTGAGCCCTCATCATCCTTTTTTTAGGTAAGTCACCCATTATAATGAGATCAATTCTCCATATTTTTTTACTTAGGCAGATCACTCATTACAATGAGACCACTTTTCATTTTTTCCCCTTGGGTAGGTCACCCATTACAATGAGACCATTCTTTCACCTGGGTAGGTCACTCATTACAATGAGACCACTCTTTCTTTTTTCTACTTGGGTAGGTCACTCATTACGATGAGACCACCTCAAAAACTCTTTTTTATTTTTCCTTGGGCAGGTCACCCATGATAATTTGACCATTTTAAAATCTTTCAAATTTCAAAAGACAAGTCTTCTAATTTTTACTCTGAGTGCGCGTTCCAACCCTCAAAAGATTCATCATTTTTTAATATGGTGAGCCCATCGTCATCTCATTCTTCTTTTTACAACACTTACTATCTAAAGTCTCTTACAAGACTTCCTATCATAAGCATTGTAAAGAGGAGAGCAACTGTCATAACTTAATTCTAAGTTATTCCCAAAAACTTACTTTTTCTCAAAAAATAAAAATCAAAAAATAAAATAAAAGCTGGCAATACAGAGAAAGTAGATCAAGGAGGACTATAAAAATATGGAAAAACCAAGCTGTAGTTTTTGGACGAAATTAAAGACCTAATTGTCACCCCCAAAATGGAGAAACAATGCAAATTCAAACTCAAATTAAATTATTATTGGATAAATTTGCATAAGAATTAAGTTCAAGGACATAATTAATTTTTTAATAGGCCAATTTGATTTAATTATAGGCCAAATTGAATTTTGATTACGTTTAAGAATTAATTTGGGTCCAATTAAAGGATTTAATTAAGTGCAACGACTTAATTATACTTTAAATAGGTCAAATTAATTTTATTAGCAACTTAATTGGTGAAAAATTAAGTTTGAGGGTCCAATTTGGGCTTAATTGAGGACCAAATTTAATTTTTACCAAGTTAATTGATTGAAATGAAGGGCAAAATTGCAAGAAAATTGAAGTTTCGGGGTCAATTAGGGGTTAAATTGAAGAAATTTGCAGTCAATGACCATTTTGCAAAAGATGGCAGACTATGAGGGACCAAACGACACAAACCGAGGGTAAAATTGAAGAAATTGAAAGTTTAATGGTCAATTGGGGGTTAAATTGCATAAATCTGAAATCAAAGACCAAAATGCAAAAGGCACGTATCTTCAAGGTTACAATTGATGTTTATCCTAGGACTCAATTGCATAACATTAAACATTTGAAACTAATCAGAGGTGTAGAGGAGATAAATTAGAAATCAAGGGACCGAAATGAACTTTACCAAAACGGCACCGTTTTGGTTACTGTTCATTTTCTTCTTTAAATTTCTTTGAAAAGGTTGTTTAAGTTACCTACTTTGTATGTGCATTTAATGCATGTACCCTCCATCAAATTTGACAAAACTTACACGCAAGTGATCACCTAACATCCCTCTACCTTTAGGTATCGTCCATTCAGACCAAAAAAGGCCAACTCAGGCAGCCTGTAGGTGCAGATTTGATAGTGCACCATGACTACTTTGAGCCAACGGTTGGGATCTTTTCCAACTGAATCAAGGGCTGAATTGTTTCCCCAATATAGAAAAGATTGTCCTCTTCCACCACTTAATTTCATGACCTGAGAGAGGAGAGATTGATATCCAAAGTTAGGAAAAAATCATCTTTCTCGGGTTCGCAGCAGCTGCTCCCTCTCTCCATTGTGGCCTTCGGCCACCACCATCCATCACCACTGTTCCAGCCACCACCAGCCTCTCCACCACTAGCCCCACCGCAGTAAGTCATTCGGCCACCAAGAGCCACCATTGCCCCCACTCTTTCTCCCCCTGCAGATTTTCTTCTCCTTTTTTCTTCCTGCCTTAGCCATCGTTTGCACCACGCTGCCCTTCACACCTGCCATACCATCGCCATCACAGGTTAGCCTTCCTCCCCCTTCTTCTTCTTCTTCTTTCCCGTTGTTCACTGTGTGAATAGTAGGCGTGAATTAACTCACGCCTTCTATTCATTCATGAACAGTGGGCGTGAATTATAATTCATATCCATTGTTCATGCAGCCGTGGGATTCAGCCAAGATTTTTTGGGCCAAGTCAGAGCCAATCCCAAAAAAAATTAAAAAAATATTGTCTGAAAAAATTTATGATTTCCCCACGTATTTTGTTATGGAATTTTGCTTAATATTGGTTTGTATTTTTATACAGTAAAGATACAAATCCGATATTAAAATACCTAGTTTTTGTCAAAACCTTAAAAAAATGTTTTTATTTTCATGCATATGGCCAAGTCTCTCAAAGAAAAAAATCACATCATATTTTCATACAATAAAAAATTCAAAAAAAATGTATTAGCATGCATGTTGGCTTTAATAACCAGTTTATTAAAGTCATGAGAACTAGGCCAATATTTTAAAAACACTCAAAAAATATTTTGTTTTCTTTTAATATCTGGGATTACAAATTTATATGTAAAACGTCCTCTTGATATTAAAAAGATAGTTTTTTTATTGACGTTAGAACGATTAGGTTTTAACCTGATAAGATAATGACCTAACCCGAGACATCTAATTATATTCATAAAAATAAGTTTTAATTAAAAAATAATATTATAATATATATATATATATTAAAAAAACATATATTAATAATACACCTCTTACACATTACCTTGAAAAATATTTTTGGAAATGCCACCAAACCCAGCTCAATTCAGCAGGTTAATATGGAGACGACCTAACCCGAGACCCTGCTTACTCGAGCTTCAAATCAAACTAAATGGGAGATGACCTGATATGATCGAGTCGACCTAACTAGTTAAAATATAACCTAGTCAAAACCTAGTTTAACTTAAAAAAAATTAAACATGATGTCATTCTAGCCCTTTTTTATATATACTAAGATGATAATATTTTGAACTGACTCGGGTCATCTAAGTATGCCTGACTTGTTTAAAAAGAGGTCAGGTCTATTGACTTACAAGGCTAAGCCCATATGCCTAACTTCTCTTTTTTCATAAAATAGGTGGACAATGTGCATTATTTTGTGGCAAACGACTATTGTTTGCTTGTCTAGGCTCTAACTATCGAAATAGTAGAAATTGGGTTGGGTTTTTTGAATCCAAAAAACTATTTTTCAACTTATTTTCATCTAATAACTTAATAAACTAATTTCTCAATTCAAAAAATATGTAAATTGGTTTTAAAAATATAAAATTAAACTAAAAAAAATCTCTCAACTATGATCTAGTTTCTTCAACAAAATAAAAATTCAAAATCATGAATACTAGTAAAAAAGAATACATCGATATCAAATATTGATACTCATTGGATATCCATAAACCATAAACAGACTAATAATAAGAAAACATAAAAAGACCTTAGATTTTTATCAGACAATAAAACAATGCAGCTTACCTTAGGTAAGGCGTATTTGGGGTGCTAATACATTTCCTTTACATAACCAGTCTCCGTACCCGATCTATGAGACCAATTAGGGTTCCTAGTGGCCAAAATACCAGGTGGCAACTCTCATTCCCTTTTTCCATGAAAAAAACAAGAATTCCTTGTCCCCCATATCTGCTAGATAGACACTCGACACCTGAGGGTGGTAGACAATCATCGCAACGCCGCACACGTGTGACAACATTGATAAAAATTAAAACGAACCCGTTAAACAAACTATTAATTATTTCATCACAACATATGCAATTCAGTAATTCAACAAAGTTTCAATAATTTACAAATAAATACAATTTTTTAAAATCTAAAACAAACCATAACAAGTACAAAATTAATTATACATTTATCCTACAAGTTTGTTTGTAATAATGAGTTTAAAACATGTATATACACTAACAAAATACATATACTACAAAAACAATAAAAAAAAAATTGACATTTAAATGTTAAAATTAAAAAAGTTAGATTTACTTACAAAAAATGATAAAATCCATAATAAATCAGAACACAGATATTGTGACCACTGACACGATCAAAAGATTGACGTCTTCTCCCAAGTGCAGGAGTGTCGAAGTAATAAATAACTTGACAAGACCGGGATCGAACCACAAGGAAGTGAACTATATAAATTACAAATAATAACAATAATAAAATAACAACAACAACAACAACAACAACAA
>Ga0325414_1008023_pt1 | contig 11177 bp, 8 predicted proteins | sample PopdelMetagenome_8_FD_206183 | JGI IMG/M metagenome (GOLD analysis project Ga0325414, IMG submission 206183) | Populus deltoides microbial communities from Bellville, Georgia, United States - Leaf-PdKOR-R3 | ecosystem: Host-associated > Plants > Phyllosphere > Phylloplane/Leaf | place: USA...
GATAGTAAGTGAGGTGTTTTCTCCTAATAATAGAGAGATTTCAGTTGTTCTCCTATTAGTAGAGAGAGGTTGTAATTCCCACATTACTTAGTAAAATCCTTCTATACTTGTCCGTGGACGTAGCCAATTGGGTGAACCACGTAAATTCTTGTGTGTCTAAGTTCTCATTCTTGTGTGTCTAATTTCTCATTTTATCCTATCCTTTGCCTTTTATCTTGTCAGGTTTGCATGTCAGTATCCTAACAATTGAGAAATTTCTTCTCCTCGCCTAAGGTCATTATCTATGAAAGTAAGGATGTTTTTCCGTTCCAAAGCTGCATGAAGGTGGCTGGTAAAACCAACACGGGTGTCTTCCCCTCTAAAGCTAAGGAAGACATGATGTTTTTTTGGAAGGTTGATGGTCGATGTAGAAGAAGAAGAAGAAGCCATGAGATCAAAAAATTACACAAGGCTGTAGGGTGAAATTCTCTAGATCATATGAGCTGAAAGACAAGAAAGGACTATTAATCGGATATTCTTCACCTGATCTGCTTCTCCAACCATAAATTGCTAGAAATTGAACCACATTTGGGCTTGGCCTTACAGGGAAAGCAATCTAATCATTGAAGAGGTACGAACACAAGAGACATCGTGTGGTTTGAAGTCACTTTGATATTTATATATTTATTACCGAACAGGTTTATTGTAACTTGACTGGTGAGTTTGAACAAGCCTCCTCTTCCAGTAAAATTTTTTTCTTGGTTTCAAATGTAAGAAGGTTTGTGGAAATTTCACAAAAGGAATGCCTTCAGCGTTATGGAATGAAAGGCCTTGCAAGTCTTCACTTTACCATCACGTCCTTACTTTAAGTGTACAAAGCTTTGCCGCACGTGTGGGATGATTATTCTTCTGGATTGTATTTTCTACTATAAAAACGATAAATATTTTTTTTTATTGTTTACAAATCCTTGGAGTTGCTGTCTAATATTTTTTTTATTGAAATTTTTAACTAATTTAGAAAGTCTGAATAAGAGAATTAATAAGGTCTGAATAAGAGAATTAATCATGTAGAGGGAAGACAATATTATTTTTAATACATCATATCTAAGATAAGTTCTATTATTATTATTATTTTTATTATTAATATTTTTTTATTTTTTTCTAAATATTAGTTTGTCTATTGGTTAAAACAAATTCACTTTAGGAAGGTAGATTATGGCTTTATGGATCAAATCTAGCAATTCTAAAGCTATTTTTTTCTTTTAATATTAAGAATACATTTTATGTATAAATTTGTAGTTCTTAATATTAAAAAAAATAAATTGGTTTTTCTTGTACATTTTTTTAAATTAGGTCAAGGCCACCACAAGTTTAATAAACTTGTTAATAAGTCCATGATGCAAGTAAAATATAAAAAGTATTTTTTTTAATGTTTTTAGTATTTTCAAGAAATATTAAATCATGCAATGTATTTTTGTTCTTTTTTCTCTTTTTTCCTTCATATTCTTGTATTTTTTTTATTAAGAAATGTAAACAATATTTTTTGGAGAAACTTGGCTATAAAATATAAATATATGTTTTTTAAAAAAAGATTTTTATTGTTTTAAAAAAATAATTTATATAATACAGGAAAAGTGTCTTACGTATAAGTTTATAATCTCAAATATTTTAAAAAAAAAAGATAAAATAGTTTAAAAGACCCAAGTTAATCACAAAGTAATACCTTTTCTTAAAACAATATATGAAAAATAATTAAAATTAAACTAGAGGGTGTTTGGCAAAACACAAAAAAAAAGTTGTGAAAAAACAGTAGAGCGTGTTTGGCAAATACACTCTTAGCTAAAAATCACAAGCTTAAAAATTATCTTGAGGATGTGTTTGCGAAACACGCTTTAACAAGCCAAAAATGTATTTTCTTTTATGGATATTGGCTTTGCCAAACATTACCTTAAGTTTTATAATGATCGATCTAGTCATGTGAACTATGTTTCCTAGCTTGACCCAAAACCTGAAGGCTCAAAACCCAATCAAGTGGATTGGGCTTCATAGCTTGACCCAAACTTATAAACAAAACACAAGGTCAAAACAAAAATTACAAAGATCAAACAAGAATTTTTGGTTAAACATCTCAAGAACATGAAAAATATGGCTAAAAACACAAATCAAATCGGATGTAAAGGACCAAACTACATCAAACCAAAGGCACATAAAACATGTAAAATTATAGTAGAAAGATGTATTGAATGGGATCAAATATGTCAGATATTTCTTGAATCAATCCAAACTATTTAAACCTAAACTCAAGTCTTGTTAAACGATTAATTGATCCAAAGCAGGCCATAAAATGACTAATTTTGAGTATAGAACACTCATGTACGTGGGTTTGATCAAAGCATGCAAGACATGCCAAAAACTTTGGTTAGTAAGAAAATCAAAGTGATAACATATGACTACTAACTCGGAAATGTAGAAAAAATCCATAAAAGGCTTTAAACCTAAAATTGACCAAAATTCTATAATAATAACCTAAACTCATTAAATTTAGCTTAAACATACATTTAATGACTTGCTTGAACTATATAAAAAAAATCAAGAAAATAAACAGAAGAAGCAATGCAACAACTAATTTAGACAAATCATAAAAATTTAATAATGCATTTCTAAACACCGTCACATTGATTATAACATTTGTTTTCAATCAACATTATCATGAACATGGCTTGGTTAAACAAAACACCTAACTAGAAACAACCGATTATCATAATTTTGATAAATCACATATCAACACATGTAATCAGAACAAAATCCAATGACTAACCTAAATATCAAAACTAACTTGGCTGCCATTTAAACAAGCTCTTATTATAACCTTAACTATCCTAAAACGTCAAACTATACATCCAATACCATTTTTAACATACATTTCAAAGATGCATATTACCTCAAAATATGATTTGATATATTAAAACACATATATTGCATATTAAACTAATGACTAATTATAAATAAAGGATGAACAATATCATTTAAGGATTCAAAAGGCATTAAAGAGGGGTGTGCCTATTAAACTACACTAACTCATGAAATGCAGTCAAAATGTAGTCTTTTTTATATATTATTGCTTATTTCCTTTTTGTTTCCATCTCCCTTTCAACCCTTTGTTCCTTTACTCTTTTTTCTTTTCTTCTTTCCTGAAATATGTTTTCTTAATCCCCCCCTTCTCTAGAAATATACCTTTTTTATAGGCTAAAGCAAATTCAAGAATTTACAAAACCACTCACCATTTTCATGGTGGTTTTTTAAGGATAGGTTATTTTTTGGAAAATATCCCTCCCTCTCTCTCTTTCTTCTATAGCCTTCCTCAAAAGTTATGATGTTTAGTTTTCTTTTTTCTTTTATGCAATAAACTTTACCAAGAGAGAACAATCTTAAAGTTGGCTCTTTTAAAGGTGATCCTCTTCTTCAATCAAGGCTAATTAGGTAGTATACTCTTTTATGCAAAGAATTAATCATGTAGCTTGAGATGTAAACATGTTATCAAAGGACCAAAAACATGTAGATGAGATATAGATCTATCACTATGAACAAACCACATTCAACTTGGAGGTCTAGAACTTCACATTCATTGCTTGAAACATTAACCATTAATCAACTTAAATCTGTTAAGGTATGCGAGGCTAATTAAAGATAAAATGTTGTCAAGTTCTTCAAGACAGATATGATATAAATATTTGATGAGGATGACCGATTATTATATATAAAAAATGTGTTTCTCATATATTTGGTGCCAATTAGAGCTCTTGAAGTGGTCGAAAACGCCACATTCATTCACTGAAAGTGGTCCCTCAATCAACCCTCTAAATTGAATAATAATAATAATAATAATAATGTCTAAATAATGTATCGCTCTTCTATTCATTAAAACCCAAATGAAAAGTCACCTATATTGAATCCCTAAAAATTATGGTTTTAGGAATTCATTCTAGTCCCTGAATTTCTAATGTTTGCACAAATACCTCAATTAACCCAAAAACTTTTCATTTCATGCAATCCTATCCCTAACAATATTTATTGGCATCCTCTAATTCATATGCCTTTTATAAATTGGTCATTGGTTTCCAAATTGTGCAATCTGGTCTTCAATTGACATTGAACTTTTAACTTGTCTCAATTTGACTCCTGATTTAGTCAATTTTAATCCTTAAGTGTACATGCTTTTGGTATCTTAGTCTTTGGTTTTAAATTTTTTTAGTTAAGTTCTTAGTTGACCTTTAAACTTTCCTTTCTTGGCAATTAAACCTTTGAATTAACTAATTAACTTACTAAAATTCAAAATTAGTCCCCAAAACTTCTAGTTCTTGCAATTTAAACCCAAATTAGGTTTTCAAACTTAGTTTTTATTTTAATTAAGTCAATTAAACCATTAAGAGTTTAATTAAGTCTTTGAACTTAATTAGTTCTTTCAATTTTGGCTAAATTGACTTTCAAACTTAATTTTTCTTTTGATTAAGCCCTTGAATAAATCAATTAAGCTCATTAAAAGTTTAATTAAGTCCTCAAACTTAATTATTTTACAAGTTTGTCCCAATCTTCAATATCGTTTTTTTACATTTGATCCCAACTTCTCATTGTGTGATTAAGTCCCTCTTTATCCCATTTTTTGCCAACTTTAAATTGCTCATCCATTTATGACCCTAATATATATATATATATATATTATTTATTTTTCTAACTTCTGAATTTTTTATGTTCTTAATTTTTTTTTTAATTTCAAAAACAAAAACATAAAGAATTTTAGGAGACCTAAAATTAAGTTATGACAATCTTTATAAGTATATTTGTTTCAAAGAAGACTTGAGTAATTATACATATATTGTTGACATTGAATAATTCCATCAATTACCATCTTATCCATATTAGTTTGTGTATGGCATTATTGTAACTTTTAAAGTTATGATTTTTTAAAAAATAGGTTTTAAAAAATATTTGTTTAGTTAAATTATTATGAGATAGAATTTTGTATGCAAAAAAATAAAAAGTAGATTATTTTAGTTTTTTTTATAAAGCTAAGGTTTACAAAACAATTATGGGTGTCTTTGAAAACGCGATGTAAATCGCGTTCCAAAAACTTTAGGATTAAATAGAGGTGTAATTAAACGAATGCGAAAGCTGAAGGACTCCATTGAAGTTTGAAAAACATCCTTTAATTAAACCAAAAAAGCAGACCAGACGACTCGTCGTCTAGTCACTGTTCATTGTCTTCCCCGATTTTGCCCGAGAAGGCTGCCCGGGTGGCTACTTTTCAGGTGCATTTAATGTCTTATATGTCTACCAAAATTGACAACACATGAACCAAAATAGTCATTTGACATCCCTTTATCCCCGATTATGGTCCGTTTAGGCCTATTATCATCAAAACAACCCCGATGCCAATCTAAAGTAGCTAACTCAGGCAGCCTTGAATTGTCAGATTTGACAGTTCATGGTGCTTACTTTGAACCAACAGTTGGGATCTTTACCAATCGAATCAATGGCTGAAATTTTTCCCCTGTGAAGACAGGATTACCCTTTTCCACCCTTATAAATAGGGGTGGATTTCATGGCTTGAGTAGGAAGAAAATCGGGTTCAAAGTCGGCCAAAAACTAGCTCCTCTACCCTTCATTTCTACAATTTCTCTCTCTCTCTCTCTCTCTCTCCGCCATTCCAGCCACCAACCAAAGCCACCACCAGCTCCATCACATGTAGCTAGCCCAACCACCAGTCGGCCACCCTCACACCTGAAACAGCCATTGTTTGTTCCTCTCTCTCACTTCTGCAAGAGTCTTCCCCTTCTCCCCGTGAACGACTCCGGCCACCACTCCTCCCAGCAATGCCACCCAAACCACCAGCTCAACCTCTTGATCACGGTCAAGACTCCTTCGTCAACCTGCATTTTCTGCAACCATTTTGGCTGCATGCAAAACGTGAACTATTATTCATGTTATGTAAATAATTAACTTTGGGGGTGGGCTGGACCTTTTCCAGCCCAGCCCACCCCCTAAAAGAGTCAGTTTTGTTGGGTCAATTTCGGCCCAACCTAGCTTGGTCGGCCCAACCCACATATTTAGTATTATAAAATATATATTATATTATGATATTATATTTATTTTAAAAAATTCAAAAATCATTTAAAAAAAATGCTACTTTCTCAAATATTTTTCCTATCAATTTTGCATAATATCGGATTATATATGTATACTATAAAATACAAATCCGGTATTAAAATACTCGGGTTTCTCCAAAAAATTTCAAAATAATTTTTAAAAAAAATGTTAAATATTTTCAATTAATTTCCCCTTTCAAAAAACAAAAAAAAATGTTTTTTTCATACATACGGCTAAATCCTAAAATTTTCTCAAGCATATCTTCATAAAAGCAAAAATTGTATCTTTTTCACGTTTTAAAATGCAAAATGGATATCATAGCTAGTTTATCATCCATTAGAGTTTGGCCAAAATATCAAAAATCTTTTTTCAATCTTTTTTTAGGGTTCAGATGTAGACTTTAATATTTGTATGGTGTAAAATTACACGATAAAGTACACCCTCAAGTATTAAAGATACAAGGTGTAAATAAATGCGATGTTAAAATTCAGACTTTAGAACGGTTAGGATTTAACTCAATACGATAGAGACTCTCTCATGAAAAGAGATCTATCTTGAACCGTAGACGTGACCAGCAAATAGAAACTAGACTTAAAAAAATAATCAAATAACAATGCAGCTTACCCTAGATAGGGTACATTGGGGGTGATGCGTCTTCTCTTTGTATAACTAGTTCCTTACTCAGACTCTATTAGACCATAGGTTTCTAGTGACCATAATATTAGGTGGCAACTCTTAAACATTAATCATAATTTTATGATTAAATCCAAAAAACCTTCTCAACACATCACACCTCATTAAGAGGCACGACAAAAGCCTCTGCCATCGTGGTGTGACCCCGCGACATTTGAGTTGCAATAAATCACCTTTACCTTTAAACAAGGATATATGATTTCTATAAATAGTGATTTTCTCATCCTTTTATACATCACTCTTATTTGGCTAACTTCTTGACGATGTGACAGATAAGAATCCACATCCTTCTAAAACATCCCCATCATATCCATCAAATAAGAAGGATTAACATGAAAGTACTTCAAGTTTTCAATGAGCTTGGATGACTTAGAGATCCACCAACCTATAAGAGAGGACAATCCACTTAGTAAAACATGTTTAAATTGTTTCTTCAAAAATTTTGATAATCCAGCTAAAATGATAGATCTCATAACATCATCAAAAATAAGAGTAGGCATAAGTAGGCTAGACACGAGAGAAAAAATAGGCATTGACTCTAGTTTAGAAGTAGATGCAAGCTTTTGAGACGCAACATCATATATATGAGGCCCAAAAGTAACCTTTTCTTCGTCGTCATCGTTAGTTTTGTTGGCAATATAATTTGAATCCAAAACACCCCATCAATGTTGTTAGGATAACCCTCATAAAGAGTTGAAGGTATGGTAGAAGACTCTGTAAGTGTTGCAATCACCTCAGGGATATTATCCAACCTATTTGGAAGATTTGAATCCTGAATATCAGAAACAATTAAAAAAAAAGGTTGAAATTTATTAAGATATGTATAAAATATACATAAAAACAAAAGGAGAAAGACCTAAAGTAGAGAAACTAGCTCAAAATCCTATAGCTCAAATGCCAAAACAACTGTGGAAAAACCAACCATCTCTTTAGGAGAAAATAGTGGAGAAAGTAGCTTAAAATCCTTATCCCCAGTATCATGCTTAGAGTGAGAAGAAATTTGAGGAGGAATGTTATCAAGGTCTATAATAGGTGTCTTATTAGAAGAATTATCCACCTCTCTAGGACTATAAGGTGGAGGGAGGGGATTTGAACCTTTGTTTTTGCTACTTGTCTTATGTTGAATGGAGGCCTGAAGTGAAGAGCTATTTTTCCAAGTTTGTTTTGTAAAGGACTGGTGTTGTAGCTTAGGACGACCATGCTTTTGAAAGGAAGGTGGAGGTAGAACTACTTTGGTGGAAGCCTTTTCCTTATCTCTCGATATTGATCTTGTCTTTTCACTTAAATTCAAAGAAAAATTGCTATTTTCACTTTGAGAAAGGACTTTTATATAGATATTGATGAATTGAGGAAACATTTTTTTATCCCACCAAGCTATATAGCTTGGATAAATGTCTGAGGATATCAAGTTGTTAACTTTTAGGACATGAAATGTTGCACCACTCCCTTGTCTTGTAAGAGAAAGCGAAGCGTGGTACAAAGATGATGAATCAATATAATATGATGAAAAGACATGAGTACCTAGAAGTCTTTGTTTAAACCCATGATACCAAGCAAAACAATGAGGATTGTACATCTCTAAAATATATTTCCTTCCTTTACGATATGACAGATACATGAGTGAAGGTGATTGTTCATCCTTGTCGTCCTCTCGCAGCAGAAATTCGCATGAAAAGGTCCCCAAAAATGGCTTCGGGAAAGCATGATTCCCCCACCAATTTCACACCAAATCAGATCCATTTCAATGCCCAAGACGTCCATCACCCATCTAGGTAGTTGGTTTGGTTTCCCTCGCCCCACAACTCTCCTTTGACCCGAAGACAATTCGGTTCCAACAGTCCAATAATGGCAGGATTGTTGATGTTCTCATCTTATCCAAACATGGGCCAAACCTAACCGACAATCATCTTCATTCACGAGATCGTCATCCTAAGATATAAGGGATGAATTTCATGTAGAAGAATTGGGGCTTAGCCTAAAAAAAATAGAGTCAGAAGACCAAAAAAAAAAAACAAGAGAGCCAGAGAGGGTGATGGAGAGAGGTAGGGAGAACAAAAAAAAAACACACAGAAGAAAGAGAGAGAAGGAGAGAAGGGCCATTACAGAGATGCCACTCGATCAACCAGACACACCATTGCCATCAGCTTTGTTTTTGTCAACAACACACCAGGCAAGTATTCTTCCCTACCCTGCGACTGTTGCTAGCATGCAAGAATAATTCACGCATACCTGTTGACAATGGCTAGCTTGGTCATGAGGTTGGGCAAATGACCAAGCTGGATCGGCTGTATTAAGCTTAGTTAGTATGGCTGGGCTAGATCCAACTTAAAAAAGAAAAAGAACTATTAAGATTAGCTTAGGCCTAGATCTTAGATCCAATCGGCCTATTTTTTTTACTAAGAATGTATTTGTTGAGATAAGTTTGGGCCTATGTCTTAGGCCTAGCTGACCTCTTTTTTTGGTTGATGATGTGTTTGGAAAACACATCCTTCTATTCGTTTTTTTTTTTTTTTACTCTTTTTTATTTTAATATCTAGCCAAACAACTTTTTTAAGATATTAGAAAATTCCAAAAAAAATTGGGGACCTATTGATTTTTTTTTTGGGTCCCTCACATGTTTTTTGATGACTTTACTTAGTATTGAGTTGTAAACTTATATTGTGAAATGTGAACTGGTATAAAATATATACTTGTCTTTTTCTTTTTTTCTCTTTTCTTTTTTTTTAAAAGAAGGCTCCATCATTGCAAAAATATAAAAAAAATATATGTTTTGCTTCCAATTCAAAATTTTACTTGTTATGCATTAGCATCAGAGTCAGGAACATCCATATTCACTAATGTCAGAATTAGGAATGCATTCTATGTTCACGAATGCCATAATTATAAATCAAATACTAGAATTAGAAATTATTCTAAACCCCAATATTTACAGATGCCAAAGTCATGAATACCATATTTTTTTATGCAATATTTACCAACATCACGGTTAAAAGTATTTGTAGTTGAATATTCAAATAACACCGAAGTCAGTAATATTATAGGCAGACCATCGAAAGCAAAAAATAAAAAATTCTTAGCAATTTTAAGATAAAATCAGCAATGTAGTCTACCTCAGGTAAGACGTTTAAGGAGTGATAATATCTTTTCTTTTGCGTAATCAGTATCATACCATATAATTTTTGTTGATCAGTTAGGGTTTCTAGTGACCAGATATTTTTCTCCTCTAAGAATAAAAAGCTAGATATCAATTTTTTTTACTTAATTTTAAAAGATCACCATGATATCGGGTGTGACAATATAGTTAAAAATAAGCATAAGTAGAATTTCACTTCTAACCCTACTGTTTCTGTGCTTTTGGACACTTTTAGGGTCTGCAATGAATAAAAATATCCATATAATTAACTCATTAGAAAAGAGCTCAATTGAAATTAGCAAAGAGATAAAATATATGATTTATATATAATTAACTCAACAAATATCCATCCTTAATCAAACTAGGTAGCTCCCATAACCATTATAATTCAAATAACAAGAAAAATAAATAGTAAGAGTTTTGGAAACGAAATTGTTATATGATTTGATTCCCTTTTATTTCATTTGCTGAATTTCACCGGCAGCAGATTTGAGTATCATCTGGAAAGCTTCCTCTATGCATGACTTCAACTTTTGGACATCTATGAAGCCCTTCTCAGCTCCCACTGTAACCCTTAGATTGTCCATATAGCTTACAACTGTTATGGTAAGACTCTGCACATGTTATATACTGTTTTGTTGAAATTGGATAAGTGATTAATTTCTTGTTGAATGGACAAGTTTAATTAACCTGCCTGAGGATTGCCAGCAAGGACAAAATACATGTCTTTGATTGGGTGATTAGCCAAAGACATCTTTTCCACTGGGCCAATCATATTTGTTATTAACATGCTTGCGTTCAACACTGTTTTATGAATGCATTTTGGCTGCTACCTGAGACACATTGATTGAGTAAATATCATTTTAGCAAGCATCCTACAAGCATGCCTTAAATCAATAATATTAATGATATTCTTCAAAAAAAAAATTACATTTTAAAAAATATCAACCATTAAAAAGATACTTTTTTAATGATATGTAACGATAATTTAATTGTGATATTTTTTTACCGATAATAGATGTAACAATAGTTTTCTCTAGATGTGACACTAATTTTGGAGGCATTAATTTAGTATAAATGATTTTAGATCCAATTAATATCTATAAATATCCAAAATTGATATTATTTTAACTCCATATATGCAATTCCTTTAAATTTCATCATAATATTTACTTACAAGATGCCCACTGAAATTCAATTTTGTTGTAGAGACCTTATAGATAAGCTA
>Ga0325414_1008029_pt1 | contig 11173 bp, 15 predicted proteins | sample PopdelMetagenome_8_FD_206183 | JGI IMG/M metagenome (GOLD analysis project Ga0325414, IMG submission 206183) | Populus deltoides microbial communities from Bellville, Georgia, United States - Leaf-PdKOR-R3 | ecosystem: Host-associated > Plants > Phyllosphere > Phylloplane/Leaf | place: USA...
ATATTTCTCTCGAATTACAAACCTACAGCTCCAGCTTCACAAAGATATTTGTGGAAAAATACATGACAACTTCGAAAAATGCTCCGTGGCTTGCTCATTCTGTGCAAGTGCAGACTGTGGACGAAATAGCATACCCTTCTTCATGGTATCAAATTCGCTGAGAGAACTGAGCCTTTCTCTGGTCAAATGATAAGCCGGCATCTTCTTTTGCCTCGAAGGTATTAGACAGTGCTAACTTCTACTCGACTTTCATGGAGCTGAAAGGCAGGAGTAATCCAGCTCCCACAACTGCATTGTATACCAGACCAATTGAAGTAGCCCAAACGAGCTTCACAATGAGCACAGGACAACTTGCCCTCCACCATACCTCCCTCAACTGGACAACAAGGAAGAACTATTGTATTAAGTGGTATCATTGCCAGCAAGCATGCACAATTCCGATTCCTTAAATCAATGAATCCAATAAAAAGACATGCTTAAGGTAAGGCATAAACCAAGGATCAGGATCAATTGAGTTCTAGATGACGATGATGATTGGAACAAGCCAAGTAAGATTTAGGCAAAACATGGATAATCAAAAACCATGTTTGGATCCTCTTTAGAAAAAATGGGATACCAAGTCCAAATGCAATGCACCCAAGTTTGGTATAACAAGGTATAAATTACACGTAATTCTGACAGGAGTCTGATAAATATTTCAAGATGCTTTCTAAAGTGTCGAGTAAAGAGCTTCGCTCGGTGGGCCTTCCTACGCTGACAAATGCCTCCTTTCTCTTCTCTGAAGTCTACAACAAAAAAGTGGGAGAGGCAGGATTCGAACCTACGTAGAAAAACTTCAACAGAAGATATAAATAGAGCCTCCATTTTTAAGATATCAAAAGAATTGATTCATTATGGCTTTAGCACAAGGAACTGGGTTGTCTGCAACTCTGCGTGGTTCATAAATTTCCCCAACTTTGATCAGTTAGTGGTTTCCACTAGAAATCTCTATGTACTGAATATAAGGATGGCTTTTGCTTAAAGAGTAAATCATAATAACTGCATAGAACAGTACACCTTCGTGACATAAGCATATGGCTTCGTTCATAAATATATTATATTAAGCCCAGAAATGATCTCAACTGATGATGAGAAGAGCTTGCACTCTACAATTAAGGAACAACACCGAGGTTGACCAATTGGTTGAAAAACCAAATCAAGGTTTCAAAGAATCTCTAACCAGTAGTGAGCCATTATAGCTAACCCAAAGTTAACCAATGAAGCTGCAATTAGTTCCGCAGCTTCTTCTTTATGACTGAGCTTAAAAAAGTCCAGTGGCACCAGAATTTCTACGAACAAGATTGCACATACCTGATGTCATCCACTTTAAAGGCTCAACAAAAATAGAAGAACACTCAAACTCATCAGACTTGTTAAGGGGGTTGTCACTTTTCTGCTTGCTCCAAGCGAAAGATGTCTCACCCTCTCCTGGAACATGATCCATAACATTCTCCTGCAATGCAACTACTCGACGGCACTTCTTGCAGTGGTATGCAGGAATACCTTTTTCCGCTCCATTTGGAGATGCTTCTTCCTCAGAGGAGACTTGTGTAGGTACACCAGGATCTGCCCCAAATTTAGAACTGTCTATCTTCTCTCCGCGGTTGTAAAACTCACCTGGAAGCATGGGGAAATTAATCCTTCATAAAAAGGATATTCACAGATTCACCATATCTGATCATTCCATATGTTTGTAACAGTAAAGAATATGCTTTTAACAGTCATAAAAGATATTACTAAGTTTAGGATCTGTAATAATGTTCCACGTTGATAGAAAGTTAAGAACGAAAATTTCAATGGATGAGTATGAAAAGTATCAAATGCATCACCACTTATGCTAAGCCAACTCTTATACACGGATTAAAGTTTTGGGAGCAACCACTTGATGCAAACACTCAAGGTTGAGAACATACTAATGTCATGATTCCAAAATTCTGCTTATGCAGTGCCCCACTAATGACCTTCCACTTTAACACACGACAAAATTATTAACAAGAACAGCAACTCAGGATCAAATACTAAGAACATGTACCCAGTGCTTTCAGGCGAAACCGCTTGTATATGGGACTAGCATGATCAACCTTGAAGCCCATTTCCTCAAACATTTTCAACTGCAATGGAAAAAAAAGATTTATGAGGATCACATAAGACACTAAAATCTCAGAGTCACCATTAATGCATCCCAACAAATCATATAGGTTTGTTTAGCATGTCTTGCATCACCTGTTCTAAAAAGCCATCATTGGGACCAACAGACTCACAGCTTTGCCTTAGGGATTCAAGAGCATCTACAGGGACACGTAGGGAAAAGATGAAATAGTAAATAAATAAAAAATACAAAAGAGATAACATCACATATTTTCATTGTTGTCAAACAAAGAGAACCACCATATTTTCAGAAAGTAAACAATGAAGGCCACCAGCATATACCAATCAGCAGATCCAAAATGCTCCAAATAAAAAGTGGATGTGTTCAAACCTTCAAGAGATAATTGCTCACTTTTCATCAAGTACGCTGTAATGATAGCTGCACTGCAAAGAAAACAACGAAGAGAGGACCAAACCATTAGGGCTTGAGAATTCACGGCAGGTCTGTTCTGGACAATTTCTAACACTCATCGATTGGGTCAGAAAATAACCTAAAACACTTCTTTCCTAGTTTAACCCACTTCATGATCAATAAACTGATCCACTGAAAAATATCAAAACACACTTCATGACTGTTTTAAATTAACCAAAAGTAAATAGCCACAAACTTGCACATCTAAGTTACAAGCATGCAATTCAGATCTTCGTTATTCATCCCATAATATCCATGTTTAAAGCGGACTTGACTGGTGGGTCCCAAATACAGTTCATGCTATTCTGGAAACAAATAACACCACTACTCTAATCCATTATCCACCTCTAATTTAAGATTAACAAATAAACCCTAATTTACATTAAAAAAAACAGGATTATCATACCTTCTCGAAACGCCAGCAAAACAATGCACCAAAACAGTTCCTTCTTTTCTAGTCTTCTGAATAAAATCCAAACAAACATCCAAATAATCTAACAAATCCTCACTCTCCTTATCCCTAATCGGCACCGCCATTCTCACTAGCTTCAATTCCTTCCCTGCATACTCTAACGAATACAAAACCTTATTCACCGCCAAACAACTCCTCCACTCATCACCGACACACACTTTCTTTATCTCCTTCGTCGGAATTATGACTCCGCTTCTCCATTCCGTAAAGAACGATATCGACACGGAACTTAAAACCGATAATATATGCGTTATTTCCGCACTTCCGTTTTGCAGAACCTCCGCCGCGTCGCTTATGTTTCCGATGAAAAGATTCTCGCGTACAAGATACGGCATCAAAAATATATATTAACAAAATTACAAGCTTGTTTTCTCCTGAGAAGAATTATGGAATTTTCTAGGACAAAAAAATTAATTAAAAAAATTATATTAAAATTGATAATTTTTTCGATAAATTCGAAATAATGTGATTTGAGCTGACCTTAGAAGGAATATTCCGGAGAAGGATGGAATCCTTTTTTTTATGCTGATTTTTTATCTTCGTCTACGGCTACTGCTACTGAGTGGTGCGATTTTCTAGAGTGGCAGGTATTTATAGGCGGCGAGTTGGCACGTGTGAATAACTGATTTAGAACGTGTGAATGAGTTTTGGGGTTTTTCTACGTGGCAGGAGATGGAAGGGTAGTCTTTTTGCCTGTAAAGTATTGGGCCCACCATGCACTTCCAATGGAGGGGGTGTGGCGTGGAAATATCAGGACAGGTGGTGAAGATTGATTGCCTTTTGAGGCTCGTGTGTTCCACGTAGGACAAACTCCCTTGAAAACGACATGTCTTTCATAGTTGAGTAAGAGACAAGGCTAGATTTGTACAGGCAAAGCGACATGATCGTGTGTAGTGTAGCCATGTTCGAACAAAAAAGGTAACGTCCCATGATGTGAACCGTTAAAAGAGGACCCGAACAACCGAAGATATCATAACAACATGCCACGTGGCGCCAAATCATTACTGGCCACTCATGATTAAACCTTCCATTTACACTTGATTGATGAGATGAGCTCTCTATGCATCGCCATTGTCCCTCTGGTGTGTGTTTTTTCTACTTCATGATTGATGAGATGAGCCTTTCAATTCTCAATTTGGAGAAAAAAGGGGATGATCTAGACGTGCTCATGATTCATGTGTACCATGGTTACATGACAAACCATTACAGTAAAAATCAAGTATCTACCAGATATTCCATGCATGCCGGTGCAATTCATGGATAAGTTACCACATGAACAGGGGAAAAAGGTGGAAGACAGGGCTTATGGTTCCTCTTTTCTCTACAAAATTTTTCTGCAATAACAATCAACATCTTAAGAAACTGCATACAACCTTGCATTAAAACTTACGAGATAGCTCAGAATATACATTGGCAGATTAATAGGCCCTCATCACCAACATCACGCTGATTATCTTCAACAAAGCTACAAGACTCATCCATGATAATCAATCCATGCGTACACCGCATGCCACACCGTACAGTCACGTAAGGAGGACCATATATGCAAGAATGGCATGCAAGGAGAGAACTCAAGGGCTGAATTGGAGACAGAAAGGGAAATGGTTATAAATGCTTTATCAGCTTCCTTGCTCTACTTCATCCATGGTATAAACAGGTAATTGCCATGACTTGGTATTCTTCTTTGGATCGATGGTTAGGCTGAGATCAGTATCATCTTCCTTGAATGTTCTAATGAATGTTTTGGCACCCATCAGAATAAGCCTTTCAATCATAAATAATTCATAGTTGTTCTCAATCACGGGATCCAGAATCATGCTGTAGTTAGATGAATACGCCAATTTATATCTGCAAATTATGAGCCACCAAAGTTCAACATCAACTTCACCATTGTATAAAAATTACAACAAAACCTTAAATTTTTATTTTTTTTTAAAAGGTCTCTTCCAATTTCCTGAAAGATGGCAGAAATTTTTCTATAAGATCAGAGATATCTTGTAAAAGGCACAAAGCAAGAGCCATTGATTTATAGAGAAAGGAAGTAATACTTTGAAAAAGCTTACAGCAGAAATGCATCAGAAACGCATCAGAAACATGTTCAACCAACTTAATCAAAGAGAATAAATATGTCATGCCAAGCATCCGTACAGGTTGAGTCAATCATGCAAGATATCAACTGCAGAATGATATTTGCCATAATGAATTTGGCGAGTTACAATTAAGAAGTACTTACAATAACACAAGAAATTAACAGAGATGCATAATTGCAAATTTAATTTCTTAAAGCATCAATGCTGATCTCTAATTTATTTCTTTTTGAGAATTTTCAGATCTGTATGTATAATCTGTCATGAGCAAATCATTTGTGCTACTTCACAGCTAAGAATTAGTGTGTATAGTATTCAAATTTTTAAGTTTGAGAAGGTTTACCTGACAGCGAGAGGTGAAAAAAATCCCGGTGTCTTCTCATTTGAAGCAATAAAAAGAGTTCGTCCAGGTGGGACCCATTTTTCAATCCTATGGAGTATAAATTCTGGATGGGTATCCCTGTCAAGATGAGGATGTAGGGTTCGAGAAACCCCAAATCTGTCATTCCTAGTTTTTATTTTATCCCCTCGACGAACATGGATGGAATCATAATCACCAAGAAGTGCCATAATCTATGCACATGAGATGAGATGAATTGCAGGTTAATCAAGTTCTGTTTTAGAGGAAACAGAAGCAGACAAATGGTGTGAAACAAGCAAAGAGAACCTAGCAATATCACATGATACAGACCTTATCCGCAGCATCCCTTAATCTATCTGCTGCCATTGTAGGAAGAAATGAATATGGCAACGCTATAGCACTACGGTTGTTTCGGTCTTTGCATTCCATGAACCTGAATGGCTATTATGATTAGAACCTAGAAAGAAATTTGCTAGATTCTAAAAATCTCGAAGACAAATTATATCATGACAAATAGCAACACTGAAAATAGCAAGTGCAAACTTTTTTCCTTTTTCTTTTTCCCAGAGTATAGCAGCCACAAGTACTTTCCTTTTAATTTTTCTTTTTCCCCTCTAAATAGAGCAGTCACTTCCTATCCAGCATTGGCTTATTAGAACGGTCCAGATTCTCTAAACCACATGAAGAAAAACCAATCCTTTCATTACAGCCAGGCCAATTACTCCATTTCAAAAATTTAGAGAAAACATGTAAACAAATTTTGCACATCAAGAATAATATCTGTATTGATTGTGAAATTTAAAAAGCAAAGCAGGTGAACTATCATTATTTACAACTCTTAAAACTATTTTCCAAACTAACACACCCATCTTTCTTCCCACAATCACCTCTCCCCAATTTTCACATAGCTCCCATAAATGCAGTTAACAGTCTTTGAGTCATTTGATGAGAATAAACATGAAAAAGCCAAAATTGCAGCTACATTTCATACCATGAAAGTGGGCTCGCTGTTCGATTAATGAGCAAGAGGTTTGAGTAGTGACTATTCTCTTTGAGATCAACTCGACTAATCCCTTCCACATGGGCCACCCCTCTAGCTCCCAACTTCATACTTGTTGATAATACCTGATACCAATCTTTTGAGTTGTCTAAGATTACAGGCACAGTTTCAGATATGAGATCCATATCATACAAAGAGTCCATGGAACAAGAACTTTCGGCCCACCTGCCAAATAGAAGGAAGCAAGTTCAGATCATGGAATTTTAGCTTTTTCTGATAGTTTAGCATTACATATGTATTCATTAAAAAATTGAAGCCAGACCCATTTATTGAATTAGAATCTTTCTTTTCACAAGAACTGGAAGACAAGCATACATAAGAATAGGTAGTGATGGATTTAGCACTCTAGATTCAACGGTTTAGCTCTGGCAATAACAACAGTCCACATAACAGTTCAATAAACTTACCTTTCCTCTGAATTTGAATTGTCAGAGTGATGAAGGATCCCCTTCTTATTGTGTATTGGATTGATACACATCCTTGAAGGCATCACAAAAGTTCTGCAACAAGATAATATGAAAATATAAGAAACATGCTAAAACAAACAATCTCAACTCTGCAGTGTTTAATTGCTAACCTTAACAACTAAAAAAACAACCAAACATTTGGTTTCAATAAATCATTGTTATTGACTCATTTAATTCATACACACGTGGAATCAATCCAGTCACAATTTCCTTTCATATTTCAACTTTTCAAAAAAGAAAAAAAACATTTCAACTCAAACCAAAAGTTGTTAAAGAGCTAAATAATAATAACAGCAATTCATGTTCCCTAAATCACAAACAGCTAAACATGTAGATACCCAACAACACAGTTTCTTAACAAGAATCACACTTGATCCAAGATTTTCTCATTTCACTTGATCCAATGTCAATGTCATTAACACCTAAACCCCCCATAACTAAGCAAGTAACATACCAAATCAATTCAACAGAAAGAGAGTTTAAAACCCAAATCCAATAAAACCTCACCAAAAAAACACCAAACCCAACAACATATTGACACAAAAAACATAACTTAAAAGAAAAAAACATACCTATTCAAGAACATGGCTTCTTCTAGAGCACACCTAAGGCTAGACTCTTGATGACCCAAACCTTCACAAGACTCACAATGTTTACCAGGACAATCAATTCTATTACCCCAATACAAGTACTTTTCATGAATGGTATGTTGTCTTTTGGGTTTGTCTACAGAGTTCCTTGTGGATTTTGGAGATAAAAAGGAGAACCCATCTGTGGAATTTAGTGAAAAAAACAAGCATAACAATGCAATGGCTGAAATGCAGAGGATTAAAGTGAGAATTGGGGATCTGAGCTTTGATAAAGGTTTTGGCTTTAGTGGTTTGTTTATGGTTGCCATTGAAGGATTGAAGTAGCAGAGAGACAGAAAGATGTAGAAGGAGGTTTGAGAGCTCAAGTGTGAAGAGTGCTCTTATTATTTGGCATCATGGCATGTGTAATTTTATTTTATTTTTAATTTTTTTAGCCTAGATCTTGCCAGGTCAGCCAGCATTGATGGATGTACAAAATGAGAATGTTTTTTTTTATTTTTATAATTATTAGTGAATATGTAATAGGCAATTTAATTTGCTTTCTTCCCTGATAGTCAAATGATCTTTTTTTTTAATTAAAATACTCAAATGATGAAAATTGAATACTAAAGAAATCAAATGAATTATAATCAGTTCTTTTAGACATAGATTTCATGGTAAGAATTCAAAAAATTAAAAGAAGTAATTATAATTTTTTTAATATTTGTTTTTTTTTCAAAATATTAGCTTCGTGGTACGAAAATGAAAGCATAATAAAACTTCTTTAATTCTTATCTTTATCTATCTCTTGAAGTTTTAAAGATATAATAAAAAAATAGATAAATAATTCAATTTGTTCTTTAAATATATCCTTTAACCAAGTTTTTCCATTTAAATTAACAAAATTATATTTTTATTTTAAATTATTCCTTGAGATAAATCATGAGGACACGATAGAAGAATTTATCAAAATTACTCAAATTTTTTTAAGAAATAAAAAGTTTTAAAGTCAGTCAAAACTTAGAATTTTTTAAAAATAAAGATTTTAATTTTTTTTAAATGTATTACTATATTCTTGAATAGTTCAATATTTTTTTAGAATGAAAAATAAATTTATTTCAATTTGGATAGAAAAATTTGTCAACAAGATACATTAGAGAATTATATATATATATATATATAATAATAATAATAATAATAATAATAATAATAATAATAATAATCATTAAAGTGGTACCTAACTATTTTCATGAAACATTCTCACTCCAAATAAATAGACTTTAGATACAAGAAATCTAACATCAATACTCTTTTTTTCCCCTTGAGCTAATTTTTCTGATTTTTTAAACCGTTGGTTGTGAGGTATAACTACTCTTCATCTAATTTTTTTAATACAATTAACTTGATTTCAATTTATATTTATAATAGACAGCATGCAATTTTTTTTTTAAAAAAAAAAACTTTGTTTCAGTATTTCTATTCTTATTTGGGACACGGTTTTCGCTTGATAGCTATAGTTATAAATCTTGGTTTTACTGATTTAAAATATGTTTTGGATTAAATTTTATTTTAATTTTTTTTTACCGAAATGACATAGTTGAAATTTGAAAAATTGAGTTCTTATTGTCTTGTATGTCCACAAAACTGCAACTTAGATTATAAATCGATTCTTATAACTATAATACTAGTTAATTTTTAAATTATCACAAATTAAATTAAGATGTTGATTAGAATTACATTCCAAATGGTGTTGTATAAAAATTTAAAATTTTATTTTATTTAAAATAATATTTTTATGTTTTTGAATCGCATAAAAAAATAAATTTTTTAATATATTTAATATTTTATTTAAATCATTGGAGCATTGACAGTAGTTCTGGAAATTTACAAGAGAAAGAAATTCAGTTGAATTACAAGCTATTCGGGGTTCAAGAGCTCTTGTTCAGACATTGGGTGAACGAATATCATTATTACACAAGGGCAGTTCAATTGTCATCATGTCGAGTGCCAACCCACATGGCACCATCATAGTAAGTGAATCGAGCAGAAGCCAGTCCTGTTACATTAACTAGATTATCATTGAGTGAATGACAGGACGTCAAGAATCACGCCACGAAAATGTGTAATTCTACAGTTGTATACACAAATCTTTCCGAACCCCTTGTTTCTTGGTTGCTGGAGTTCATAGCGAAATCGTAACTGGATGGATTAATGGTTTAGCTTGGAGGTGAAAATGCAGTAAGAAGTGAAAACCATTAGAATCGAAGTTCATAGTTTGATAACTTCATGCAGATCACATGAAGGGTTTATTAGATAACTTAGTGCGATGGGTACACAAGGGATAAACCGAAAAACACAGAGCTCACTCGAGTTAAAAGCTGTCTGCTAACCCTAAATCCACTTTTCTGATCTTCCCTCATCTGTACAATCCTCTAATCCCAGTTGCACCGATCATAGAGAAAGTGGGAAGCATACTTAACATGAGATCATGTCGTGCATGGCTTCATCGGTAGCGGTACCCTTTGTTATGATTACGAGAACATGAGCCTGATTTGGGTTAAATTGGTCGTGCCATTTTAGTCCCCTCGTGACATTGTAGTTTCAAGGAGGACCAGGACAGTGGCCAAAATAGTTTGTGTTGGTAGGATTCACTTCAAGCCTTCTGAAATATTCGTGACGAAACTCCATGGAGAAGCTTGACAAACCCCAAGAAGGTTAATTTACCATCAGAATGTCTCATCTCCTGAAAACAGCGAAGCAAATAATTTTAGTACTTGAATTCACTTAAAGAACAAAACAAGTCTCTAGATGGAGCACACTTGCTTCATCATCTATGTTCCTCCTTTCCTCAGGGAAGGGACGATACTAGTAAGTAAAATAGACCTGGACCTGGACCTACATTTTCCCTATGTTCTAAGTGAAAAACTGGATGATTAGAAACTTCAAATTTGAGTCTTTGCCACTGCTATCACCTTGTTTAGTTTGTTGCAAGTAAAAGACCTGAATCAAAAAGGTCCTACAGGCGAGAAAAATTAATTTGGACACCCACTCCAAAGCAAATATCAAGTACTTTGGCAGTCAAACCAGGACCTACTTTCTGGTCAACCCAGTCTTGTACCATTTTGCATTCCCTATGGTACTTTTGCACCTAGAATTCAGCTCTACGACTAGAAGAACATTCCTATTGAATTACTTCAGATATCTGTCAAATTGTAGAGAAATATGTCAGGAAAAAAGAGCATAAAGGTCTGTCAATGCAGGGGCAGAGCTAGGGTGGCAGGGGACCTGGCCCCTCCAAAGTTCAAGTAAGTCCCTCAAGTGTGTAATGGTTTCTTACAAAAAAAAGTCCTGGGGCATTTTTTATACATAATGGCTTCTTCAAAATATATAAAAGAAGTTACTTACTAGCCTCTCATATGCAGCTTCAAAATCCATCCATTACATATCTCAACGGCCTTTTCATTTTAGTATATTTAACTGTTCCCCACGTAGAATTCCTAGCTCTGCCACTGTGTGCAAACCCCCGAGTGTGTGTGTGTGTGTGTGTGTGTGTGTGTG
>Ga0325414_1008030_pt1 | contig 11173 bp, 7 predicted proteins | sample PopdelMetagenome_8_FD_206183 | JGI IMG/M metagenome (GOLD analysis project Ga0325414, IMG submission 206183) | Populus deltoides microbial communities from Bellville, Georgia, United States - Leaf-PdKOR-R3 | ecosystem: Host-associated > Plants > Phyllosphere > Phylloplane/Leaf | place: USA...
TCAAAATGCGAGTAGTTTTCTATATTGATGCTATTTTTTTCTATTCACGCTTGCTATTCGTACAAAATTATCCCAGGGCTATGTGATTCTGTGCGCTTTCGCTTCCGTCTATTTTCCCTCGCCATATTTTCTTACTGAATAATTTCCCAAAAAGAAAAGGCAGCAAGCACGGGTTTAATAAAACCATGTAAAATCCTAACCCTGGTGACTGGGAGTTTGTCCACCTACTGGTAGACCACGTAGAACTCTCCCACGGCCTGGTGTTTTGAGGTGTGAGCGCTGTTGGAGCTCCACCTCCACCGTGTCTCAGCATAGCCCTCTGCCTAGCTTTCTCTGCTAAATTCACAACGGTAGAGGTGTTACTTTCCGGTGATACCTGTCTAACCGCTTCTGCCTCTGCTCCACTGGAACTAGCTAGCTTTGTTGGCAATAGCTGCTGTCTCACCAGTAAAATATAAATCAAACAACATATAACTGCTACTGCCTAAGGATCTCTGGTTCGGTGTTGTTTGTGCAACATGTATATATATTGCCAAGGTAGCGTTTCCTGACCTAGAACCTCGAATTCTTGAACTTCGTACAACTGCTTATGGTGATACAATTCCATATGCTGGTCGGTTTTTTAATCTCCTAGACAAGGGTTTGGATATTGGCAAATCATTGAATTTTATGCAACTAGCTATCTAGTTGAGTCATGCGGTGATATTCCAATGGTCATGAGAATGCCGAACTCTTGTAGCCAGGCAATAAACATGGTTGTAGAAGAACTGCTGGTTTTCAGGTATTCGAACTGGACATGAGTGGTTGCCCAAAGTGGGTCAAAGTAGAAAGCTTGGGTGACCAGGCATTATTCGTCGGGCAATTTTGCTCAAAGTCTTTGCAGGGCACGGATTTTCTGCTTGGAATCAGAAGAAATTGCTTGTATCTTGCTTCAGACAGAACATCCTACAACACGAGTATTAAATCTGTATGCTGTGATATTGGGAAACTGCTGGCTTAATTATTGACTCGTTTACTTTTCAACAAGTTGGGGAACAGCCAGATTTGGCTATCTGGGATGCGGCTCATTCGCTGATCTCAGCTTTACCCTTTGTCTTTGAACACTTAGTTACGACTACAGCCTAAACCCAGTATCTTTTCTGCTGCTAATCAGTGACTACTATATGAAACAGAGTTTATGCGTATTCTGGTGAAGATCCCATACTTTGATCTTGCAAGTTAGAACTACATCTTTTTCTTGTTGCTATAGTCATAAATACCTAATGCCATGCGTGGTTTATATTTATATAAGATCTAACTCAAGAAGGATGTGACTGTTTTATAGCAATTCTGGGATATAACTCAACAAGAATAGTGGTTTTAGATTACAACTAACAAGTTATTATACTTACGAAACTAAGGTGGTTATGAAAAAATGGTGCTGGGAAGCTCTCATGCAATGACATCTCGAGTACAGAAAGTTCTCAAGTTAATTATATATCACTTAAAATTAATGTCATAATTCAAAAACCGTGTCGAGCATTTAAATGTCATAATTCAAAAACCGTGTCGAGCATTTATTTTCTTACTCGTCACATGAATTAGTCATCGATTTGACTTCTTAAAGTTTATATTGCAAGGTATTCAACTATTTCAGCAGAAGTGTTTTATTACATACTAGCAAATGTTTACGGACTGACGCATCGTTCTCCTTCTATATGATGCTAGAGTATAGAGAACGAGTCAGATTCTCACCAAGAACCCATTAAATTCATCTATTATCGTTTATGTTGAAGCTTGAAACTCTAAAATCATGCACAAACTTGCTTCTTTCCTTGTAATAAACGAGGGCCTGGCTCATTGTTCTGTATCCATCAATTTTCCTCTGTTATATTCAAGAATGGCTTGGTGTATCTTACGTCGTATTTTCTCTCTCTGCATTATGCTGGTGTCTGATTTTATAGCAAAATGCGTTTCTGTGATAGAACTTAGAGCGTATGAAATAGACAGTGGGCACATGGAGAAGATATCTCATCCAATCTATATATGGCTAGAAATTATAGAAAGATAAATTTTAAAGGGAAGCACATGACAAATGCATCGAAGAACACTGAAAATGCCACACCAAATCAAAGATACATTTCACATTTGGAGTATAGTATTCTCTCAGAAGCTAAAAAGGTTAAAAATACAGGAGAATTATAGCTCAAAACACATAGAAAGAGAGGGAGGTGGGGATGATAGTAGGTGGCCCTACCCTCCTTCAACGAGTATCTCACACAGCCTGTTAAAGGAAAACCCCTCGAATAAGGTAAAGTGTGAGAGGTCACATGGAATAAAAAGAGACTGGCAACCCACACATGCCACTACCTCCCAATTGCACATGCTACCTGTCTCCTCCACCACAACAGTACTATGCCAACCTTTCCTCTCTCTAATCTATTTCATCGCGCACTCAAACTGTAATTAGAAACAAATTTAAAAGAAAAATCTCACAGCATCTCACAAAGTGACAAGTCACAAACCCTTTTAATATTTCTTCCTTTCTAATATTATACACAACCATTCCAAGTCAGAGAATGAGCTTAACTACACATGCATTATAGCATATATTCTTTATGTCTTGTTAATTTTTCTGTGTCCCCCCTTTTAATGTCAGTTTGAGTCTATTGATCAGCTTGTGCCTCGGTAGGCCTGCGGCCGGCTGCCATTAAGGTGCATGGAAGATGCCTGTGGCAGGTGATCAAGTGGTCATTGGTTAACCCTACAGCTTGCATGAAAGAGTGAACCATGGTTGGACCAACAAACCTGAACCCCCTCCTAACCATGTCTTTGCTTATAGTTTCTGATTTTGATGTCTTAACTGGAATCTTGTGCCCAAATTTGTAATGGTTGGAGAAAGGCTTGTTATTCACAAATGTCCATATGTATCTGTCAAATGACCCGAACTCCTTTTTGATCTGTAAGGACACAGTTTATTACAAGAAACATTAGCAACCACATAGTTTTTAGCAATTGAGACTATCAATTTTCAAATAAAACAAGGTCTAATTAAATAACAACGGGTCCCTTTGTTGCATGCTTATTAACAGAAAATGTGGGGCACACCATGAATTTAAAAGCAGGAAGGGATCGGAGCTTGCTTGCCAGCTACTTTTCACCAAAAAAAGAGGAAAAAGGGAAGACTAATTAACAAGGTGTTGACATTAATCAAGAGATTGCATCTTTTCTTAATCATGAACTCTTAAACATGTTCTTTTTAAACCGAATAAAAAAGGTTCTTTTGAAGTTTGAATAATGCAAGAATACGTTTTTATATGCAACAGGAGTGCCATGAAAAGAAGGGACCGGAGCGGACTATGAAAAAGACGAAATGATTTGCGAATTCCGATGCTAGATTAATTAGTTACCTCGAGAATTCTTTTAGAGTTGTCCACAACACCTCGGACTCGGCTAATCTCAATCCCATATTCTGCACTGATTGACATCATTTGTTTTTCAGTAATGTTGGCCACAATTTCTGCATCGAATCCTGAAAATGCATCCCTGCAGAAGAGGAAACATTAGCTTCTGCTAATTCTGAGAAACAATGAGACAAAAAGAATTCAGTGTATTTTTTTTTAAAAAATAACCCACCTGAAATCTTGGCGTTTCTTCAAGATTGAAGTCCAATCCGAGCCAACCTGAGCACCGCTTAGAACTAGCAATTCAAATAACATCCTGTAAGAAATTTAGGAATGTTAAAAAACTAATTCGTTTGCAACTGAACGAGACAGAGAAAATAAGGGACAGAGGCCAAGGCAGAGTCTTTACTTGTCATCATGGACTGGAACTCCCCATTCTTTATCATGGTATGCAACATAGATGGGATCTAAGCACAAAAGCGTTGGAAGTTTGGAGCATAATTAGAGGATGTCTCATTCAAGTTTAAAATTATTTTCACCAAATTCAACCACAGGAACATAAGAAACATTTGGTCAACTCATTTCATATTTTTCCTTACCTGAATTTGCTGTGATAAAACTGCATCTCTTTTCTTCTTCATCAGTCTTTGTTGTCACATTGATTGAAGAATCAACAGGAACAACTTTAGCTTCAAACCTGGAAGACTTCGATCTTCCATAATGAGCAATTCTCATCTTTCTCTGTGCATGTTGGAGTGCCATTTGTTCTCTCCTCCCGGCAGCAATGCTCCCTGGTGCCTCAACGATCAAAGAAGAAGAATAACTCAACGATGCCTCAATAGAAGAAGAAAGTGCTCCACTCCCAACACTAGTTTCTTTGAAACTTTTCGACTTCTTTCTCTCTAAAATCGGTGTCTTTGTAGTGCTTCTTGGAATCACAACCTTATCAGAACTTGAATTCAAGCTATTAGCATCACTCCCTCTCTTAATAGCTGGTAATCTGGGGGACTTTGACTTTGGGGATAAAGGAGGTGAGGCCTTGTTGGTCTTATTAGCAGAAGTTGGTGGAGGTAGTGGCGGTGGAGGAGGAGGAGGAGACTTTAGTGCTGTTTTCTTTAGAGAATTATGCCTTTCAAGCGTAGGTACACGATTACATGTAGGTTGAAGGACTGGCCGGCCATTGATCCTGGCCACTGCTGGTGTTATTTCAACTCCTGTGGTCACCTTAGCGTTAGAGCTGCACATTTTTCTAGAAAATGTGTTGCAGGGATTTTTAGCCAAGTTAATGTGTAAAGTATGAGTGGTATGTGACAAGAGGGCTTATGAAAAGATTGGAACAAAGAGGGCTTGTTGATGAAGGAGGGAAAGGAAGAGTTGATGAGAGATTGAAGGAGGTAAGGGGAGGGATGTGAGGTTATAAAAAAGGGAAGGAGTGGGGACATATAAAGTGTAAGTTGTAACATGGGGAGGTTGGGGTCTGCCATACAAACTCTAGTGAAGGGCATTACTTTTTGTTAACTAGGCCACGAGGGGTGATCATGACACACGCATCTGACTTGCCCGATTGGCATTGATTAATTAATCTATCTCCCTGTTAATTGCTATCACTAATTGCTGTTATTTTATATTGAAACTGAGTTATTGTTAGAGAGGAAGATAGAATCAAGAGACTGGCAAGGGGGGATTTGTTAGTTGAGATGGTATGCAAAATATACAGAAATGCTTTTTCTTGGAACTTCCCCTAGTGGTGCCACTCTATTGGCGATGCATATATGACTCTCACACCTCGCAGGATATCAGGCTGGAGTGGTGGATAAGGAAGGTAACAATGCAAGAAAAAGACCAATCATTGATCTATTCTTTTTAGCTGGAGGGAATCTCTCTCTCTCTCTCTCTCTCTCTCTCTTTCTCGCCTTGTTTTGGTGGGTGAATATTGGAAGGTAACATGCAGGATTTCCTTTGAGTTTTATAAGCACAAAATCAAAAACTTTTGTTGTGAGCACAGATTAAGAACCTTTTAGAGGTTGATTTTGGTTATGATTTAGCTGTTGTAACCAATCAGAAACAAAAAGGATTAGAAGTCCACTCAAGACCTTTATGAAATTAATATAGCAATAGCTCACATGTTTATGCAAATTCTTGAAGTGGCTTGTCACGTATATGCTTTCCAGTCAAATTGGACTGCATCCGTTTCCCTTTAGGAGGTCTCCATCATCAGCGTATCACAAGTAAATACTTGCCAACATAAGAAGAGCACCAATAATGTCAAACCCAATTTCCCAATCCCCCCCCCCCCCTGTTCTTCTATGGTACCTAAATGCTTAACCCCTGAAACACCTGCAAGCACTAGCCCGGTAGATTCCTTACTAGTTTGGTTATGATTTACCTTGCAACAAATCTACAGTTTCCCCATCTGCTAACTTTCCTGATAGTTTTTTCTCTGGACATTCATAAAATCATAGATTGCATATTTTTTAGGTTGACCTTCACATGCATTTCTTGGTTAACTTAATTCTTATGAAACTGTAAGTCTGTAACATGGGGAAGCTACTACCACTTCATCCAGCATGATATTATGGTAAGAAGTGCTATCATTGATAGAAGCATTATCTGTTGAAAATTTCTTTATTGATAGCTGATAAGTCATTCTATTAGGCAACTTTGGTGGCTAGCTGGAATTGATTACTTTTATGTTCTCTGTAGTCAGCAAATCTTGATTGCCTCGAAGATAATGGGTCCTTTCCTGACTTCTCAATGACTTTGATCCTTTAGTTTCACGGGTTGTGGAATGTGGACCCTCAACTGAGCTCTTCTGCTCCGAATACTGTTACAAAATCACAAGGCTGGAAACCTTACTTGCAGGTTATACTATTTCCGAAAGAAAGAATATAACTCTACTCCTTTTGTCTACCCAGAATTCTGTAGCCTGAACCTTCAAGCATAAGATTGCCAGAAATATTTTACAGCTCATGAGAGAGCGAGACATATTAGTTTTGGGATATGTCTCATTTACCAGCTGATTAGAGTTACAAGCATTTATCTTCTATGTCAATCGTCACGTGCACCCATAGAGCAATCTAAAACCAAACTGAACTGGATGAAAACTCGTTTTCAAATTTAATGGGATTTTTTTTCAATAATTAAGAAGATCCTGCTCTTACGGTGGACAGTCAAACTTGATACATAACATTGTTTAATCACAGAGCAAATTCTTCTGATTTTTAAAGAAATCACAGCAAGTCCGTCCTTTGCCCCATAAATTTAATCCAATTTGCCATGTCTCCTTTGCCTTGTTCTTTGCAAATATTACATGTAGCAAATTTTTTGAATTCACTAACCCCCCTTGTCCCTTCTGAGATTCTTGTAAGATTGTCGAGACAAGTTCTGTGAACCCTCACCTACTTTGTTTCTGTTTCTCCCTTAACATTCCAAGATTCGAACAGTCTTTTCATGATTTAACTATTTTAAGTGCACGAGTGAACATAAAAAAGATGCTCTATCTAATCTTTTTTGAGAATTATGCTCTAATTACAGTAAAAATGAACACAATTATTCCTTAATGTTGATCGATCGATTGTTATTCCTGTTTTTTCCACATTCCACGTGGAAAAAAGAGTTACCACTTGCGAAAAATGCATGCGAGAGATTGCATTTCTGCTATGCAATCAGATAAACCCTTTTCTCAAACATTCGTGGCTTCTTCCTTTTATATATATATATATATATAAAATTCGTTTCTGTAATTTATATTCTCCATTTTCACTTTCATGATAGCTTGGTGCATTCGCTGATCAATGATCACCGACCACCTCTTGATTTTAAGAGCTATGAATGATTGAGCAACTCAAGAGGCAACTCCCCATTTTCCTGATTGGATCGAACTATCTTTTTTAAGTTCTGGAATTGTTTCACTGCTGGTATCATTATCTGTGATTATATTTTGATAATTTCTATCACTCGAGAGAGACAACCCATGTGATATAACCGACACTTTTATGGTTATAATTGATGTTTAGAGCCAATATTCGGACACAACTGAGGCAAAATCAGGCCACTATAATTTGTAATATTGCAACCTACTTGTGCACATGTCTTCTTGTAACTACTATTGTTCTTTTCTTTTTATCACACACACACACGTGTTCTCTCCTCATTTCCTAGAGGCTTCTAATCTTTCACGATCGATCGTTCAGATCGAGGATGCCAGAAAAAATGGAGGGAGTATCATGTAATGGTAATGGTAGTACTGTTAGATGTACGTAGCAGGCTAGCTACCAGCTGTGTATCTTTTTGTATGTTTTTTTTTTCTTTGCGCGCTTTTTGTAAGTTATCCAGCGATATATATATATATATATATATATATATATATATATATCCAAAAAGGTCCGATAAATGGAAACACAAAATGCTATGAAATTTTGTCATTATCAAAACAGTTTTTACATATTACATCACCGATAGAGATTTTTATATGAAAACTCTTAGGTATAAATTTGCCCCTAGAGATAAATAGGATTACTCATAAATGCATTAAATTATTAAAAAAAAATTACTTTTGATATTATCATATCAAAACAATTTGAAAATAATAAAATATTTAATTTGAAAAAAAATAAAAAAAATTAAATCTTGGACAAATATATGATTGATATAGCCTATTGATTAAATTAGCTATACACACACACACATATTGACTGTGTTGTTCAGTCGTGCGTGAAGCTCTTTGCTTAGCACATGCGAGTCCGAACGTTGTTTTCTCCGTTAGATAGAGATATTTTAGAATGCTGTAGCCTTTATTTATATTAATTTCATGGTTTTTTTTTTAATTTTCTTTTTATCGTTGTAGAATTGTATCCATAGATATAGAACTCTAGATCGCGGCCCAGCCTTTCATTTTTTCAAGAATCAAAACAATTTGGTAAAAAAAAAAAAAAACAAATTTCCCACAGACGAGTTATCAAATTGACTTGTAAAGCCGACGGGGAATGATTGTATCGACAGAAATAAGTTGTCTTCTCCTTAATTTGTTGAGCTTTTGTGTTGCCATGGGGTGGGTTTCGCATTCAGCAGCTTTGTGGTTTGGCCTTCCGATTCTGCAGTTTTATGGGTTTCTTTTTTTCGCCGGCTTCCTTTCGCGTCGCTCTCTTTTGCCCGAGTCCGTGATGGGGCACCCCTCCCCTTTCTTGGCCTTTGGCTGTAATTTTGGCATTTACCTTTTCTCGATTCAATAAATGTGCACATCTTTATAAAAAAATATATATATTTAGAATGTAAAGATTGCCGAGGAGATCTCTTACAGATTGAAGTTATGATGGAATCTTTCATGGTATATGCTACAGTATGTGTCATAAATTCTGATGATTCACCGAACTTGTGCAGTATGATTGCCTGAAGTCAACGGCTATAGTCTTCTCACTAAAAACTCTTAAGATTCTCTGCTAATATTGTTAGCAATTCCTTTGCTTTATAATGTTTCTGAATTATCCAGGTCCCGAAAGAATTGTACGGGTTCAAGTGAATCAAATGCGAACTACTTAGTTTGTAAATTCGATGAACAGTGGTCGGAATGCTATCGACAAGAGCCAAAAAAACTTCTGGCCTCAAAAGAAACTTGCTTGTGACTTTGATAGGAAGACAAAATGAATCGGCAAACAAATTAACAAGTTAGTGTGGGGTGGGATTTGGACATCCCCCGAGCAATATTGATGAGGAAATGTGCAGGAAGATGCCCTTGTCTTCCTAATCATAACTCAATAAATGTTTTTATTATATGATTGAGCAGATAAGATTGAGAGTTGCCCTTCTGATTTTCAGGTTTTTTTTCCCATTTTCTTTTTTATTATTATTAACATTAGTGTCCGGTTAGCTTGGGGGTATCTTGACTAATTCTACGGGTTCTGAAGTTAACTACCATGTAAGCCTCCAGTGATCCTAAGGTTTGTGAGACTCGAATCGATGATCTCTATGAAGTAAACAAACAATTGAGCTATACCCTTCAAGATTAATGAAGGCGGACCATGACATGTGTTTCTTTATTCTACGTGTGTTCTCTGTCGTTTCACATGTATTTTTTTAATTAAAAATATATATTTTTTTAAAAAATAATTTTTAACATTAGTATATCAAAATAATAAAAAAATATATAAAAAAGAATTGAATTAATATGTTTTTTTTTACTAGAAACTTTGAAGGGTCTTGGGTTTAATAAAAGGAAGTCCTTCTCTAATAAATTATAGCTGAAAAAATTGAAATTACTGAACCTCTTACACAAACTATCACGAACACAATTATTAAGGGGAAGTGTCTTGCTTAGATTTTTACTCGACGCCGACCAAAACAAATTTAGGACCAACTAAAGGTAGAAAAGCTTCCTTTCCAATAAATTCTGATTTTTAATATTTTTTACAAAAAGAAATACAGACTGAGAGAGGATATGTCAAAGATTAATATCTATGTGCATCTCACATTTTATTAAATTAAATTGTAGAAGGTATTTAAATTAAATGGATTAAATCAGCTTAAATATAATATTACAGTTTGATCCAAATATATTTTTGAACTTTGACACCACAGTCCAAAAACAACCACAATGAAATTTTATTTTGAATAAGGTAAATTAATAATTCTTTAAGGTATTATAAGATTATAATGACCATCTAAGAGTTTAGCTTTTATACCCAAAACACCCTTAATGTTAGGGGGGAGATTGAAAAACATGAAGGATATTTTGGATAGAAAAGGGGTTTTTTGTAATGTTCACTTGAACTTGAAGGTGAGTTTTGGGTGATTAATGTAATTTTGTACGGGCTTTATAGTTTGCCCTTTGTGGACATAATAACGGAAAATGGGCTTGTGAATTGGTCCAGTACTTGAGTTGTATTTAGATAAGAACTATACAATATTTAATTTTTTTAGAAGAGAATCCAAATTATAGTATAATTTTTTTAAAAAGTATTTTTTTATATTTTTGAGATTAGAAAAATAAAATTATTAAAAAATACATAAAAATTATTAATTTAATATTTTTAAATAAAATATTAAATTAAACTGCAGATGAACACTGTCAAATCATGGTTTTCTCGCTGGGCATGTTCTACAATCTTCTAATAAATTCCATGTCTGTGATTAATTAATTGCACAGCTAAACAACTTTTTTGACATCGAAACTTTTATTATGTCCATTTCTAGATTCCCCCAGAAACTTCCCTTGTGTTGACTACCAAATGGAGTGTGATTATCTCTTCCGACGTTATGATCCTCGGGAGTCAAAATCCTTATAATTTGCAAAATCTATCACCAGAAACTTCAAGAACTCGCCAGTCTCTGCCACATGATCCAATATAAATACCTTCAATAGCAATACCTAAACAAACAAGCATAACAAAACAACTGAAGTCTTCAGCTAACTCTTCGTTCTAGCATTCCTAAGCCAAAAAATCTTTCCAGCACAGCCAAATATATATATATATAAAAAAAAACCAGAAAATGTCTCTCCTTCACTCTCTCTTGAACCAAAACAGCTTGTTTGATCCATTTCGGGGTTTCTTGATCGAAAACTCAGAGACCCAAATGGACTGGAAGGAAACTCCTCACGCCCATGTATTCGAGATCGATCTTCCCGGCCTTACAAAAGAGGACGTGAAGATTGAAGTTCATGAGGGGACAGTGCTTCAAATAAGTACTGCAGAGAGAAAAGAAGAAGCCGAGGAGAAAGGAGAGAAGTGGCACTGCAAAGAGAGGTCGCGTGGTGGGTTTTCAAGGAGGTTTCGATTGCCCGAAAATGCTAAACT
>Ga0325414_1008032_pt1 | contig 11171 bp, 2 predicted proteins | sample PopdelMetagenome_8_FD_206183 | JGI IMG/M metagenome (GOLD analysis project Ga0325414, IMG submission 206183) | Populus deltoides microbial communities from Bellville, Georgia, United States - Leaf-PdKOR-R3 | ecosystem: Host-associated > Plants > Phyllosphere > Phylloplane/Leaf | place: USA...
AGCTTCGTTCAAGATTTTATTAATATTTTCTGGTTAAGATTTTATTAATATTTTTTAATTAATTTTATATAAAAAAATTTATAATTTTTGATTAAGTTATTAAAAAATTTTAAAAATTTATATGAAGTTTTCTAATATAATATTTTAACTTGGATTAAAATTTTATAATTTTTAAAGAAATTTAGAAATTTAATGAAAAATCACAATTTAACTAGTTTTACGTTATTGAGTATAATTTTCAATCCAACTATCAAATTAAGCTAAAATTTTACAAGAATCTCAAAATATATTTTAAAAAAATCTAGCTAATATTTTTACTTTCACTTTAATTTTATGTACTCTTAAATTTATTTTTTAATATTTTAGATAGTGTATTTAAATTATAATTTTACTTTAACTTTAAAAATTCATATACATTATTTAAAAATTAATTTTAAAAAAATTATATATTTGCTTAATAGTACAAGGACAGAAAAATTCATCGCTACGCCCTTGGTTACCGCATTAATCTCTTTGCAAAATGAAGTCTACCTCCAAAACACATCATTCTTTTTTTTTTTCTTTTTTTTTTCTTTTTTGGGAGGTAAGAAAAACATGGACAGGTAATGGGAAGACATGGTTATCAAAATTGACCTAATTTATTGGTTTAATTTCACGTATAATATCATTGCAGTCTCTAGCAAATCAACTTTGTGCTGCCAAATCGGTGTAGGTTTGTTAATGCTGCTGAAATAGAGCAGCTTCTGCCAAAACACATATCTCAATAGGAATTAATTATGGATCATGGACGCTCCCTTTCGTCATTAATTTGATTGCATGGCCAACAGGTATTGCCTGCCTAATTAGCTGTTAATTACTAACCACTAGATACACCCAACTACCAACTTAATTTGTAACTAACAACTACCACCATAATGCAGATTAGTTTGAGAATAAGTTTGTAATTGAGGATTTTTTTGGTTGAACGATACGATCATTTGCATAAATTATATTATATGGTATGTTGTCAAAAAAAACCAAGCTCTAAAATATGATTTATATAATTATTTAATAGACTTCGTCAAATGCAAACCCTTAATTTTTTATCAAATAGAATATGAATATAAAATTCAAACTTGTGTGTGTTTCACCAAATGTGATAACGTTAGAAAATCAACTTAATCTAATATTTTAAATTGTTAGATTAAATTAAAAAATAATTTTAAATTATATTTTACAGTCTCATTTAACAGTTAATTAATTACCGAGTGGATTTATTGTGTTGTTATTTTTTACATGCTACAACTTGCCGGGATTAGAGTGTCTACTTCCTGGCTAATGATTCTCAAAGATCTCGAAGAGAATTGTAATTCATTACAAAACTTGAACTTCAAATTAACCATTGATTTTTGTGCTCCATTGGAGATGATAAACAAGTTATCTCCACTTTATTTTTACCACCGAAGTCCATCAACATGGAGACAGTCACGCACATTACAAGTGTATATTTTTTAAAATTTTGATCAATTTTGAAAATAAATTTATTAAAATAGTTTTTATATATTTTTTCAGATTGATATCAAAAATAATTTTTAAAAAATAAAAAAAATATTTTTTTAATATATTTTTAAATAAAAAATACTTTAAACTATATTCATTATTATAATCTAAAGATGACAAACACACACGTAGGTGCAGGTGTTCATTTGGCCTCGTATTTCTCTCAATGAAATTAATAAGATGCAAGAAGCGAACAACTAGGGCTGTTTTTTCTAGGTGGGGGATTAAGAGAAGTTTCTGTTGACTTATTGACAACAGTATATACTTCATAATTGCATTGTGAATTCTTCTAGCCCCTTGGCAATACTGTACTTATACTTTTATTGCTCCATGTGAAAATACAATAGAAATCATATTTTTTAAAATTTTAATTTTTTTTATTAAAAATTATTTTTTTTTATGTTTTTAGATTGTTTTGATGTGCTGATTTCAAAAATAATTTTTTAAAAAAATATCATTTTGATACATTTCTAAATAAAAAACACTTTGAACCACAACCTACCACAATTCCAAACAGGTCAAAACCTTATCTAGTGTGTGACTTGAAAAAGTACCAAGATTATTAGGTTAATGTTATCATATCAATTCAGGTTAATCCTTTTATAACAATAATATTGTTACATTTAAAAATGACTCTCCATAATTTGACTAAATCAATTGAATCATTAAAAAATTGATTGATTTAATGTATTTTTTATTCAATTTAAAACTTAATCTTGGTTAGGTTTTGGGTTTAATATATCACAAAAATCATAGCTTTCACTAGATTAATTGTTTGCGCTCCACTAAAATTTCTATTTAAATCAATAAATAATGTTATTTAATTTTATTTTTTTAAATAAAATTGTTGATTGTGCGTAAACTGACTTAATTTATATAAAAATTTTATTACAATATAGGCTGAATTATTTTCATGAAAAAGTTTTTTTTCTCCAAAAAATTGTTGAGATACAATTGTGTCGGGAAAATAATATGTTTTCCAAAACTTTCTCTAGCTAAAACATGCTATATATATATATATAAATTTAAAATATCAATTTTTCGATAAAAACTTGCCATGATTTGAAAAACAAGTTTAAATGAAAAGGCAAAAAAAAAAAAAAGCTCTAGTAATTTTTACGTTATTTTATAAAAATAAAATAAAAAAACAATTAATTTGAGAAAATTATATAAAAACTTAAAAATAAAAAAAAATAGACATTTCATTCTCATTAAATATTCATGATAATTGTTTTAAAAAAAAAAAACATTACACACACTAGTTTCATATATAGTTATTTATAAAATAACTGCTCACATTACATTTAACATTAAAAACTTGTAATTTTTTTTTAAAGTATTGTATCATCGTATAATTTTTAAAATAACATTATAATTATTTTACTAGAAAAGAGTTTTATTTTATATTATTGAAAATAAATAAAAAATGAAAGGTCCAATAAAGTTAAGTCTAGGCCCGCGCAACTGATGTTGAAAAGAAAAAAGCACAAGGAAAGTCTATTATTTTAAAAAAAATAAACAGATTCGTTCATCTTAGGTAGATGACAACATGTCTAATCATCTCTGGGAGTTAAAAATTAGGTTTTGACTAAAATTATATTTTGAATCTTAAAATTTAAATTTTAACTTATTTTTATTTAAAAATATCTAAAAAAAATCATTAAAACCTTATTAATCACTTTTTAAATTTTAAAACTCAAAATCAAATCTAAACAAATTTTGTAGGCTCCAATCTAGTTTTCCCCCTCATAATTTAAGAATCAAACCATCTCCACTAAATTTTTTTTTTTTTTACGAATCTATTAACATCAAAATTAGTAATTCCAGGATGAAAATAAAAGACTTCAAGGATAAAAATTAAATATAGAAATCATGTGTTTTGGTAGTGCTTCAGTGTATGTATACAACAATAAAACTTTTTAGCCTTTTAATCTATATATTATTTTATGTCCTGTTCATTTGTTGAAAAGTATTTTTTTTTTAAAGTGAATTTCGGGAAAGTGAATTATTTTTCGATGTTTGGTAGTGTAATAAAAAATAAGTTGGAAAATATTTTCTAGTGTTTGGTTATGTTTTGAAAAATGAGCTGGAAACTAACTTATTAATGTTTTATTTTTTTCAAATTTATTAAAATAATAAGGAACAAATATTACAAATTAAAAATTTGAATAAGAATGAAATTGAAAAGAAATATAATTTCATAAATTATCTCAAATAAAATAAATAATAATAAAAATAATAGAGATCAAATCTAAAAAATAAAAAAAATTGAAAGATGAAGAAATTAAAATAATAATAATTAATATTTCATAATTTATTTCAAATAAAATAAGTAACAATCAAAAGAATGAGAACCAAATTTAATAGATAAAAAATTTCAATTAAAAAATGATAAGGGAAAAGCAAATAACAATTATAAAAATAAGGACTAAAATTAATATAAAAATTAAATTCTAATGGATGAAATTGAAAAACAAATACTCAAAATAAAATATATATATATAGTAATCAAAAGTATTTTCTATTGACTTACTTTCACATAAATTTTTCAAAAACTATTTTCCGGAAACAAACCATCCTTGAGTAGATATTCTATTCTGGTCGTTGTCTGCTTCATGGATTTTCATGGATAAGGGTAGTTCATTAAGATAAAGACGTCTTTAAAGGGCGAATACAGGATACAAATCCCATGTGATTTAGCTATGTTAAAGCTAATAGAATTCAGAGAAGTGGGAAAGCAGACGAGAGAAAAGCCCGGAAAAGTTATTATGCAGATTAGATTTCTAGAGCCTAAAATTGTATTATAACTAGTTATATAATCTGTGTTCTGCTGCGAGTTATAATTGTTTTTTTTTAAATTAAATATGCAGGTTATTTTGAAATGTTTATTATATATAAAAATTCAAGATACAAATCAAAACATTTATGCAAACATTAAAAAAAAGAAAATATTGAGGCTGAACATATTAGAAATATTATTTTAAAAAATATATATATATTAAAAAATAAATATCATTTGTATAAAACAATAAAAAATTATAGATCATTATAAAAATATCTTCAAAAATAAAATAAAAAAACCATATTCACAAAAGATATGTAAAACTCGTGACTTAGATCATAAGACGGGGTAAACTGATAGAAATGTTTTTGAAGATAATCACAAAACCAATGTTTTTTTAAAATAATAATGTGGAAAGATAAAATCATAAAAGAAAATGATCAAAGAAAAGGATATTAAACCGCTTTAACTTTTAAAACCCTGACCCGAGTCATTAAATTAGAAGAACTACAAATGAAAAAATCATAAAGCCCAATCTCTAACAAATCAAATGTCAAATGACAAAATCAAAAAAAAAAATCAATTGCACTGAAGGATTTAAAACAAAAAATTGTAATTGAAAGAATGAATGTGAAAATTAAAATAAAAAATAAATTAGAGAGGAATCAAAATTGTTCAATTGGATGGTTAAATTGAAAAGAAAATAACTTTAACAAAAAGAAAAACAAAAAAAAAAGAATTAGGTCCAAATTGAAAACAAATAAAACAAAATAAACTTTGATTAAAGGATAAAATTGAAACAAATAAAACTTTAACAAAAAGACCAAGAAAAAAAATAAAAATCATAAGAATAAAGACTAAAATGTAAAAAATAATATATGAAAAATTGTAATTGAATGACTAAATTGAAAATAAATATTTTTTTTATAAAAAAAGATAAAAAAAATAAAAAAATCAAAAGAATAAGGACTAAAATTAAAAAGTAAAAAACAAAAATAACAACCATGTACTTTTTCGGGTAGAGGAGAGAAATGAAGGAAAGGAAAAAGAAACGATGTCAACAAACTATCTATCATCCACCATCATCATGAGAAAAACAACATGTGGCACTTTCAAAGATACGATAGAATTGTAGGTTTGGGCACCGAATGGCGGCTCATGTGGTGTCCAAATAGCGTAGACTCCACCAACTTATTGACATGTAATGAGCACGTATTGGCAAAATTTTTAAATAAAAAATTAATTATCCAATTATAAAATACCAAAATACCCCTCATGACTTGAAAAAAAATATAAAAAATAAAAACCGTTTGAAAAGGATAAAAACACCCTTAAATGCATGCGTTAATTTTTGTCTTCTAAAAGGCAAATATGGTTTTTTACTATATTCTAATGAGCAAAAAGACAAAAATAAAATCCTTGGTCAATAGGTTTTTTTTTTAATCTTGAGATAAATAAGTAATTTATTAATTGTTCTTGAAAAGACAATATACCCTCTAATAATCCTTCAATCACTGATGAATCTTTGGAAAAATCTATATCTTAAACCCTGTTTATTTTATGTTAATTTGTTTGATGAAATAGGCAAGGTCAACGTAATAATTTCCTCGAAACCCATGGCATAAGCAACTTTTTAATATTTCTAATGGAAACCTCAGTTGAATAGAAATGAAGATGTGGGCCTTGGGATTAAAACTTTTGGTGGGCTTTCTTGTTGGGCTCCACAAGAGTGTTAGATTTCTTTTTATGGATGATCTTGTCAGTGCATATTATGCTGAGCTTTACTTGGGATCCTGGGCTGCTCCTCACTACTGTTCTTGAAACTTCTCTCGTACATTTGTCATCATTCCTCAACTACGGAAACGGTGGAAACCTGAGAAGAGTCTCTATTAAACATTCCTAGTGCTATTTGGAAGAGTAGTTATGATTATTTTATAAAGTATTATTTTATTAAAATAATATATTTTTTATTTTTTAAAATTTATTTTTAATATCAACAGCAACTATTTAAAAATATAAAAAATAATTTTAATAAAATATTTTAAATTTTAAACAATCTCCATATCTAAATGTCAATCTTCTTGAATAATAGAAGTAGGTCCATTTCATCCTTTATGGTGTGGCCTCTAGAGACGGTCCACGTATATTGCTTTGTTAAATGTTGCCTGCAGCTCTCATGAGTTTCTGACATGGCCATGGATGTCCATAGACTTAATTTATTGATTCAGCATAATTATCCCGGAAGATGAGTTGCAATTATTGATAGATAAACCGAATTTCCTGATGCTGAAATGTCACTGTGTGATTCACTCATGAAGTGAATTAAATGGTCTAAATGTAAGCAGACAAATACATCTTATAATTTTTAAAATCTAAAAATTTCTGCATCTTTTTAACTAAAAACATAATTTAGCTTTGCATGACTACCAAAAAAAAAAAAATTAAAAAAAAAAGTTGAAATTATAGTTTCGGGTGTAGGAAAATATATGAGAGTTTTTTTTTTTTTCCACCCAACACCTTTTTTTTTCTGTCTTTCTTTTTATCTGATAAAAAACTTTATTCCCCATACTCCTACTAGTTTGCTTGTATCCTACTAAAAAAAATAGAAGATCTTTTTAAAGTAGACAATTCATATTTAAATAGCACAATAACTATTTTTCTATAAAAAAAGAAAAATAGTTATGTATAAAATTTTCAAGCTTTGACTTTAAACCTAGTCAAGTTAATTTGTCCAAATAAAACCATTTTTCATATAAAAAAATAATTGTCATATTGGTTTGGATGCTTGAGAAGTAAGTTGAACTTGTTTATTTACAAAACCTATATGTTAGCATATTTTATAGGTTATCTTAAAAAAATCATATCTCTCTCATATGAGCTTTTATTTTATTTAAATTTGGTAGGTTAATAGGTTCAGGAATCCAATAAAATTGAGTTTGCTATAAATAAATTTTTCTAACTCAAGATATCAGAATAACTAAAGATTAAAACTAACATAATAGGATACTTATCTTTAAAAACTATAATTTCCATGTTCTTTATTTTTTTTCTTGCCATGTGTATATAAAACTTCAAGAAATTAAAGCACAGCATACATTAAAAAAAAAAAAAACAGGTAGAGGCATGTCCTAGAGAGGCACAAGATTACCGTTTACATTCGAAGGCCACTGGCAAATAGAGAACCGAATAGTTTCATTTCATGCTCCTTCAAGGCTAAACCAAGTTCAACCCCACCACTTTCGTCTTTGCTCTCCATAATAGAAAAGGCATCCAATCTATCTATGGTCGTAACCTCCACATTGCTTGGCTTCCCCCATCCAAAATCTGCCCCATACATCCCAAATCGGTTTGTCCCAGCAGCTCGAACCTGTCGAATATCTGGTTCCCAGTCATTGTATGGTAACCTCTCCTTTGCTCCCTCAAAAACTGATCTATTCTCTAATCCTTTTATCATCTCAGTAAGCCTCTTCGCAACATACGCAACCCCATTCTCTTTCATTAGATCTTCTCCTTCCACAACCACATCAAAGGAGCTAACACAATTACCAATATAATTCTTAGGTAATGGAGGGTTTAAACGGGGTCTACAGTCTACCGTAATCAAGATTTTAATCTTATCATTGCTATTTAAGCCTTTTGCTTCAAGCATGCAAACCAACGTATATGCATATACAAGCACATAAGTCGACAAATATATTGGCTTTGTTTGATTTGTTTCCTCTTTGGATCCAAAATTATCCAGTTGAGACTTTACGGTTTCCCGAAGCTGCTGTATATCTTCACGAGAGAGTTCGAACGTTGTTCTTACCAGGTTTGGTGGAGTTTCTGGAAATGGAAAAGGCTTCAAACTCCTAGTATTGTCATCGGAACCTGGAATTTTTACTCCCAGCCAGAAATTCAAGTACCACATGTCTAGCCCTTCAGGATCCTGAACAACTGTTCGATTGAAAAACGGGGTTAGTTCTTCCGGTAACAAGCTAGGGATTTCCATTTTTTCATCGACTAACTGTCTGCAAATGCGAGCCCATGCATTCATGAAAAAGGATACGCTCAAGCCATCAAGAACAGCATGGTTAGTGGTGTGGCCGATGCAAAAACCTTTATTTGGAAATAAAGTGATCTGAATAGCAAGTGTAGAGGCTATATTATCAGATATTGATACATTTGGCACATAATGATGTGACTCAATAGCATCATGCACTTCACTACAGAGATGGTCAAAGTCTGCACTGGACTCGGCTACTGTAAGTTTAATACCATCATCTGGAGTATTGTACATAATGACGGGTTTGATGGAATTTGGAGGCCATGTGAGGTTACCGGCAAGAGGATGGAAGTGGGAAAGAGTTAAAGAGAGTGCGTGCTTGACCTTGGGAAGAATTACGGAGTTAAAGAAAGTAGGGGTTAACTCAGTGAGTTTATAGAAAAAGATGCCTTGAACCGGAGGGAATTTGAGGTTGAAGATATAAGAGAAGATTAGAGGCAGATATAGCTCGGTGCTTGACTCGGGTGAGGTAGAAGACGGACTAACATGGCAAACCTCGAGAAAGTTTACTGGCTTGGTTGATGCCATGACACTTGAACAAAGGAGAGATGGATATAAAGAGAGAAGAGGACAAGTTCGGAAATCGAACACCTTCTTAACATGCCTTTATAGAACCTAGAACTACTATATATGAAACAAAATATCTTACATTTTGTAAAGAGGAAAATCAAATGATAAAGTTTAAGTTATAAATTTATGATTTTTTTTTCATCTTTTAGTCTATTTTGTTTTTAATCAAAGGTCATTGTAGTTCTTTGCGACTTTAGTTTTAGGCTATAATAACAAATTTAAACAATCCCTAAACTTTTAGAATATGCGTGTGTTTGAGGGAAATGTTTGTTGAAAACCAACATACCATAAAGTGTTAAGCTCGGCTATCCATTAATTGTTGAACCTATTTTTGGCGATCATCACTCCACACGTGTATTTCAACAAAAAGCTCTATCGGGCTTGACTTGCATCTAAGAACTGTTGCCTGCAAGATAAAAATGTTGTTAGTTAAATATATTTATAAAACACAAAAAAATGGATATAATAAAAAAAGTCTTACCATCTACTTTGAATGGGAAACGAATAGAATGGAGTCGCTGGTATGCGTGATAATGGAATCGCGAACATGCTGGTTCTGATTCTCTGCACCGAATTGTGACCGTCGCGTGAAACACGCGAACATCACGTGCTAAATGTATTCCACCCATACAACCTCCAAGATATATGGCGGTCTGAAATCCTTCTAAACGCTACGTCATTTTAGTATGGAAGCTCTCTTTATTTCGTATATTTTTAGGCTTTCTTTTGCATCTCGTACCAAAAATCACACAACTTATATGATACAAATGAATTATCTGTTAGTAAATAAAAAATAAAATTTTAATATTTGAAAAAAAAATTATCCTATTTTCGATCTTACCTAGTTGCAGTGTGATTTTCCCAAACCGTCCTCGCAATATTATTATTAGTTCTCTCCCATTCAAATTTTCCTTTGCAGCTGAAATTTATAAAAGAAACATTTTAGTAATTTCAATAAACTAACTGAATTAACATTGTCACACCCGACATCGCGGCGACCTTAAAAATTTAATTCTTTGGAAAAGAACAGATTTCTGACATCCTATTCTTTAATGGGGATATTCTTTGTTTAAGGAGTCGCCACCTAGTATTATGGTTACTAGGAACCCTAACTGGTCAACAGAGATTCTATGGTCCGAGACTGGTTACATAAAAAGGGAGATATTATCACCCCTTAAATGTCCTACCTAAGGCAGGCTGCATTGCTAATCTTAGTCATTAATTGCTAACATTTTTTTTTTGTTTATTCTATGATTTTTTTGTTTTGTGTGTAATATTCCTAACTCTGGCGCCAGTGAATATTCAACTACGGATATTTCCAACTCTGGCGTTGGTAAACATTATGTAGGTATGAAAATGAATAAATTTGAATTATCATTTTTATTCCTGACTCTGGCGTCAGTGAACAAACAATTAAAACCAATTTATTTTTTTTTTACACAATCGCATATTTTTTATTTTTATGTAGCTAAAGAAATAAAACAAAATAAAATAAAATAAAATAAATTTACATTAGTATTTTTATTCCTGACTCTGGCGTCAGTGAATAAACCAATAAATTTACTTTATTTTATTTTTATTTTTACACGCATGTTTTTTTAGGTAATTTAAATAAAATACAATGACATAGTCAGGAATAAACAAATAAAATCAATTTATTTTTTTTACGCAATCGCATTATTTTTTTTATGTAGCTAAAAAAAAATAAAATAAAATAAATTTACATTAGTATCTTTATTCCTGACTCTGGCGTCAGTGAATAAACCAATAAATTTACTTTATTTTATTATATTTTTGCATGCATATTTTTTTTAATTTAAATAAAATACAACGAAATAAATTTGAATCAATAGTTTTATTCTGACTCTGGCGTCAATGAATAAAAACAATAAATTCATATTTATATTTTTATTTGTACATACACATTTTTTTATTTTTTTATTTTTTTATCTTTTTATTTTTTGTTAATTTATATTTTTGGGCTGGGCTGGGCTAAATCCAGCCCAGCATATATATTGGTGGCTGGGCTCAGCCCAGCCCCACAGGGGCTGGGCTAGACCCAGCCAGCCCAGCCCGGTCACTGGCCCAAGCCAGTGACCCGGCTGGGCAAAAAAAACTAAAGGCACGCGTGACTAGTTCACGCGTGCACGAACACTGGTGAAGGTAATTAAATTACCTTCACACAGTGTTCTTGCAACACTAAATTAACTTTGTTTTGAAAGGAAAATGCAAAGG
>Ga0325414_1008033_pt1 | contig 11171 bp, 6 predicted proteins | sample PopdelMetagenome_8_FD_206183 | JGI IMG/M metagenome (GOLD analysis project Ga0325414, IMG submission 206183) | Populus deltoides microbial communities from Bellville, Georgia, United States - Leaf-PdKOR-R3 | ecosystem: Host-associated > Plants > Phyllosphere > Phylloplane/Leaf | place: USA...
TTGAAAGTATTCGGAAGCTACCAAGCTAACATTGAAAGTTATTTAATATCAGGGCTAGAGTGAAATATCTTACATCTATGAGGACTAAATTATGCATGATTTACTTTTGCTACCCTTGGAATAGTGAAGCAGCTGGCCAATGCTAACAGGTTTTAATTAGATACAATTTCAATTCCAGTTTTAGATGTTTTTAAAATTTATTTTTAATATTAATACATTAAAATAATTTAAAAATAATAAAAATTTAATTTTAAACAAACATAAATATTTAAAATTTTATACAAATAATATTTTAGATGCAATGCCTAACACACTCTTGAGGTACACTGTATAATATATTGTAATGAAATCTTCTATAATTTTTAAAATTTTAATTATTGGGTCTTTTAGGTGAATAATTAGCCTTTTCAGCTTTTAAAATCAAGTTCAAACGCTGTAGTTGCTAATATGATGGTCATTGAAGACTTACATGATCGTTAATTTCAGGACTCGTGAGATTAGTCGAGGTACGCGTAATCTAACTCGGACACCCACGTTAATAAAAAAAATTCACATTGATCAATACATGACAGTTTCTATATTGATTAATCTATTGACCAACTTTTCTAATGATAAGCAAACATAAGAAAGTTTAGAAAGTAATTTTCTAGAAATTATTTTCCTAGAAATAAACGCTACCCTAATTAATATAATTACTGTTATGAAAAAAATCAAGTACTAAATCAATGATAAAATCAAAAATTTTGTAATTTATTTTTATAATTGTTCGATTGTATTTTTATATATACCTTTTAATTGGTTGATTGATTGTAATTACACATCCTATCAATTAAATTTTTTTTATTTTTAACATAGTAACAAAGCAAGCGATCTTTTGATATTATGTTCTTTAATATTTTTTGCCTTATTGACATATAACATAATTGCTTGTTATTGCCAGCCGACCATTAGTTTATTTTAATCTTTATTTACTTTCTTTTCGTAAACTTTTTGTTTTTACCTTTTTTTTTCCTATGATCATCATACATTCCTTACAAGAAAATTCTATTACTATGAAACTATATTTAATTAAAGTGATTTAAACTCCAATCTTATAATCATTAACCTTGTTTTTTTTTATTACTATTAGAATCACAATTTAAAGATTTTTTTTTTGCTATATATTTTATGAGATTTCACTTATTGATAAAATATTATCTTCATGTTATATTTTTGAAGTGCTGAACTTGAGTAAAGTTTGATTTTGATTTTTTTATCATCTAGATAAAGTTAAATATTATCTTATTTAATTATTTTTTTCTTTAATTGTTATTGGCTTGAATAACCTTGGGCTATTAAGATTATTTTTCAAAATATTAATAAAATTTTTAATGATTTCTTTAATATCTTTAAATATAGTTATCAAACTTACAAAAATTTTTTTGTCTAAAATCTTTACAAGTTGAAGTGAGGTAGGCATGTTAAAAAAAAAACATATATTTTTTTTTATTACAAACCAAACAATTTAATGTTTGTTTGAAATTATTTTAGTGATTACACTTCAAAATATTTTTTTGTTTAAAAGTATTTTAAAATAATATATATTTTTATTTTTTTAAAATTATTTTTAAGATTGATATATAAAAATAATCTAAAATTAAAAAAAATAAATATTTTTTAAAATTTTAAAAAATACGATTTCATCAACGTTTCGGAGCATTATAATCACCATTGAGCGGTGAATATTAATCACAAGGTACTCGCGATAGGGAGCCCTAACCACCGTGAAAGTTAAAAGTAAAACTTCTTCGATTATTGAGCTTTTCAGTACATTTCGTACTGAATCAAACAGAGATTCAATTATTCTGTCTCCCTTCTTCAATGAATTAGGCTCCCTCGAAAATATGCAAAATGAGAAAAGTAATAATTAGAAGATAATATATTTATATAAAAAAACATATAGATCCCACTTGCCATATAAAATAATATTTTTTATATACATATCAAAATTATACACACAACTCAATCTGAAGGATCTTGTAAAATACACTCCAATATTACTTGTTTGCTCGTCAAATTAATATCTCATTGGAAGATAAACTCTCACGCTTTGTTTATTTTTGTATTTTAATTTTTTTTTAATTTGAAAATTTTTTGATTTTTTGATTTTAAATTAATATTATTTTGATATTTTTAGATTATTTTGATACATTAATTTTTAAAAATAAAAAAACATTATTTTATTATATTTCCAAATAAAAAACATTTTAAAAAATAATCATAACTACAAAAATATCATTTTAAACTTCACCTTCTTTATTATTTTCATAACCTTTTGTTACTCAATAAATTTGAAATAGCCTCTTTTTTTCAGCAATTCAAAACGCAATCAATATCCATGATATTATAATATTTCAACTCTTTAATTAAAATAAATAATGATATCTTCAAACTAGTTTAGGTGTGATCCTGTTTGATTTTGTGTTTTAAAAAAAATTTTGAAAATTTTTTATTTTTTATTTGCTTTAAATTAATATTTTTTAGTGTTTTTAAATCATTTTGATGCGTTAATTTTATAAAATAAAAAATTATATTATTTTAATATATTTCTAAATAAAAAATATTTTAAAAAACAACCACAGCCTTACCTACAACTATATTTCCTAAGAATTCACCTTCTACGTCACCATATTTCCTAAGAATTCACCTTCTACGTCACAGGGTGCATTAAGAGAATTTTAAAAATTTCTCTTTAGTGAAAATCCCAAAATTAAAAAAACAATCAAGAAATAGAGTAAACTTCTTTAACTATTAGGTAATCACATTTAACAACTATTAATTTTATGTCTCTTGCCGTCATTCTCTTCCCCTTTATTTCCTTCTTGAACAACGGCCATCTTCGAACACATTTTCTGTTCTTTTGGAATTTCACCGAGCAATTTCATCCATTTATTTTTTAGGAAGTTTTTTTCTGTTTGGTTTTATTTTAAAAAATCAGTCAACGATATTATTTCTTAGTTAAAGGAGAATATTCAATTTTTAGAGGGATAAATCTATAAAATATCATTAGAAAAAGAATAAAATGTTAATGTGTCCATGAAGTATAATATCAGGAAATTACATGGAAAGTGAAATTAGGGTTCTAATACAAGGAACTCACTTTCCATGAAGTTTCCTCCTAAAGGATGTTTGTTGTTTTTTCACAATTAATATTGTGATTGATTACGAGTGTATATATTATTTTTCTTACAATAATATTAAAATTATATATATATATATATATATATAAACGAGTAGATGAGGACATAAACGAGGTCGGTGAAGACCAGACACCGTGTGGTTTGTAATGCCCCACCGGCGGTCAGTTCTGCCATGTGTTTGTCATGGTAGGATCCACAGGCTCAAATTCAGTACGACAAGTGGATGACAATGTAATGATGGATAATTTGGGCATTTGTGTTTCACGTTCCGCTTCAAACACAACGAGTAATTTTAAATCATAATTTAATCTTGATTGATTTGCAAGCGAATTCTAAATATCCATTGTTATTGAAAATCTAATAATAATAATAATAATAATAATTTATGACCTGTTTAAGTTGTAATGAAAACCATCCAGATCAAAATATTTATTTATACAATAAGGAACAATTATGATTTTTGGAGATTTTGTTTTTGAATATTTTAAGGTTAATTTTCTGGTAATTTCAATCACTAATGACTACTGTTAACTAATACTATTAAGATAACTTTAAATACAGGAAAAATAGGATAACTAGATCATTACCAATGCTCAGATACGGGTCAAATTAATTTTTTTTTTGTTAAACATAAAAAAATAAAAATGTTATTAACAAGTTTTCCAGCAAAAACAACTGTGTGAAGGTTGAATTAATTGGAGGTTCAAAAACAATTTGAATAACTGGAAAAAACATAATTTAAATAAAAAAATTAAGACAATATCTTTTTTAAATATTGAGATGATAACATAATAAATCTATTTGTATTTACTTTGACCGACGCAGATTTACTTTAATTAACTTGCCAAATATCCAACTTAAGTCATAAGACCCTCATAACCTTGTAAAAAACAATAAAAAAAAATTAATATGAAATCCAATTCTTAATTAATTTCAATTTTGAATGATGAAATTAAAAACAAAATTCAATTAGAAAATGAGTTATGTCAACCTGAGTTAACCTGCCAAACCTTATTAATGAGACCGGGATAACCGGATATAAAGAAATTTAAAATAAATTGTGAAGCTCAATTTCCAATCAATCCAATATAAAAGAATAAAATAAATAAATAAATAAATTAAAAAAGAACATGAAAAAACCACCGGAGTTAACCGATCAAACTCGTGACTCAAGCCATGAGGTCTGGATAATCTCACATAAAGCAAACCAAAATAAATTATCAAGCATAATTCTCAAACAATCCAATATTGAATGATGAAATTGAAAATAAATAAGTTAGAAAAAGGACAAAAAAACCCAAGGTGACTGGGCTAACCCGTAACTCAAGTAATGAAATCGTGATAATCTCATAAAAAGCAAATAAAAAAATATGAAGCGCAATCCCCAATCAACCCAATGTTAATGGATTAAATTGAAAAAAAAATTTAAAAAGACAAAAAAATATCTCAAGTCAACCCGGGATAACTTGTCAAAATCGGATCATGAGACTATGATAATTCAATAGAAAAAAAACATGAAGTTAAATTCTCAATCAACTCAATATTAAAGGATTAAATTAAAAACAAATCATTTAAAAAAGACCTAAAGAAAACCCGAGCTAACCTGCAAAACTCGCGATCTGGGTCATGATACCGTGATAACTCCATAGAAAGGAAATAAAAAAAACATGAAACAAAATTTTCAATCAACCCAATGTTGAAGAATAAAGTTAAGAAATAAATCAATTAAAAAAATGATCCGAGTTATCATGAATTAACTTGTCAAACTTGAATCGTAAAATTAAAATAACTCTATAAAAAATAAATTAAAACAAATTATGAAGTCTAATATCCATTAAATCTAATATTAAAAAATAGAAAAAAAACATTAAAGATCAAATCATAAAATATCAAAACATTTTATTGTTAATTGATACAGTGAAATGACAATAATTTTTACCATATGTTAATAATATGGTGATAGTCTCACCTATAATATCACCTGAGGTGATTGGACAAATGGAATGCATCTTGTATTAGACAAAATATATTTAGGATGAAATTGCAAGCAGTTTTTTGTTTGGGGCGAAATTGATCAAAAGGTTTTACGTTATTGTACTTGCTCAGAAATAGTAACTCCATCCATGTTCTCTTCATTGTTGTTTTTTTTTAGATAACTTACTTGTATTGTTCGTGATTATTTTTTAAAATATATTTTATGTTAAAATACATTAAAAATATATATTTTTATTTTTTTAAAAATTATTTTTAAAATCAGTACATCAAAACGATTTAAAATATAAAAAATTAATTTTTAATAATATTTTTTTAAAACTTTTTAAAACACGAGTTAGCTCGCGTTTTCAAACCAACACATGTTAATTTTTTACTATGTTATGTTTTTCTGTGTTTGTTGTCCTGACCTGATTTGTTTTTTAAATTTCGTGCTCTCTTTAATTTTTTTCAAGGTATTGTGATGCTTTTTAAAAATAATTTTTTTAATTAATAATTTTTTATTTTTTAATTAAAATAAACTAACTTATTAATCTCAGTTGATGTCACATTTTGAATCTTTAATTATTTATTTAAAATACATTTACATCATCCAAACTTTTTTTTTTTTTGGTATGAAAATATAAACCGTTTGCATCCTAAACATATTTTTTACAAGAAAAATATGGACCACATCCTAACGCGTGACATCCCTAATAAAATAAAATAATAAAAAGTAAGATATAATCATGGCGGGGATTTCGATTATTTTTTATACCATCACAAGTTTTGTAATTGTTTTTTCATTTTCATGCACTATAAAAGGAACTCAAAAATCATACTTCACCCACCGTTTCCGATTCTTGGCAAACACAAAACACAGTGTGAAACAGAGTGAAGAGTGAAAACAATGGCGTCCCTTAAAGTTCCAGCTTCTGTTCCTCCTCCTCATGAGGATGCTGAGCAACTTCATAAAGCTTTTGAAGGTGACCCTTTACATGATGAATCTATCCTTTCTTTTCGTTATTTTTTTTTTGTTGAGATTTTTTGTGGATTCCTCTGATGTGCTATTTGATGCTGATCGTAATATAAGTGACATTCTTTATTAGATAATTTGGCATTCAGTGGTTGAAAACTTGAGCTTGATTCATAATTTCTTGAAGAAATGGTTGGTTTGACTTTGTGAGTCAAACATGATATGAAAGGTATTTGATCTTGTAGATGTTTTGTTCGGTGTTCGATCTCTATGCAGATCTACATTGTTGAGTTACCGTGTCTTGTTCTTGAGAAATAACACAAAAGGCTTTTGAAGGTCGCCTTTTACATCTATTTCTCTTAAAGGATTGATTTCTTGAACCAGTGGTTGGCTTGACTTTCGAGTACATGATGGCAGGGTGTTTGATTTTGGAGTTACTTTTTGCTTCGTGTTTGATCTCTATACTGATCTGCATTGTTAAGCTCTTGAGTCGTGATCTGCAGAAATGAGACATGAGTTAGCTATCTAACGTTAATGGTGTTTTGTAAATTATTTGTCTTGATCAGTTTTCAACTAACCAATCATCATTGCAGAACATAATGGAATCTTTGCAAATTATTTGATGTTGATGTTGTAATCTGGACTTCAAAAATTGATCTACATCTATTTTTCTGTGATGCATTGCCCTGCTGCACTGAATTTATCAACAGTAAGCTGTTTTTTCTTTTCTTCCTCTTCGTTTGCAGGATGGGGTACAAATGAGGGATTGATCATCTCCATCCTGGCTCATAGGAATGCTGCACAACGCAACTTAATTCGAAAGGTTTATGCTGAAGCTTACGGGCAAGATCTCCTTAAAGATTTGGACAAGGAACTTTCTAGTGACTTCGAGGTCAGAGTTCGATGCATCTCATGTTAATTCTAATTAAATGCTATCTTCCTGTGTACCAGGAGTAATTTAATGGCAACCAAGGCTTTTAATGCCTGCCAGATCCCTCTCTATTTTGGAAAAGCATTGCATTGACAGAGGTTGTTGATACATGTTTTTTTTTGCAAATTTTGTTTACATCAACCAGGGGGCTGTGTTGCTATGGACACTGGATCCTGCTGAGCGTGATGCATATCTGGCTAATGAAGCGACGAAGAGGTTCACTTCAAGCAACTGGGTTCTAATGGAAATAGCTTGTACTAGGTCCTCACATGAGCTTTTTAAGGTGAGGCAGGCATATCATGCTCGTTACAAGAAATCCCTCGAGGAAGATGTTGCATACCACACAACTGGAGACTTCCGCAAGGTAATGCCCCAAGCCTCTTAAGTATTTTTCCAGAGAGATTTTAGCCCGTGTACATCATAGTCTAGTTCTAATGAAAAGTTAATCATCTGATGATTGATCTTCTCTTAAACTTTTGATGCTTTGTTAGTAACAACAATTCTGAACTGCTTGGTTCTGTGTTTATTATTGTTCCGAGCAGCTGTTGGTTCCCCTTGTAAGTGCATTCCGATATGAGGGAGAAGAGGTGAACACGATTTTGGCAAAATCAGAGGCTAAGATACTTCATGAGAAGATCTCAGCTAAAGCTTATAGTGATGAAGAGATCATCAGGATTCTGACTACAAGGAGCAAGGCACAACTTAATGCAACACTTAATCACTACAACAACGCATTTGGAAATGCCATCAACAAGGTATTATGATCTGAATCTGATACGACTTTTATCAGTTATTTTTTGAAATCATTCCCAATGTTGAATTCCAGTTAGTCAATAATGATTTCAAAGTTGTCTCAAGGGGCGAGTAGAATAACCAATTTGCCGCGAAGTACTGAAAATCTATAACATGCCAAAGTTTTTATTTAGCTCTTGCAGTGATATCAACATTTCTAGATGCATTGTAGACATTTGTTTCGCTTTAAATTGACAATGGCAAATCTGTTTGCAGAATTTGAAGGAAGAGGCGGATAACGATTTCCTCAAATTACTGAGAGCAACGATTAAGTGCTTGACCTACCCTGAAAAATACTTTGAGAAGCTTTTGCGGCTGTCCATCAAAAAGCTAGGGACAGATGAAAGGGCTCTTACTAGAGTTGTAACCACCAGGGCTGAGGTTGACATGGAACGTATCAAGGAGGAATATCATCGCCGAAATAGTGTTACTCTCGATCGTGACATTGCTGGAGACACTTCTGGAGATTATGAACGAATGCTTCTTGCCTTGATTGGCCATGGCGATGCTTGATCTATTTCTTGTGGATGCAGAAGAGTTGTGCTTTGTATGAATGTTGTTGTTGTTGTATTGCTTTTGCTAGACATAATCTTCCTGACGTGAGCTATCATCTTTGCTTGTATTGCTTATATTAAGTATCTCTGAAATGTTTTGTGCATCTTTTCTGGCTTAATAAAATCTTTGAAATGGACCAAGAGATCGTTTCATAATGTATCAACATTATTAAAAAGATGGGAGCATAAAGATGATGTTCGAATAAATCCTTTCAAGGGACTTGTTGAATTTTGGCCATGTCTAGGATTACACGAGGAAAAAGAAAGAATTATAAAGTAACACTAGAATTCTTTTTCAGAAAATGAAAGGACAGGTAGATTATCTCACAGGAATATTATGATCACATCACACTATTTATTTAGAAGAATCTCCACCGCATCTATATCAAAAAAGAAGCTGAAATTCATTCAGAGAATAGCTATAATCATACACGAAATGGAGTTAATGCTACCAACTGGAGGATGTAACAGCTGAGATCTGAACTCCCAAGTGTTTTCTGAAGAACTCGCTTACTTTTGCACCAACTCACTACGCCTCCTCACTGTTGTGTTGTCTATCTACATTAGCTGCTTGCAAACTGCTGGAAAGTCGAAGGATGCACTTGGGTTTTCCAAAACTTTGTGTGTGTGATCGTTCGGAAATCATCAGGGCTTTATGCATGGTTTGAGTGGCAAAAAGACACCTAACCTGTTAAGAATTCTAACTTGAAACACCACAGAACTAATGTCAATAGGAGAAAACACTAACATCACTCGATACCCATGTCATTAATTTAATTTGAAGTATGATCCATTGATATAGAAAAGAAGAAGAATTAAAGAGATACGATGCGCCTGAAAAGTACTTCATCTTCACCATCACCTTGCTGGACAGAATTTGACACCAGGTAATTATAACTTCCCACCCATGCAAAATGATGGAGCCATACTCTGATTCTATATAATCACCTTCTAACCTCTCCTCAAATCTTTTGTCACTACAATTAAGGAACCATAATGCCTCAGCTAATTCGCAAAGCTATATATCTACAATCCAAAGCATTTCGTGCACGCAAAAATGAAGAAGTGTATGGGAAAAAGACCTGAACTGATGCGGTAGTGCAGAGTAGGGGAAACTGGCCTTCGAACTGGAGAGACCAAGAGGCCCATGTTTCTTCCTAAACAAAAAGTGGGTCCTAATGCAAATCCAACAAAAGGTAAAACCATAAGCAAGCATGCCAAACTGTTCACGGGAGAAAAAAAGGGAAAAACAAGAAAGGTATTTGATCAAACACAAAAAGGCATAAAATTCATGGAACCTAAGGAAAGTGAATGATAGGGAGGAAAAAAAAGTAAGGGTAAGAAATTAAAGATTGGGTCACCGGAAAAAGGATAACAAAAAAGAAGAAGCTTTAGAACTGCAGAAGAAAGATTTGAAAAGCACGCTGCAAAAACAGCAAGGAAATATAAGAGAGTTGAGAAAATAGAAGAGAAGACCTCTTAACAACAAACCAAGGTGAAGACCATGATGAAGAAACGATCTGGAATCAGCAATGTCATGCAAGGCAAAAAATACCACCCACTGTTCTTCTCCGCATCAAAAATTACTTGAACAACCTACCACAAAATTATTCCTTCAATGAACTGTTGCATGGTAACTTTAAAATAAATAGCCAAACACCAGAAAGATTATTAAAAATCCTTGCAGATTAACAAAAAGTAAAGTTAACACCTTATCTTCTATCTTCCCTTAGATTTCCAATCATATTCTTCGAGACTCCAAGACCCTCCTTTATCATATTCTCCAGGATAACATGATTAGGAATGAGATCTCTTAATGCTAGAAGACCCAAATCTATATGTTTGAAAATATTTGTAACAAAATGATTACTTACAATGTGAGGTTACAAATCGTTGACGTCCCAAATTGAAGAGGGAAAATTCTAAAATTACATCACCTCCTAAACCACCATGTCAACCTACATAAGTAAGTCCAGACATGAACAAAAAAGTACTTCTATAAGCACCATCTCTTGAGTTTCACGTGATTTATCTCCTATGGTGTACTGTTGGGTGAGAGATAATTATTAAAATAAAATAATGAGAAGAAAATCTTGCAGATGATTTAGTCAAAAGCCAACATTCCATAATGAGAAACAAAACACAGAAATACTGCAGAGAACTTGACAAAATTAAACAAAAGTGAGAGCATAGTAAGTAATTATTACCGCGGAATAATTCTATAATAAGAAAAGTGCGCGAACATTATGAAATGCCTGTCCGTGCAAAGTAGACAAAGAAATTACACTGTCGATGACTAAAAACAGGAAAGAATCAGAAAACAGTAAGCAAAAAAAGGCAAGCTGGTAAACCTATTATTGTGAGAGTTGTTGCAGAGGTCAAGGATGCTACAATTCATTCATGATAGTAGTGCCCAGCAACCAAGATTTCAACAGTTAGTGAATAAGGGCTATCTTCCGTTGTTACTATTGCCAATCATTACTGAGATAAGTTCATAGCAAAATATATAAACTTGTAATTTTAAAAAGGTTAACAAACCTGGACCATTGATGGATTAGGCCCTGGCAGATAAATATAAACAGCATGCCCGACCTTCACAGAATATTTAGCCTGTAAATCGCAACAAAACGCGCGCGCGCGCATATATATATATATATATGTATATATATATATAGGAGATTGTGTGACCAAGCTAAAAAAAAAAAGAGTTTATAAGATAGTGTTTAGTTATTTACCCATTTCAGAATAAACGAAGAGACTAAAGATAG
>Ga0325414_1008035_pt1 | contig 11168 bp, 4 predicted proteins | sample PopdelMetagenome_8_FD_206183 | JGI IMG/M metagenome (GOLD analysis project Ga0325414, IMG submission 206183) | Populus deltoides microbial communities from Bellville, Georgia, United States - Leaf-PdKOR-R3 | ecosystem: Host-associated > Plants > Phyllosphere > Phylloplane/Leaf | place: USA...
AAGATTCTAAAAGCCAAGGTTATTAAACACTTTCCAGTGTTTGGTTCTGTCATGAAAAATAAGTTGGAAAATAACTTATTAATGTTTTATTTTTTCAAGTTTATTAAAATAATAAGGAACAAATCTTACAAATTAAAAAGTTGAATGAGAGTGAAATTGAGAAAAAATATAATTTCATAAATTATCTTAAATAAAATAAATAATAATCAAAATAATAGAGATCAAATCTAACAAATAAAAAAATTAAAAGATGAAGAAATTAAAATAATAATAATATTATTTCATAAATTATTTCAAATAAAATAAGTAACAATCAAAAGAATGAGGATCAAATTTGATAGATAAAAAATTTCAATTAAAAAATGATAAGGGAAAAGCAAACAACAATTATAACAATGAGAACCAAATTTAATATAAAAATTAAATTCTAAGGGATAAAATTGAAAAAAAATATTCAAAACAAAACATATATATCAATCAAAAGTTTGAGGATCAAATTTGATATAATTAACAAATAATATGATATTTTTAATTTTTCACAACTTCCGAAAAGTGTTTTCCGCTCAAGATAAAAGGAAAACACTTTCCTGTAAATCAAATCAAATTTTTCTTTAACTGGAAAATATTTTTTATTAACCAATTTTTTTAATAACAAATAAACACAATAAATTTTTAAAAGTGATTTCCAGAAAACTACTTTCCATCAAATAAACGATCCCTAAGCTCCTAAGACAAACATGAAAAAACCACATTAAAATAGTTTCAGAACATAAAATAAGGTCCTCCACCAATAATCAAATTGCAATCCTCTTTCATCTTGATTTATAACCATTCAGGTCATTCATGTGCTGTTTATATGTTGATATTGTTGTTGATACTCGAAGGATATGTATGCAATGCAGGTGATTACAACTAGTTTATATATATATATATATATATATTAAAAACAAATTCTTAAGAGGAAGATGACACTCCCGAATTCGGTCACTCAAGAACATTTGGATAGGTTATTGTAGAATGATTGAAGATTATTACAGCAATATTTTTTTAGGAGCTATGCAAGATCGTAGAGTAGTTATGAGACGAAACACTTCCTTAGAGAAGATTTAGAGGAAGTTTGAGAGTGTAATAATGATTGATATTTAATGTTTTTTATTTGAAAATTATTTTTTATTTAAAAAAATTATTTTTAATATTAATATATCAAAATAATAAAAAAAATTCAAAAAAAATTCAATTTTTTTAAAAAATACGTTTCGACTATATTGTCAAAAACTGCATTACTTTACGGAGTTTGCAGTTAGGCTACTGTTTTCAATCATTTTACTTCATTATCCACATAGGTAGCTTTCATTTTCTTACAAGACTTTTCTTCTCAGTAAGAAACTTTGGTTAGACGCATACACCCTGGATTCATCGATGCAACCCTAACAAGGTGTCGGTGGCTTTGTGAAGCCCTGTCCAAAACCAACATGTTCTTGTGTTTTTTTTTTGTTTCCTACTTAGATTTCCACTAGAAAAGTTCTCTAAGCACATGATATTCCTTGCTAGCAAGTAAGCCAAGAATTAAATGATTAGACCCCAGCTTGGGGTCCACGTACAATCTCATTACTTCGTTGAAAAGAGGACCCCACATCTTGTCTGGTACAACCACCACCTAGAACAAATACAAGCCGTTCGATTTATAACCAAAAGACAAAGAAAATCTAATTTCTTTATTTGGTTACTTAAACAGGGCAGTTGGGGTTCCACCTTGTCCATATTCAATCAAATAGTTTACACGTACGGTTCCTTGTAAGTTTGTTTACTCTTCTTATGACTCATGTACTAACAACGAAGCTGGGATTTGTCCATGGAAGAGTAGATTCTGTGCACGTCAAATTGTTTCAGGTTTTTAAACCTTTTTTTTTTAATTTTATTGTACAAGTTTATATGTGGAAAATGCACATTTCTTAGATAGTATATGGAAAAAAAATTAGTTTGATGGTTTAAAAAAAAAGAATGCAACCACTTTCGACATTTTTATAAAAAATGGCTCGCCATGAAATCTTCATGAATAATTTTTATTTTAGCATGGATAGCCTGAAGATTCTTTTTTTCTTTTAATTAGTTAGAATTAAATCTTCTTTTTATCTTTCTGATACCACTGAGTAGATGAATTTAAATGAGATAAAAAAAAATTTCATCATCAATATAGGTAAATTTTTCAGATTTAATGTTGTTTAGTCTGGTATGAACATGTTAAATCTGTAACCTCGATTATGATATCGTGATAAGCAAATATAATACAAATAAAAAAATAACAAAGCTCAATTCCAAATAAATACAATACTAAATGATGAAATTGAAAAAAAAAATCAATTAAAAAAAAAGAAACACCAATAAACTAGGCAGGCCTATCAAATTTCGCAACCTCGATTATGCAAATAAAATAACAAAATAAAAGGAAAACAGGGAAAAAGTATAAATCTCAATTTTAAAATAATCAAATATTGAATGATGAAATTCATAAAAGATAAAATTTGTAAAAACAACCCAAACAAAAACAAGTTAACCTGAGTTAACCTATTAGACCCGTGACACAGAGGATGAGATCAGGATAACCGAATATAAATAAAATTAAAGAAAATCATGAAACCAAATAAAAAAACCCCAATTAAAGAAAATCAATGTAGAGAAATAAACCCTAAAAAAAAGAATGATTTAACTCGAGTTAAGTTTTCAAATCCAACTCTTAGATCATGAAATCGAGATCACTCCATAGAGAAAAACACAGAGCCCAATTCCCAACAAACCCCAAGCTAAAGGATGAAATTGAAAAAAAAATTTAATTTTACAAAAGGACCTAAAACAAAAAATAGAGTGAGAATCAAATTATAAATTAAAACAAATGCAAAGGAATTTTACATCTTTGGATTGAAGAATGAAATAGAAAAAAGGTCATTTTCATAAAAGGATAACAAATTAGTAATTAAAAAAACAAGGACTAAATCTGAAAAAAAATAAAGAGACAACCTGCAATTTTTTAATTGAAGGATAAAAATGAGAAAAAAATATAGAAAAAGACCAAGAACAAAAAATTAGCAATTAAAAGAATGAATATAAAATTTAAAATAACAATAGAATGATGAGACAACACTTCAAATTAGGATAGTCATCATGAATTTCAAGAAAAAGATAGAGAAAAAAAAGAAAAAAAAAGGTGGTTAGTGATAGATCATTGTGAATTAATATACATGTGCCACTCTATATAAAAAAAAATAATACGCCTCATCAGGAGATACCTTGAAAGACCAAATTTGACCACCAAAAAAAGTGTGTGTAGCCTCTCTCACTCTTTAGCAAGTGCACTACACACGCCAACCAAAAGTGCACTACTTGTTAACTACAACCCCTCATATTTGTTTGAGAACTTGCTTTGGTCCCTGAATCATTAATTGTTTTAAATCAATAGAAGTCAAAACATATTACAAATTGAACATCAATGGAGCACTGGATATTTTTCTTGACACTATGAAACCCCTATACCCAGGCAACCAAACCCTTTATATCTAAGTAACTATAATAAATAATTAAGTCAATTCTAAAAAATAAATTGAAAAGATTAAATTAAAAAAAAATAATAGGCATCAAAAAATAAAAAAAATAAAAATATTTTCTCTAACCGTGCAACTGAGCTCCTAAAAATATAAAATTAAAAGAATTTAATATTTGTTAATATTTCAAATCCAATCCTAAAAATTTAATTACTATAAACTAATAAAATAAAATTTTTTTTTATAAAATAGAGAATCAACCGAGCATTAAAATTTCTCAACACCTCAAGTGTCCGTAGATAGACAAAACAACCCAAAGCCAATACCCCCCTAATTGCAATGCTAGAGGGGCTGGATTAAAAAAAAAAAATTTGAAAGACGAAACGTACACAACCAAAGGTCAATAAAAAAAGGGAATTATTGTGGATTACTCCAAATTATATCCATATTGTTTACTTAGGAAATGTACAGTAATTCCTTCTTCAGATTTAGTCTTTTTGTAATGGAAAAATATTAGTCTTGGTAAATGAAAAAGAAAGCTCATCACAGAACATTTTTTTAGACAAAATATTGAGATAGTTTCTACTAATCCACAGCAAGCTTGTTATCGTCATCTATCTTACAGCTCTTCACGTATTATATTTTAATTAAAATTTTCATTCTCTTTTTGGTGAAATAATGATTCATAATTCAACAAAAAAAAAGTACAGATGGCTCTAAATTACATAAATTTAAAATAGAAAAATCAAAACTACATTAAGAAACCACACTGGTGTTCATGAAAAAGCAATCTAAAGCTCCTTGGAATATCAGCTACCTACAAATCTTTATCTTTTACGTTTCCACTTGATGCTTTTTGTCTAAGCAAAGAAGGAATACTGCCAGATATGATATAACACTTTTTTTTTTTTTTTTTAATCATTGATTTTTATATTCTTCAGAAGCAACCAGTGCATGCCTTTCCATATTTCAGTAGTAGAAATGTATATAATAGAATGAAAAATGGGAAAAAGATATAATGGGCCATGAGCATTTCCCTTTCATATTTGTTTTTTAGAGTTACAGAGTTGTGATGCTCATTTGTCACCCTCTCCAGTGTCTTAACTTCACTAAAAAATGATGTTTAGGAGAATGAGAGGGAGATGGGAGGGGTCCATGTTTTAAATTAGTATCCAGGTTTGGTATAACTTCACTCACAATCTTTAAGCTTTATATATCACCTGAAATTTGATATTCACTCACTCTTTTCTCAACTCAACTGCTACCACAGCAGCAACATTCTCCATTTTTCAGGTATCTGTCAGATCTCAACTACATTGCTGCTAATTCCCACTTTCAGTTTTCTTTTTCCTTTTTCTTTTGATCTTTTCTTTACTTCAGTTTTCTTTTCCGTTGTCTTTTGGTCTGTTCTTTGAGTTGCATTTCTGCAATGTGTTTATATTTGACTTAGTTAATAAGCTTGGCCATGTACTGCTGTTTTCTTGGTCCATTTATCGGGCCAATTCTCTTTAAGTTCTAGTACATTGAGATCAAATTTTATTTTCAGTGTCTAAATTTGCTTTGATATATAATGACAATTGTTTTCTTGTGTTTTTCTCTCTCTTTATATAATGGAATGTGACTTGTACAGAAAGGATATTGTATGTTTTAAGATACCGTGGTTACTTTTTCTTGAATATTTGTTAATTACTGAAGTGGGTTTTGATGATTTTGATATTCTCTTACACTTGGCCGTCCATGCATTATGCTGATGATGAGTTGTGCTGTAATTGTTTTTTTTTTTTAGCATGTAGGCTTTTTATTGGTGTTTGTATTAGATTGTGCTTTTGTTTACTGAAAATGTTGCTGATGAATGCTATGTGGATTGTTGTAGCAAAGTATTAGACAGAGATTGAAGTTGCGAGATGTCATATTGTTGTAGAAAAGTTTTCTCCTTAGCACAGTTTTTGATCTGTTTCATTTTTGAAATTGTTGAAATGTATGAGTTGAGCTCTGTTATTTTATGCAGGGCTTCAGACACAAGTTTCACTTTACATGATCTAGGTTTCCTGCAATGGGAAAATCTGCAGGAAATTGGATCAAGACTGTAATCTTTAGGAAGAAATCATATAAATCTAGCTTTTCAAATGTAAGTCTCTTTCTCTCTCTCTTTCTTCTCCCTCTATCTTCAGGTGCATGTGTGTGAGCACAGGCAGGAGTGCGGGCTTGTGTTTTTTGTTTCAGTATGAATGTGAAAGGTTATATTGATTAAGATGCTCAGGTAATAATAGCAAACTACCCACAGATTCAGTGAAACATATTCGCTGCTTAATTTTTGTATAAACAAATGTAAACACTTTTATCTCCTGTTATGATGATTTTTTGTTTTTGTTTTTTTTCCAACATGACAACAAAAACAAGTTCTAATTTTTCAATCTACCTTTTTTCATGAAGAGAGCTGCAGTGAAGGAGGCATTTGCTATTTCTAAAGGATCAACTGCTGACTTGACATTGAGTCCTCCTGTAATCTCAGATCCACTATCTCATGTGTCAGATAAAAATGGTAAATATGAGAATCTAATGAAATAGGAACCAGCTTTCCACATGAATAAGCTGTCTTATTGCTCAGAGCACAGTGCAGATACAGAAGAAACTATGGGGTTGGATTTTCCAGACACTTCAGAGGACATCAGGCAAGAGCAAGCTGCCACAGAGGTTCAGGCTGCTTTCAGGGGCTATTTGGTAGTTTTCTTTTGTGGATATAGTGTGTTTTTGTCAATCCCATGTTAAGAAAATTATAGAGACAAACATTGTTCATTGGCACACAAATGTGAGTTGATGACAAATGCAGTTCTTTGAATTCTCAAAAGGGGTTTGTGGGAGGACGTGAGGAGAATGAGTATAAATGTGGGAACTTATTTTTGAATCACCCAAAATGTTTTCCGAAAAATTACAACAAAAAACTGAGTTCCTACAGCCACTATATTAAAACAAGCATCATCAGAAGGATATTTAAGTTCTGCTATAACTGATATCTACATTATATGATTGCCTGTTGGAAATGTGATAATTAAATTGTGCATCAAAAGTTGCTGTTCTTATTGTTTTTGTGTTGATCATAAATTTGCAACAGATTTTCTAGCTTGTCCTTATTCAAGTTATGCAATTTCTCCTTGCTAAGGCTAATACAATACAATTACATATTTGTGAAGGCTCGCAGGTCATTTCATGTCCTTAAGGGTATCATAAGACTTCAAGCACTCTTTCGTGGACACTTGGTAAGGAGACAAGCTGTTGCTACTTTGCACTGCTTGCAAGGGATTGTTAAGTTGCAGGCTCTAATTCGGGGACGAGGGGTTAGAGTTCTGGATAATGGGCAGGAAGCACTCACAAAGGGAAGTCCAGGAAGGTTTCTGGTAATTTCTCGCAAGACAACTAACTCGATTGTTTTCAATCCATATGTTGACTCTTGAAGTACCTGCTACTCTGAACAAAAAATTCTGCAATCCATGCCATTCCTCGTTGTTGAAATACTTACAATTGATCAGTGAACAATCTTATTTGTTTTAATCTTTTCCCCTTCTCTCCATTTAAGCTTTTCGCATAGCATAAAATGTTAACCTTTGTGGTTTCAAGTGCATGCGTTGTCTAAATAATACGCTTTACTTCAACAGGATGATGCTAAGCAAGTTGATCCATTTGAATTAGATACAGCAACCAGGCCTGAGAAGCTATATACAAATGCTTTTATCTGTAAGGTATACTCATTTTTTCTAGCTATATTTTCTGCTTTCTTATATATGATAAAGGAACCGATCGCATTCAATTTTACTTATTCAGCTTCTAGCTTCATCATCCACTGCTATGCCCCTGAACCTCCATTATGATGTGGTCGAACAAAACTCAACTTGGAACTGGCTAGAACGGTGGTCAAAATTCCTTTTCCAGGAATCATTTCCACAGAAAAAGCGGGTTCTTGACACAAGGTCTAGTTTAAAGCAGCCCAGCACTCAAAGCATGCATAACGATGGCAGGCAGAAACGAGGTGTGTGGAGGATTCCTGCTGTCAATGCTGACAATAACTCATTGCGTCCTGTTACTGAGTTTGGAAAGCCTAAGAACAGCATGAGAAAACCTTGGAGTAATCAAACAAAATCAGCACAAGAAAACCCTCCAAGTGAACTTGAGAGGGTAAGGAAAAGTTTAAGGAAAATCTCTGCATCCAGCCCAGGGGCTCCTGATGGCTCAGAAACTGTGACTGAAAAGCCAAAGCTAAGCCCAATAAAGGTGCCAGGATCTCCTACTCGTGATGTTCTCATGAATATCACAGATAATCCTTCGAATAAGACGAGTGATCCCATGGTTTCATTGACAAAAGATTTAGAAAAAGTTGAGACAGAAACTTCTCCTAAACCATTGACAACGAAGGAGACGGTTAGTTTGCAGAATGAGAAGCTGCCCAATGCTCAGTTTAATCATCTGGAAAGTAGTGCTGATAACATTCACGTGGTGGTTGAGGATATAAATTCCAAGGAGGAATGTAGCAAGGATAGTAAGACAACTAGGAGGAGAAGATCTTCAATAAAACAGGAATATCAAGAGAGTGTCTCACAGAACGCAACAACAGTTCCAAGCTATATGGCGGCAACTGAATCTGCAAAAGCAAAACTTAGAGGACAAGGATCTCCAAGGATTGTTCAAGATGGGGTTGAATTTTTTTTGATCCGGACGCATTCTCTTCCAGCCAGCAAGGATGGCGAATTGAAATTAGTGTCACCCCAGACACAGAGGAAAGTTCATACAAACAACAAGGGCAGAAGCAGAGTTGACAGATTATTGTTTTCCACTAAAGATGGTAATGGTAAGAATTCCTGAGTATTCTTAGTTATGTTATGCCGTTATCACTTATGGGACAGGTTTGGGGCATGTACCAGACTGCCAGTTCCAGAATCGTGGAATATTGAAATTTTAGCCTTTGCTGCTTGTCCTTTGTTGTCTAATGTTGTCGCGGGCGAGGGCTGAGGGAGAATCTGTTTCTCATTCTCGAACTGCATATGCTTTCTAACTGGCAAATTAATCTTAAAATGCAACTTTTCTTTTTTCTTTTTTCCTTTCAATATGTGAACGTATAATCCATTGACTTCTGTCACCACTACAATTCCTTTCCTCCTGCATATCCACCAAAACAACAGTGTGTGCTTAACAGTTGCCTTTCTCTGATATATCTGTGGTGCTATCGAATTGAGTTTGAAAGTTTTAGCGTTTTGGATTTTGTGATGATTATTCGTTTCATTTTCAGAGAAGGTGAGCCATCCAGCATGGAGGAGGTAAATATTTCAGCAGTTGCTGCGAGGAAAGGCGAGTTATCTTATGTTTAATTGGTATAAAATGTACTGGTGATCTCATAAATTTATTTGCTTTTGGTGTGTGTTTGAGTGAATTTATAGTCAAGGCTTTATTATTAACGGTGTTGGTTTCTCGCACCGTCATGTGTACTTTATTTGATTACTTGTTTCCTCTGTTGCTGCAAGATGTACGAAACACTTCAATGCTTTTAAATCATGTTGTTATCGAAATAAATATTCAGGGTTTATATATTATTTATGATTGCATTTTGAATCATCGTTTTCTCCAAACTTGGCATGAAGAGTTTGTCTTGTCGGTATGAGCCAAACACCTTGTACCCATGAACTTTTTTGTCCTACAAATGACGAGTCCTCCCATGTATGATGCTACCTTTCACTAAATTATGCTAATAATTAAAGCTTGTGAGTGTTGGAAATTATGTTACTTGAAGTCGTAAGAAGGGATGAATATTGATGGGAAAAAAAACTAGCCATTTGAGCTTAACAACTAGGCAAGAACTACCAGGATTGCTTGTTTTGAAAGTAATTGTAGTATGTCAAAATCTCATGCACAAAGTCTCTTGATCGGATGTATCGATGAAAAATATATTCACCAATTTAAAGAGACCATTTGTTATTGGTTGCACATACATTCTTCGTTGTTTTTACTGGTCAAGAAAAAAGTCCCCAACTTTCAACCATCAGGTAAGCCATGTGATTTTCGACAAACAGGGCCAATACCACCCATATCATAAGGGAATCAGAAAAACACCGTCCTCTTCACCATTATATTGAACTTTTCTCCCTCGTTCATCTCTCTATTTATTTTCTATCCTCACGATTGAAGGGTTCTCCACTTGCCGAGGAACTTGTTCTGCTGAAAAATACCAAGTCCACCATCGAAGCCTAGCACTCAAGCCCAAGATCAGTCATGTCATCCAATATCTCTTTGGGATAAAGCTCTTTGGGACTTTATCAATTACATTGTTTATGAAAAAATGTTTGTTTTTATCTCATGCATATTTTTAAAAATATTTTCATGACCAACAACATGAATCTCTATAAAAAAGAGTAACTAATATCTCCACCAATGTATCATCTCCCATAAATCTTCACTAGTTTACCTAACAAAAAAGAGCATTCATTGAAGCTGTTTAACTTTTTGGAGCAAGTCATAACTGCTCTCTCATCACCACGTAGCACATAATCAGTCACCCCACAAACTACTTTACCCATTCACAAATTAATAACTTCACTTTCTAGAAAGGATTGGATAGAATGATATACATCAAAGCAAACATGAATACCGCTATATCTTTATTATGCTATGAAGCCAACAACGTCACGAGCATTCTTAAATTAGGTCCTTAAAATGCAATCTCCATGAATCAAAAGGAAAAGCAACAATATGTCATGATTATTGTCATAGGAATCATCATTGCCATCATTCTTTTTTAGGATCTTGACACGATCAAAGAGTTGATGTCTTATCTCAAGTGCAAGAGTGTCGAAGTAATAAATAATCCGGCAAGACCGAGATCGAACCACAGGGAGGTAAACTATATAAAATTATAAATAATAAATGAAAAGGAATTGAAGAGAACTTTTGAGATGTGATATTGATGTGAGTATTAATCAAAGATAAAAGCAATTGTCAAGGTTAGAGGATCGACTAATAATATTAGAAATAAGTATAGTATAAACTCTTTTTATTAATCAACTAGAAACCACACAAAAAAGGTTCCAATCGGATGATTTATCCTTAAGAGTTCATTATAAATTTTTAATATGATCATATTAATTATCTTATTTTAGTAACACCATACTTTTAAATATTACAGAAATTCATGATGTTAACTTATATTAACAACAAATCAAGTTTCTTTCCAGTAGGGTATGAAAGTGCCAAGTATTTGTTGTACCAAGGGTTATACCACACAAATCTAGATTAATCATTTAACAAGCAAGGTATTAAGAATTAGTAAGATAAAAAGATAAGACATGTTAATAACAAACTTTCTTGGATATAAGATATAAATATTGAAGTCCATGTTGAGTTTATATTATACCTATTATAACACCATTAGTGAAACCTTTTCACCTTGACATAATAAACTTAGCTAAACATTGTGAAGAAGAGAAACATAAAACTAGATAAGAACATAATTATGATGAAAAACATAAACAAGAGATTAATGCAAGCAAAACTTAAACATTACAAATAGAAAGAAAGCAAGAATATGATCTTGATATGAAAACCAAGATGCCTAAATGCATGGAAAATGCCTCCTTTTATAGGCCAAAATTC
>Ga0325414_1008037_pt1 | contig 11167 bp, 7 predicted proteins | sample PopdelMetagenome_8_FD_206183 | JGI IMG/M metagenome (GOLD analysis project Ga0325414, IMG submission 206183) | Populus deltoides microbial communities from Bellville, Georgia, United States - Leaf-PdKOR-R3 | ecosystem: Host-associated > Plants > Phyllosphere > Phylloplane/Leaf | place: USA...
AAGAATAAAATTAAGATTACAGTACGAATAAATTTAATTCATCTTAAACTAATTTTAAAAAAACAAAAAATAATTTTTGTTCACGTTTATAGTGCGAGTAAAATCAATTAACTGTACTGGTTTTTTTATAAAAAAAAAATTGTTCAATGAACAGTGATGTTCTGAGTACAACTCGGGCTCCTCCTCTGGCTCTATTTTTGGGTCCACTTCAAGCTCCTCGGTGGTGTCTGGGAGTATCATCAAACATGTCTGGGCATCGTTCCTTTCTTTCTTACTTGAGTTAAAGGAGCTTTCGCCTTTAGCTTTCTTGTATGCTCCATTCTCTAGCTGGTCCAGATTGAAGTTTTCACTGCTGACATTGCTGGTTTTTTTCTTACCTTGCTCTGTTGAGCTTGGCATGACAAAGGGAAGCAGAGTGGAGAAAGCAGGGGAAGATTGCAGAGAGGAAAATGCAGCAGAAAGGAAATGGTTCTGTGTGAGGTTTAGAGAGGGAAGCTGCATGAAGGAGGACAAATCCATGAGACGAGGGAAGCACAGTGGAGGTCGAAGCTATGGAGGAGGACAGACGATGGAAGCACAGTGAAGGAGCCGAAGTTGTGGAGGAGGACGGACGATGGAAGCCACAGTGGAGGAGGACAGATTGGGCTAATTATTTTTTGGATAATGAACATTAATTATAAGCAACGTTTTCTGAACAGTAGCCACGACGAAAAGCAAGTCCGACTTGCTTTTGCTACACCAGCGTTTTGAACGTATATTTATGTGGGACTCATGTATAAAAAACTATAGTCTTTGTTAACCAAACACATTACAACTTATTGACGCAGCTAAACATCGACGCAACCACTTAACCAAACAGAGTCTAAAGTGTGCATCTGCTTGACTGTTAAAGTGGGTTCCACTGCCTGTTCTCACCAGCAAAGGCATGCAATAAGGCCTTTTATTTTCTTTGTGTGTGTGTGTGTGTGTGTGTGTGTGTGGGCGGGGGGGGGGGGGGGTTTGTTATATTCAGTGTTATTTCCATTAAATTTAATTAAAATATGCATCTTATATTGATTACTTATTGTGAAAATAAATTTTGTATTTAATCCTTTTTATGGTGTGAATCATTTTTTTACAATAATAAAACGAAAAAAAAGATTTTGCTGCAATGTTTCCCCACATATTGTTTTTTAAATTATCTTATCGAATTTATTTCTTCAATATTGAGTTTGCTGATAATCTAGATTTAGCTTTCCCCATATGTTTTTTTTATTTGTTTTTCTTTTTTCCAAAATTGTCATTTTTTTTGTTTTTTTTTTCAGAATTATTTTTGTTGATTTTATTTTTTTACTATTGAGCTTATTGAAAATTTAGTTTTTTAGTTTTTTTCTTTAAAACACTTTAGCTTTCCCAACGTGTTTTTTTTGTTCGCTTTTGTTTCCTTTTTTTTACATGTTTTTTTCATTTTTTTTACCCAGAATTGACTTCTTTTTTTTTAATAGTCTTTGTCGGTTTTTTTTATATATTGAGCGGGTTGAGAACTTAGCTTTGTAGCTTTTTTCAACAAAAAACAAACACTATGGATTGCTACAGTGTTTCCCTTATATGGTTTTTGTTTCGCTGCAGCGTTTCCCCCGCATGTTTTTTTTTTTAAATTATCTTTGTCGAATTTATTTTTTCAATTTTGAGTTCGTTGAGAATTTAGCTTTAGCTTTAACTTTCCCCACGTTTGTTTTTTAATTTTTCTCAAAATTGTCTTTCTTCTTTATATTTTCTTTTTTTTTCATAATTATTTTTTTTTATTTTATTTTTTTACTATTAAGCTGATTGAGAATTTAGTTTTTTTAATTTTTTTTCTTTAAAACATTAGATTGCTATAGTGTTTCTCTACATAGTTTTTTGTTAAATAATTTTTTTTTTCAGAATTATCTTTGTCGATTTTATTTTTTTCATATTAAGCTGATTGAGAATTTAGCTTTGTAGTTATTTAAAACAATGTAGATTGCTACAGTGTTTTCCCACATGATTTTTGCCTTATTGCAGTGTTTCCCCATATGTTTTTTTAATCGATGTTTTTTTTCTAAATATGTTGTTTTTAAATTTATTTTTTTTATACTGAGCCGGTTGACAATTTAGCTTTTTTCCTTCAAACATCGTTGATTGCTACAGTGTTTTCCCATATGATTTTTTTATGTTTTTTTTTTAAATTGTCTTTGTCGTTTTTATTGTTTTTAATATTGAGTTACTTAAAAATTATAATTGTAGATTTTCTCATGAAACACTAAAGATTGTTATAGTGTTTCCTTGCATGTTTTTTTTTCCTTTTGTTTTTTTATATTTGTCAAAATTATCTTTGTTGATTTTTTTAAATATTCAGCTGGTTGAGAATTATAATTGTATATTTCCTCACAAAACACTATAGATTGCTACAGTATTTTCTTAAATGATTTTAATAGTGAGCTGATTGAAAATTTAGCTTTAACTTTTCCCACATGTTTTTTTTTTCATTTTTTTATTTGCTTTTTGCTTTTTTTTCTTCCAAAATTGTCATCTTTTTTTTTCATTTTTGTTGTGTTTTTTTTATAATTGTTTTTATCGATTTTATTTTTTTAATATTGAGCTGGTTGAGAATATAGCTTTATAGTTTTTTTCTTTAAAATATTATGGATGGTAACAATTTTTTTTATATGATTTTTTTCACAAATCCATGATAATGCACAAGCATGCAACAAACCCGCGGCATCGCACGGGCATGTCACCTAGTAACCACTAAGTCATGTAGTGTTTTTACTATGCATTTATTATTGTTCACTCTCTTGTGGATTGAAGCCGTAATTTATTTATTTTTCCATTCTAATCCTTTTTTTCTACTCAATTGCATGGTTTTGAACCAAACTTACATTTCAATAGCTTCTTCTTATTTTTTAAGAAGATTTGAATTGAAAGATCCTCCAAAGAGTAAAGGAAGGACAGGCAAAATAAGTGAAAACTTTTAATTTCATACAAAAAATTCAATATTTTAATTTAGAATAAGAATTTTAATAGGATATCTTTTGTGATTTGAATTGTACTTTTTTTATTTATTAGGTTGATAAATTCATTTCTAAATATTCTAAAAATATTTGTAAGGTGTGTTTGGATTAAAAAGAGTTCTTAAACCAAAATTACATTGCTTTGATCTGACAACCATCTTAATGGTGACTAGATTCCGAGCAAATAAATACACGTTTTCTACCTTAAAAATAAATAAAAAATATAGTGATTGACAAGAAGTCAATCAAACCTTTAAAATAGTAAAAAAAAAAAAAATCAATGTCTAGTTATGTGAGCTTTTTATTAAGGACTCATGCGCCAAGGTCATGTTTTAAAAACCCAAGTGCGCTGGGTTACAAGGCCTGAATGCCTGGGTTGTTTGTTGTTTTTTTTGTTTTTTTATATTTAGTATAAAATATAAATTTAAGGAAAATTTTTATATTAAATTTATTGAGCTCATAACCCAAATCACAATTTTTATGAGTTAAACTATAATACATAGACTCTTGGAGGAAGAACTCAAGGGAAAACAATTCTTTGGTGGAGAGAGGATCGGAATTGTGGATATTGCATTCGGTTGGCTTGCTCACTTGGTCCCTGTTTTCGAAGAGATACATGCATTAAAAATGATAGACGAGGAAAGATTTCCATTGCTGTATGCGTGGATGCAGGAGTTCTCCAAGGCTCCAGTAATTGCAGATTTCTGGCCGCCACATGAAAAACTAGTCAACAAATTCCGTGCCATTCGTGATCAGTCCCTCCTTGCAGCCTCATGCCTGAGCAATCAAGTTGTAGCATGTCAGCAAATCATGTTGTCTGAACTAAAGATAATAGGCTAATGTCTCACATTGGTTGAAAGAGTTTTAATTTATTTATTAAATTTCTTAATTTTAAATATTTTATTTTATATTATGTTATGTTATTTCATTATTTTTATAATATTAAATGTGTAAGTTCGGATTAGTTTAGGCAGGATATCTTAAATTGCTATGTTTATGTTACCGGTTATAGAGTCGTTACTAGTTTTTCTATTACAACATATTCTAAATGGTGTGGGGGAATCATTGTTCCCCCCACACAAAACACTGTGGATTACAACAGTAATCCACAGTACTTTTCTCTTTGTTTTTGCTAACTTTTATTTTTTTTCTTTTTATTTTCATTTTTTTTTCCTTTTAAAAAAAATTGTTTTTTCGAAAATTACTTTTTTTTCAATTTTCTTATTTTTTTCATTTATTTTTTCTTTTTTTTCCAAAATTATTTTTTTATTTTACTTTTTAAATATTGACCTGGTTAAAATTTTTGCTTTGTAATTTTTTTCTTTAAAATACTGTGGATTGCTGCGATGTTTTTCCACATAATTTTTCTATTTTATTTCTTTATTTTTTAAAATTATATTTGTCGATTTTTTTAATATGGAGCTGATTGAGAATTTAGTTTTGTAATTTTTTTTCTTTTAAATATCGTTGATTGCTATAGTGTTACTCCGCATGGTTTTTTTTATAATTTTCTCTGAAATTATTTTTTTATTTTATTTTTTAATATTGAATTGGTTAAAAATTATAGTTACAATATGTGAGGAAAGCACTGTAACTTTCCCTGAAAATTACTGTTGATTGCTACAGTGTTTTTTCCCACATGATTTTTTTCTGTTTTTGTTATGTTTTTCCCTAAAATTATCTTTGTCAATTTTATTTTTTTAATATTAAGTTGGTTAAGAATTGCAATTACAAGTAAATACAAGTTTTTCCTCACAAAATACTATGGATTAATACAGTTTTTTCTCACATGGTTTTTTTTCAGTTTCTTTTGTGTTTTCTTTTTTTGTAATATTTTTTTCCAAAATTATCTTCGTCGATTTGATTTTTTTTAATATTGAGTTGGTTAAAATTTAACTTTGTAATAAAGCTTAATCATGTGGGGAAAGCATTGTAACTTTGCTCATAGAACATTGTGGATTGCTATAGTGTCTCTCCGCATAGTTTTTTTTGTGTTATAATTTTTTTCAAATATCTTTTTCAATTTTATTTTTTTAATATTGAGTTGTTTGTGAATTACAATTACAAGTCATTGCAAATAAGGTTAAATCATGTGGGGAAGCACTATAGCTTTCATCGCAAAACACTGTGAATTGCTACAGTGTTTCCAACATGATTTTTTTTTCCTTTTTTTGGTGTTTGTTTTGTTATTTTTTTTTTGAAATTGTCTCTGTTGTTTTTTTTTAATATTGAGCTTATTAAGAATTTAGCTTTGTAATTTTTTTCTTTAAAACACTGTGAATTGTTGCAGTGTTTTCCATGTGAATTTTTTATGATTTTTTCCAAAATTATCTTTGTCGATTTTTTTTTTTAATATTGAGTTGGTTAAGAATTATAATTATAATAAAGCTAAATCATATGAGAAAAGCGTTTTAGTTTTTCTCACAAAACACTGTGGATTACTACAATATTTTTCTTAATGGTTTTTCATTTTATTTTATTGGGAAAAGTGTTATGGTTTTCCTCACAAAACATTGTCAATTGCTACAACGTTTTTTCTCATGGGTTTTTTTCCTTCCAAAATTATCTTTGTTGGTTTTTTTTTAATATTAAGTTGGTAAAGAATTTAACTTTGTAATTTTTTTTACTTTTTATTAACTGGAAAGCTAAATCATGTGGTGAAAGCACTATATTTTTCCTCACAAAATACTGTAGATTGCTACAAATCATTTTGTTCAGTCTTTAAGTTTTTGATCACCAACACAACTTTGTTTTTCCGTCATGAAATATTTGCTCTATCATACCTTGAATTTCTATTACTTATCTAGCGTTGGTTCACAATTATAACACTATCAAGTACATTTATTTTATAAGCTCGCGGCAGCGCGCGGACATGTCATCTCGTACTTACTATTCTATATTTAATGTGGTTGGGTCTTAATATATATAGGTGATATACACCACTGTATGAAATTCAAATCTCAATACCCATGAAGTCTTTAGAATACACTGAGTTATTGTCCTGTATTTATATGTTGTTTGATTCTGAATAGACCATCTAACTACGAAGTAGGTGGGATTTAAGGTGGGCTTTACTCAAAAGGTTTGTTGATTTTTGCAATTATATTCCCTTGAGTTAATTTGTTGTGGTGTTAGATAAAAAAAAGTCAATGGTTCTTGATAAGACAACATTAATAAACTAGAGTCCACATGAGCTCATCTCTCTATGGAGGAATCTTGAGAAATATAAACTTAAGGAGGTGAAATCTTATAGGTCATAGCTTTATATAATAATGAATAATTGTGTAGTGACATGACTGAATAAAGTGCTGATAGGATTTAGAATAATTGTTGTGAAGATCCTACTCCTTTTTTCCTGAGATTTTGCTCCATAAATCTCCCCTATACCAACATAACTTTAAACCATTATCAACATATCTATTTATTATAGGAACCATGACTTTGTTCCTCATTTAACATATAATATCATGAGTTTTAATCCAAGCAAATTACACATTTTCAATCATTTATTCATATTTTCCAAAGTTCTCATAACTAGTCCAAACCCAATTCCACAATTAATATAAGGTACATTATGGAATACATACCACAACACATAATAAAAGCATCATACACATCAAATAGCATTTATGTCTCATGTTTCTAAACGATACCATTATTGTAAAAACATCTTTTACACATTAGCAAAATATCTTTTAGCCAAAATATTTTTAAAAATATGTTACATTACTATATGACTTAGATTGTTAGCACAGTTTCACTTAGTACAACGACCCATTTCCTTTCTCTTTTTTTTTTCCTCAACATGTGTTTCACAGTTATAATAACAAAAATCATCGTTTGCATAATTTTTCTCTTTCATCCTCTATCTAAACCTATTAAATTTAACATTTCAACCCTAGATTATAACTTTGGAAACTTCAATCCTTTATTTCATTTGAAATCTCTTCCAATCTCACCTAGTCCAAAACACAAACTTAAGCTAGATACATGTGTTTTCCAACTCAAGTTCAAAAACAAAAGTCCATTAACTTGCCTAGCCCTTTCTTCCACAAGATTTCAAGTTTCTTAACTTCCTTTTGGAGTTCTTCCTTGACTGAATCTAATCATGGTTAAACCATAAGTTTCTTTTCAAAAAAATTTTATAAGTGTTGTTACCCATTTTGGGGCCTTACATAAACAAATAAATAAATAAATAAATAAATAAGAGAAAATAAAAAAAAATAAAAAAAAAATGAAAGAAAATAAAAAATGTGTGTGTGTGAGAGAGAGAGAGATAGAGAGAGAGAGAAGTATGCTAGAATGCCTAGTAAATTGTCGAAGACTGATTGAGGAAGATTAAATGAACAAGATTGAAAAATTTGATAGTGTATTATTGATTGATGAAGGTTTTATTAGCCAAGAAAATTCAATTTGAGGAGGAAAATTTAAAATTGAATGTTTAAGGACTCAATTGGATTTTTCAAGATTTCATTGAATTTATTGAGGGCCTAATTACAAGAAAAAAATAATTTTTAAAGTCAATTTAGGCTTTACTGGAAGAAATTAAAGTCTGGGGGTTGAGTTGTAATTTTTAGGAGTTAATTTGGTCAAATCAAGGGCTTAATTGCATAAATATTAAAGTTTTATAGGCAATTAGGGAATTGATTGAAAAAATCCAAAACCAAGAACCAAACTAGAAAAGGAGAATGAATATAGGGGCTAAAATTGACTAAAATAAGACAAATTGAAAAAATTAGAAGTTTGTTAGTCAATTGAGGGTCAAAATACAAAAATTCAGAACTAAAAACTAAAATGTAAAATGAGGCCAACTTAGGAGCTAATAATTGAGTTTGTCAAGGTGAATTGCATGAAATTAAAAATTTGAAGGCAATTATGAGTGCAATTAAAAAAAATTGAAAGAATATAGGCTCAATTGAAATTTTCCAATCCCAAATCAAAATCCCTAAATGACGTTTCGTTCAGACTTAAAGAAAAGAAGGTGAGTGACACGTTATTCGGTCGATTGACCTCTATTTTTTATAGTTTTGACTGATTAGGTTGGCTACTTCAAACGCATGAATGTTGAGCTACAGACTTTCATATTGAGTAAGGTTGGATTCAAATGAAATATATGCATCCCTTGTATCAACTTCAAGTGGTTTCTGCAACAATGATTTCAGAATTGCTCAGACAAAATCTTAAAAGTGAGCAACTCAGTCAGCCCTAATAGTTTTGGTTGATTGAGTTGACAACTTCAAATACATAAATATAGATCTACATACCTCAAAATTGAGCAAAATTGGATTCAAATAAAAGGTGTTTATCCCCTCTACCAACTTCAGATGATCTCATGCAACAATGACATTAGAATTACTCCGATAAAGCCTCGAAAGTGGGCAACCCAGTTAGTCTTGACAGTGCAATTATCATCCAAAAACTGACCTATTTTTTGTATGTTCACACACAAAGCCTTCTTAATAAATCCTTATCAAGGGTTTACAACACTTCCCTCAATAACAAGATGTTAGAAATGGATTTAAAACCTCCCAAAACCCTAGAAAAAACCTATAAATACCCATATGCTTGAAGGTAAGGAAGAGGAAAAAAATAAAAGAAAGGATAAGAAAAAAAATAAAAGAAATATCAATAAGAAACACAAGTGTAGAGGTTTAAGAGCCTAAACAAAAGATTTCTTAGCTTTGCAAGTTTATGAGAGGCAAAATTTTTCAAAAGAAAATAAATAGAGAGTAGTTGTTTTAGGTATACTTTTCTATCCAGAAGTAGGTTCTTTATGGCCTCCTTTTGATTTTTTTTTAATTTACTTTTGTTTTATATTTATGTTTATAAGCATAGAAAAAAGGTTTAAATGTTTAACAAGCAATGTTATATTCACCTCTTTGTGACCAAAGGTTGTGACCAAAGGTTGTTTCTTTTTTCTTTTTTTAGTGTGACTTTTCTCTTAAAACATCAAGAGATTCAGCTCTTTTTAAACTTAATTTTTTGAATTTTAAGAAGGGTTGAAAAAACAAGTAAGAATTGTGACTACCTTTTATGTTGTTTTTGATTGAGGATTTGATAGTTGATTGATTAAGGAAGTGTTTTGGGGTTTTAAGAAGTGCATATATGCTAACTAGGAAATAGAATATTGTGTGCACGTATGTTAACTACTCTCCGTTAATATAAAGTAACTAACTACCCTACATTAGTCTAAAGTTTCTGACAGTGATCTAAATTGAATAACAAGAATCATGAGCTCAAATGATATTTATAAGTACCCCAGTTAACGAGCAGGATGTTAATAATATAATATGTAATTATGACTTGTATATTTTTTTTGTACACCATTTGATATGATACTTTTGATGTATATGTTTCGTTCTTTACTTAATTTATGTAATCATATTCATTTATCTTAAAATATATATAAGCATGTATTATAGTTATTACCTCCCACTAAATGTTTGGACTCACCTCTCCATTCAGATTTTTCAAGTTTTTAGTTCAATTTCAATACCAGGATCTTTTGGTTGTATTCTTTCTACTTCTTGAATCGGTATGCCATGTTTGTTCCTTAAAGCTATTAGTTTATTCGTTATTTATTATTCATGGATACTCCATGATTTTAATTATATTTTGAATTATTTATGAAAGAATCGGATTTTAATTTATTTATTGAATTTCCTAGTTTTTAATATTTTATTTTATGTTGTGTTATTTTATAATTTTTATGATATAAAATGCTTTAATAGATTTGAAAGGGGAGATCCTTCGTGATAAAGTAGAGGAGATTAGTTGTTCATAGGCGAACCTGAGACTGCGCATCTAGGTATGGCCTGTAAAGGGGTATGGAAGAGAAGCTTCTCAAAGATGGAAGTAACCATTTTGAGCAGCAAATTCTGAGTGAGTTAAAATTCATGCACAATCGATGCTATGAGTGAAGAAAATGATCCAATGGATGATTGAGTCGTGGGCAAAGCTCCATAAGAGATTGTGCCTAAAAATAGTGATCGTGAATGGAAGGACTCAGAGTGCAGTGAAGCAAGCCACTGCAAATGTTGAAGGACATTGTGGAATTCAAGCAAAGAGGGAGCCAGCCCAGTGAATATCCATGACCACAGAAATGTAGTTTGCTCTTGCGTGGGTTATAGAACCTTTTATTCTGAAGTCTTTATATCTAAATATTATTTAGGATGTTTATATTTGCCTCTTTTTTTCCTACTATTTAATTTTGATAGCATGGATATATCTGAGAAATACTGTATTAATGAGTTCCTTTTTTATATTTTTTTTTTCTTATATTTCATCATTGAAATTTTTTATTTAATCTTTCTATAACTTAATTTCATGGGATATTATTTCTTGGTAAAAAAAAAAAATTACTCTTTAAGATAAGAAATAAAATAAAAAGGATGGGGTTTAAATTTTATACTATCTATCTCCTACTTTATCCTTCTATTTTAGAATTTGTTTGGCATTAACAACTTTTTTCTTAATTTATCAATTTATAGATTTAAAAAAAAAAATTATTGTAAACATCATCCTCGCATTTCTTAATTAAAAAACAAATATGATATAATAAAACACACTCGTAATATTATCTTATTTTTATATTACGTAACAAATAAACTTCAAATCCTACACGGGATGTGGTGTTAACAACTTTTTTATTCATTAATACATATGATTCTCGTTTTATTTTATTATATATAAACATTGAAAAACAAAGTTATATTTTGTTCTCTTGATATCAAAAAAACACATTAATACTTGTACATTCATTTTTTTGCTTTAGAAAAAAAAATTATCCAACTTACTAGTGGAGACACTAAACCCCAACTCTCATCATCATAACATACGGAATAGTCTGCTATTCATTTCACATGATACATTCAAGGTTTGAGGAATCAAGAATCAAATCAAAACTAATATACTCCGACAAGGTGAACACACTGCACACTCACTAAAATAACGGTGGTATTGTGACATTCAATTCAATCAACCTTTAAACATAATATAAATATTCCACAAAAAATAAGTTCCCAAGAGAGAGTTGTAAGGTCATGTCAGAAGTTTTTAGCTATCTTATGATGCATTCATCATAAACTCGCATTGTTACCTTTCTCACGTGAAATCGAAGCCGAGAGAATGCCAAGATCACGATTTAAGAATGT
>Ga0325414_1008039_pt1 | contig 11166 bp, 7 predicted proteins | sample PopdelMetagenome_8_FD_206183 | JGI IMG/M metagenome (GOLD analysis project Ga0325414, IMG submission 206183) | Populus deltoides microbial communities from Bellville, Georgia, United States - Leaf-PdKOR-R3 | ecosystem: Host-associated > Plants > Phyllosphere > Phylloplane/Leaf | place: USA...
TATATATATATAAACTCAAATATGAAAGATCCAATTGTCTTTTTGAAAATCAAAGAGCTCAGTGCGATTGAATCCTTGAACTACAGACCTCTAAAAACGTATTAAGAAGATTAATCCTTGATGTTAATGTTTAGTCCCATCTCTCAAGGTAGCAGAAGCATTATCTTGCTTTGTGGTTTGGTAATTTTAGGTCGAAAATGGTTTTGGGTTTTTAATAATAAGGAATAGCCATGTCATTTTAGAACTTGTTTATCTAAACAATGATCCTGAGCTTGTATAAGCAGGCAATGAGGATTCTCTATAATGTTTCTCGTAGATATTGGATCTTTTAGATTTTTCCCGTGTGAGTACGCTTGATAAAAATGTCATCCACATGAACACCAAACCTCTTATCACCTCACGATTTTGTCAGTTTATCTATCCTCGCTGAAAAGTTAGAGATCAGAAATTAAAGGGAAATGAAAGAGTTAAAAATTGAAAATAAAATAAAGATCTTGTAAGAACTCTTGCCCGAGAGACCAAAGCCACTACTTCTTTTACATGATCCTCTCGTAACTCGATAACTTGAAATATATCATCACCCCAGAGTGAGAGAAGGAAGGAATGGCTATGAAGAATTGTTTCCAAGTTAGTTCAGTGAGTACTACCACCAGAGCTGGAGTTTGCCATCCATTTGCTCCTGTGGAAAAGCTTCAATTGCCAACCTGTAAAGGACCCAACACATCCAATTTATCGTTGTCTTCACCTTCTTCATCCTTTCCTCGCTCACTGAGAAGCAGATGCCAAAAATCCCGCGTTGTCTGCAAAGCTCGTGAAGCTGTAGATGCAGGTTTACCAAATTCTATCTTAATATCTTTTTATGCATCTCTTGTTTGCTAGAACATCATGGAGAGAACTATACTTGGAGCGATATTTGCTAATCCCTTTTTAGCAACTGTGTCGCCTGCTTATTGAAGGAAGTGAACAAAAATTGAGTTAAAATTAGATTGTCCTTAGCCGTGAATCTCCTTATGCAATTGCTAGTGACAGTGTTTCATGGAAGGGTATAATCTTCAATAAATCCAACAGAATTCTGTCTATTTTTTCACGAGGATGAATATTCTTGAAATTTGATCCATGCAAATGTTTGAAATGTGCAGTTCAAGTAGCGACAGATGCAAGCTGGGATACTGTGATTGGAAGCGACACCCCTGTTCTTGTGGAGTTTTGGGCACCATGGTGCGGACCTTGTAAGATGATAGCACCGGTAGTCGAGGAGTTGGCAAAAGAATATGCAGGAAAGATAGCTTGTTACAAAGTCAACACTGATGACTGCCCTAATATTGCCACGAAGTATGGAATAAGAAGCATTCCGACAGTGCTGTTTTTCAAGAAAGGAGAGAAGAAAGAAAGTGTTATCGGAGCAGTGCCCAAGACCACCTTGTCTAATTCCATAGACAAGTATATAGATGCTTGAAAACAACAAACTATGTGGAGCTATGATGGAGCTACAAGTGCATAGCAATTCAAACTTTCTTGCATGGCGTAAAATGTAACTATGAACTCAGTTCTTGTTCAAATTGATAATGCAATGTGCATCACTCTTTCTTCACCTTATGAATTCTCTTCCCTTCATCTGTAACTGTACAGAAACCCATTTAAGCGTATCATGCAGCGCATTGAAAGGTCCATTATTTAATTTGCAATTCATCTGGATTGCACTATGTTCTTCATTTTGATTTGCCACAGCTCCTGATCGTGCTTTTAAGTGAAATGCCACCGTTATGGTAATTCGATTAATCAATGCTAGGCACGATACTAGAAAAACTAGTTGCCAGTTGGCAAGATCTGATGACAGACAAGACCGAACACTTGACTAGCTTCCCTGCCTCGCCGCTTGTTTTCAGCCAAGCGGTTTTAAGGCATCACTAGCAAGCCCCCATTATTTGCAGCTCCTCGTGCTTCGCCATTCTAGAGATTTTACAACCCGGGAAAACAAAATTCGTTGGCTCAAAATTGAGCTGGTGAAAATTCTTTGTAGCTATAATTAATCCATCACTACTTGACATTATTTCATGAATTATGAGACTGGAAAATGAGCAGGATACACATGGAAAGAGCTCAACCGAAAAGCTATTCCTTCCCTGAATCCTCATTCCACGACTGTTAGAAAAGAGGCTGTATAGAATCATAATTAGGAAAACAATTAAAGTTAATGAGGCAACTCGAAGAGGATTTAATATTTCATTGATAAAACACTATGCTATATGTTTTACTTTTCCTCGAAAATTTAGTACAAAGTGGGAAGCAAGCCCTCAAGCCATTCCTTCGTGTAATGCCCACACTCGTGCTGCACAAGCAGCTGTTGAGACATCAGTATAATTAACGGAACCTTCAAGGGGATGGTTTCCAATCAAACTGAAGATTACTAAACCCATTAACTGCTCCTAGCCCACTAGGCAGCTGGTTCCCCAAATCATGTTGATGATTCATGCTCTGGTCTCGTACCATCGATGGCATACCCATCCGACCATTCATTATAGAGTTATTACCCATTGCAGCTCTGATTCCATTGACCACTGTAGACTGCACAAGTCCACCCATGGTGCCATATCCAGCACCCCCTATTCCAGAACTATTGACTGTCCCATTTCCCACCAGGCCATTTCCTCCATTGAGAACCGTATTGTTGCCTGTTGACAAAATCCCATTAACATTTTTCACGTCATTCACCAAAGAACTAACCCCAACCATTCCACCATTTCCATTAAGTTGGTTGGACAACATGATTTCATGTATGATTTTCTGGACAGAGCTTTGAGAATCACCATGGTCAGCCTCACCAGAAAGAGCTGGCTGTTGCAAGGGAATGTTTGCTGGTGAATTTGTGGAACTAATATGATTAGAAGCTGTCAAGGCACTATGAGATGTTTGTGGAGGATTATTTGATGATGAGGGTGTTGGTGACTGGAAAGGAGAAGGATTAGGTTGTGCCTGTGGAATCGTACCAGAGGAACCAGGAGATGGAATCTGAACAGAGTTTCCTCCATAGGGACTGCTTGCATTATTCATAGAATTTTGGTGTCTTGAATTCATTGAATTTTGGTGGAGAAGCCCCACAATAGTGCTGGCAGACGTGGTTGTAGATGCTGTGGTGAGTGAGTTATTTACACCAGCCATACCATTGCTAGCAGTGATTTGCATTGGGACCTGGGCGGAACTTCGATCACTATTTGAGATCTGGGGTATTGTTTGCAGCTGCTGCTGTTGCTGCTGCTGTCCCTCAGGCTGTGGAGCTTGACTATGGAACCCAGATGAAGAACCTGTCCTCCGAGGGAACTTGGCCAAACTATCTGAAACAAAATAAGTGAATAAATAATTCAGTGCCCAACATGACACCATAGGACAAATATGGTATGATGGTGATAAGTATGATTATCATAGCAACAGCACCATGAGCATGAATTTTTGCAGGAAACATTCACGGGGAACCTTCAAAAAATCACCAACATAAAAGTAAAAATAATAAAATAATAGCCCAAGTAAGAACTCGTCAAACATACCCATTGGTCCAGTTCCTGTTTCTCGGCTATAATCAATCAAGTCTTTCATACTATTTACCACTTCTGATATCTGCAATGATATGGAACAAATTATTACGAGAGAAAAAAATCAATCAGACAGCAGATAAATTCAGCAACCTCATTAAACATCCTTGAAATCACCATTATCCATTTGACATTCTTACAGTTAAAAATCTTTTCAGTGCCATATCAAGACTTTAAGGAATCATGGGTAAATGTTGACAAAATAATTAAGATCATTTTCAGCTGTTTGTGACAGATTTGTTAAAGCATGGGATAAGCAGGTAGAAGCCATCCAACTTCAACCAGCATTCATTACATTATCAAAAATTTACAACCCCAGATCATTGCAAAAGTTGTTTGTTGCAATAAAACCAGTAGTTCAGACCTAAAGATATTTCCAAGCCACAATTTCAAACAACCATGGTAGATAAGGAAATTTATAATTACAGTGGCAAATCAATGCCACAATATATTATAGAGATATTAATTAATCTATAGTGAATAGAGGATATTAATTACTATAATGAATAGAGGATGAGGCAATACAATGTAAGCTGGGGTAAAAAGAAAACATATTTGCATAGAGGCTAGCTAGAAGCATACAGAAATCATGATATTCCAGTACAAAATCAGCTCTTAAACTGTTGTATCTAATGGAATTTAGTAAAGTATAATGAAAGTTGTTGAAAAAGTAAAGCAACTGCCAAATCTTGTAGGAAAGTGAGCCATCCATGCTCATCATGTAATATGTCCTCAAGTACAATCATACCAAAAATAACAGACAAATTAACACCTGAAAGATCTAGTTGAGACAGTTGAGCAGAGCAACCATATTATGGAAGGCAATTCTGTCTAGGCATGACTACTTGGTACAAATTCATTGCAATGAGCAAAAGGACAGCATAGGAGAGCACATATGCATCAAATACTGGGAAAAAAAATCCAAATCTAAACGGCAAATGAGAATGAAGAAGAAAATAAGAACGCTTTCCTCTAGAAAAAAACAAAGTGAAAATGAACGAGTAAAGCTCAAATCGAAGACACTACAATATTTCAAACCAAAAGGTTCTCTTCAAAATTTTAAGAGACCCCAGACATACATCCTGTCATGGAACTAATTATAGAAAATGCACGCTACTCATGACATTTAACACTAAGCAACCACCAAGGAAATTCATGAGCCGCAATGACCCTAAAAGAATTTAGGAAATCACCTGAAGACACCGTACATATCTCTTAGTATATCCTAGATCGTTTACTAATGGCACTTCCAAGGCTTTTGCCAGTTGTCGAGCTGATGCAACAAACCTACAGAAGGATAACTCATCAATTAACAAATAGAAGGCATGGACAGCACCATACATGTATTACAAAAAATGACATTGCCCATTGCTTTGATGTATAACAGTTCATAAATGAATGGATGCAGAACTCATAAAAACACAAATTCCAGCAGATGTAGAGAAAATAAGTCTACAAACTATGAAACAAATGGTCAACCACAAAGGATGAATGGGAAGGTGCATAATTTTTATCACTTTGTGATAAATGTAAATTGTATCCCTTACATGTCATAAATCTAAGTAAATGCAAACTCAATCAAGACATAACTAGAAACATCCCTCCAACCATCTCTTAAATCATCTAATGAAGAATAGAAAAACTATGTTTGAAATGTAGTAACTGATAGTCTAGTCTCATATCTCTAATGGACATCCTAAGCAAAGATGAGAAGAAACATTGTAACCAAGTATTAATTTACATTTGTGTTCAATATCACAATCACACCATATAAATTCAGCTTGACAAAATGAATGAAAGATCGCTGTACATATCTAATGGAAATATTGAAAATCATTGAGCTTGATTGCCAGAGCAATGGTACTCAAATAATTGCAGCAGCTTTGTCACTATCAATACTGCATGCTCAACCAAAGGCTCATGGAATAGACACAATGTAGTGAGACAACTTACATGGTACAATTATTTTGCAACTCTGGGACAGATAAATTGGACGATGCAGTTTGAGTGGCAGCCTGATACTTTTGAGCTGCAGCACCAAGCTGACTTACCTGCAAAATGTAAGGAAAAACACTGAATACTTGATTTATATTTGTAAGTAGGAATCATCTTATAGACCCTAGATACCATATCACAGAAAAACCTGAATTCTTATCATTAACCACTTAACATAAGGGTTTGTTCAGTGATGAACTGAATATCGAGGTGAACTGGAAACTAAAGGTACTTTGGGCATTTCACAAAAATCAACAGGCTATAAACCACATAGAAAATAACACATAATAAACACAACCACACATGCAAAAAGTTTCCACAGGGCATTACTTAAAATCAATGTTTGTTCGTGATAAACTGGATATTTAAGGTGTTTTAGCCTTTTATGGAAATGAAAAGGGCCCCGAACCAGACTTTGCTAACAGCATGTCCATATAGAATCAACAAATATATAATCAAACTACAACACAAGTATCACAAAATCAGCTACATCAAGGTCCAATTCAATTCATTTATCTGATCCTGATCCACTGACCATCTCTATGGAAGCACAAATCTTCCTAGTGCTGTGAGTTAAACAAGCATCAGTACATAAAGATGACATGACAAGCAAGAAGAAAGAATAAAAACTAAGTAATGGTGCTCTTTCATACCAAAACTGATTCTGAGCATTATTTCTAACAAGCTAACACCAAAAGCCACAAACAAATTCAATTAATTTCACTTCGAATGAACAACATACAAGGATTACACTGTTCAATGTTATTCCACATGCATCAAGCATGTTGATTGAAAAAGATTGATTAAAATAGCAATTCTTAACCTACTTAACCCATCATCAAAATGAATAACTTGTGCACAAAAAGGTACATATATTACTGAATATTGAACATATCAGTGTCAATCGGCTAAAATAGTGTGGGCTAAAATAGTGTGGGTAAAAAACGGTTTCCAACAGGAATTAAAAGTAATAAAGAACCTCTCGCCTAATTAAGTGAAGTGAGGGTAACCTGTGGTATCAACAATCTTCGAGGTATAAGCTCTTCATGCCGTCGAGCACAAAACTCCCATGAGCATATCTGGCAAAAGAATGGAGGAACAGAAGACAGAAGAAATCAGCCAACACTTCCTGAAGAATTTAGAAGACAGAGGAATTCAGCTAACACTTCCTGAAGAATTTAGAAGCTTATAAAAGCGAAAGGGAATTTCTCCAAAGTTTAACCTTCAAATCTGGAGAGAAGACTATCCGTAGTTGACCATCACGAACAACACGAAGTTGCTCAAAAACACTTTCCTGTATTGCTTTCGCATAATCCAGAACAATTTGACCGGATGAGTTTTGATATTCGCGTGGCATATCAACATAAAGAAGTTCTTCCAAGGTACCACTTTCATATTTGATTTTGAAAAGCCTGGGAAGAACCTCAACAGTTGCCTCTGAAAGTACAGAAGATCAAAATCAGATATAACATGATCCAGGGGCAGTTTTACAAAGAGACAAACTCATTCAAACTAGCACTGTCGAACAGTCTTATCCATGGACAAAAACAACATGCAATGAATTACAAGGATTCTGAAAATCTAACATACCAAAACCCCGGCCTGGCTTGCGATTGCAAATCTCACAATGCCATACATCCTGCAACATTTGCACGAATCATTACAATTTGCATCCATAATTGGCTCTACAAGAAATTAAGCAAGTTTTATCAAAACTATATAACTAACTTCTCTAGCATAGCTACCACTAACATCATGGGAGCATCTTTCTGGATTACATATAAGCATCCAAAAAGAACATTAAGAAGATACTATGAACGTATAGATATTTGAAATGATATACCTAAGAGTCTATTTTCACCTAAGACACCAGTTTAGAAGAACTTGATTGAATTTACTTCACAACAACAATTTTACAAAATCACCAAGTTTTCTCTAGCAGCAGACCTGAGGGAAAACACCAGCTGTTTGCCGGCCACTTCCATACATAGAAACACACCACTTCTTTTTTGCATGGGGAGCAAAGAACTCAGAAACAAATTTCCTCCAGAAATCAATGTTATTGTCCTGCATGAAAGGTAGGGAGCTATTACAAATAAATAAATAAAAAGAAGCCAAAAGCAAACACCGAGAACAAAATCTTTTCAAGGAAGTCGTACTTCAGGTCTGCGCTGCTGTTGATGCATGTAATTTGTGAGACGACGGGCACACATCCCAGGTTCATATACTGATTTTACTGGAGATCTCAAAGGTAAGTTCTGTTGTTGAAATTGTTGTGGTAATTGAGGCCTTTGCTGAGGCATTGCCTTCAAAAGTTGCTGTTGTTGTTGCTGTTGCTGTTGCTGTTGTTGATGCATTTGCAGAAGCCTTTGCTGATGCAAAAGATTTAGTTGCACAACAGCCTGCTGAGAAGACTGCCTTGACATGTGAAGGAACTGCTGCTGCTGCTGCTGCTGCTGCTGCTGTTGCTGCTGCTGCTGCTGCTGCTGATGCTGCTGCTGCTGATGCTGCTGCTGCTGCTGCTGCTGATGCTGATGCTGCTGCTGCTGCTGCTGCTGTTGTAAAAACAAAGATTGATCTGAATGTTGCGGTTCCAACTTTACCGTTGACAAATTTCGCATCGCCTGAATTTGCTGTGGCTCCAACTTGACTGGACCCAGATTTCTAAGTGGCTGCGGCTGCTGTGCTCCATGCTGATCATTTGTCACATGTGGCTCCATCTTAACAGGTCCAACACCAGCTAACCCTCCTCGTATTGATTGAAATTGATGTTGCTGCTGCACCTGCTGGGCGTTGTGAGAGCCAGAGAACTGTTGCATTGATTGCTGACCATGCTGGAAACTTTGTGCTTCAAGTTGTTGGGACTGTTGTTGATCGGGCAACAACTGGTTGCCGGAAGGATTTGAAAACTGTTGTCCCTGAACTTGACCTGAAGGTCCAGGATTAACCATATTTGACGGTACAAATGACGATGGAGGACCATTGAAACCCATTCCATTACCAACATTTGAAAGTGGATCAGACTCTGCCCCGGCATCAATATTTCCACGCTGACTGCTCCCTGGCCCAGGAAGTCCAGGATTTGGACCTCCGTTCCCAAAAGACTGGTTCAGGAGGGAGGGCACATTTCCAAGCATGCTCATGTTATTAAACTGAGTACGGGGGGACATTAGAGAAGGGAATGCTGTTTGGGAACTCAAAGGACCACCTTGAGCTCCCAACATCCCCGAATTTGATCTCAAAAGTGAAGGAGAAACAGACTGGGCACCCCCAATTGGAGTAGGCGGCCCCGAGGGTACCATCTTACCAAGAATCACAATAAAAAAAACACTATTTGGAGTACAATACTATCTAAAACAACATAAATTGAATAACCTAAAATTGCATAACAAAGCAAGATAAAGCACTCAGACAGCTGGACTTAGTCACCACTTGAACTCCACATCCAACACTGCAGACATCAACGTCCTCAGTATGTGCCAAATATGTTTTGTGCCTAAGCAAATGGTGCTGCGTTCTCTGAAACATGAGGCACACACCAAAGAAGACCAGAAGCAAAGAAGAATCTTCGATTCTGAACATTCTACAGCCGCGCTGTCTTGACACGACCAGCGATCTTTAAATGTTTCTCGCATGAATCTCTGTATGACATGAGCAGCTTCAGATCTATGTGAATCTATATAAAGCTAAATAATTCAAAAATAAAAAATTACCAAATTTTCGCTGCTAAATAAGTTTTTGAAATAACTTTGTAGTGGAAGGATAACACATCTCAAAATCCCAACAAATTACCAAACAAAGAACATGTCCCAAGTCAAAAAAAATAAATATATATCTATCAAGTTAAATAAAAATCATAAAATAAAACCTTATTCACCCTATCCAGAATCTCGAAATCCAAACAAAGACTTCAAGATTAAAACTTTAAAAAAAAATAAAAAAAATACTCAAAACAGAAACAAGTAATTTAGAAAGGTTGAGAAATACACTAAAACAACTTTTTTGGAGCTTCAATAAACTAAAAAGAATACAAAACTAAATAAAGAATAATGGGTTTCCATGGAAATGACAAAAGTTGAAGAATTTGAGCTGAAAAAAACTTGAAATCAACAACTTACCACGATACAATACTCAAGTTGATATCCTCCCAAGAAGATTTCTTTCAATGAAACTACAATCTCAACAAGAAAAAAAAAACACTTTTTACTGAATACAAAGAGGTGTTTTATTTGAGTTAAAAAGCTCTCAAGACTCCAGGGCCTTGTTTTGTTTCACTCATCCTCTTCAAAAATCTAATCTTTCTCTGTTGTCTTTCCTTTTTTTAGTTCTCTGTAGATGTTTGTGTTGTTCTGTGTCCTTGTTTGTGTGTTGCTGAATCTAGAGAGAGAGAGGGAGATTATTTTTCAGAGAGAGAGAGTTGAGAGAGATTGTGTGTCTCCTTGCGGACGTCAAATTTGTATCCGATAGGATTTAATTTTTTTCTTCTTTCATTCTTTTTCTCTCTCTAGAAAATGAAGTCAAATGCTATTCTTTCTCTATTCCTTCATTCGCTTATGTGTTTTTTTATGTGGATGTTACATGTATGCTTTGTATGCATGGTTTGTCATACTTATTATATGGGTCATCACATGACATAACATAACATCATGCACTGGTTTGGGCCTGTTGCATCTCAGGACCCGAAAATGACATTGGATTTGTGGTTATTTACAGAGATATCCAGTTAGGGTTGGTGCTGTAATGAATTCTGTGTGAGCGCCTGGACCGTTTCTGTCTGTTGACTGTTTTGCCACGTGTCCTCTCTGTTTTTTTCTTTTTTTCCTTATTTCTGAGGACGAGATCGTAAGATTTTATGCTAGTAAAAATTTTGCAGTTAAGGGATTGGTGAAGATTAAACTCTTCGTATTTTCAAAATATTTTTGAAAAAAAATTATTTGTTTTAATTTTTTTTATTTTTAGATTATATTGATATTAAAAATAAATTTTAAAAATAAAAAAATATATATATTATTTTAATACATTTATAAATAAAAAATATTTTAAAAATAATTAGTTACAATTCTTTTGATGAATTTAGCAGTCTTTTTTCTACCGAGAATGTCATGTCACCTTCACACATGGAGTTCTTAACTCCCTCCTTGTTACAGTGCAACTAGTATAAGGTGTATTATGATATCAACATTGAATTATTTGTAAAATGCTGAATATTAAATTAATTATTACTTAAAACATTTAATTATACATATTTTTTATAATTTAGCAATTATTTATTCATGTCTTTTCATATAATTCACATTTGTTGGGTTAAATTTCTCTTTTGTTCTTATTCCTTGAGAATTGTATATGTATAAAAAAAAAGCAAATACACAACAAAGTTAGCGAGAATTGAATTATGCATCTTTTAAAATGATTTTGAAACCTTATTAAAGAATATTAATTCAAAGAAAGATTTATGCAATTAGATGATTTCAAGAATAATTCATAAATATTCTTTTACTTTAGAGTTTTGTTTTCATAATATATGAAATGATGTTTTTATTAATCACAATGTTTTTCAAGTTAATAAACCCTGTAAGATTTAATG
>Ga0325414_1008041_pt1 | contig 11165 bp, 4 predicted proteins | sample PopdelMetagenome_8_FD_206183 | JGI IMG/M metagenome (GOLD analysis project Ga0325414, IMG submission 206183) | Populus deltoides microbial communities from Bellville, Georgia, United States - Leaf-PdKOR-R3 | ecosystem: Host-associated > Plants > Phyllosphere > Phylloplane/Leaf | place: USA...
AAATCATGCATGTCCCTCGCTATATATATCCCAGCAAGTGTATTTTGCGTTTTGCCTATGTGAATGTTATGCTCACAAAAGATCTAGTGAGTGTTGTGCTTATATAGAGAAAGGGTATCAAGCACTGTTGCTTATCAGGCACCAGCTTATAAGCAAAGATGTCAGCCTTCTTTCTTAGCACGGCATGTACGTAGAGTCCACTGCTAGAGACTTTGATTGAGGAAGGGGTTGCTAGTTGATACCCAAGGCAAGGTGGGACTGTTCTAAGATTCTCTTTCCAACAATATTGACTCAGCTCTAGCTTGTAAATTAAGTTTTACATGCATAGATGTGTGTGTGTGTGTGTGTTCTCTTTGCTTGAGTTTTAATTTTGGTATCTGCACAATAAAATTTATCAAACTTCTCTAAATATATAATATCAATAGAAAGAACTTAAAATCACAAAAATTTAATCTCGAATGATTTATAATTAATTTGGTTTAAAGATGTCGCTTAAAAAAAGCAAAATGTAGATAACAACTGTGAGCCTACACATCTGCCTGCAAAACCTGCTGTAGCATTTTAATTAACTGTAGATAAAGTATAAATGAATTAAAACGACATCTGATATCCATGTTATAGCTGTTGTAGTAAATAGATCGGATATTATATTGATAGATTATTGAATATCATCCAGACACATCTTCTTGGGGAGATTTTGGCTCTACAGGAAGGTAGAATAGCATATAGCATAATTGCTCACTAACCCGACCTACATCATATAAACTACCAGCAACAGATGCAATGCAATAGCCTGAACAATTGATTGCCTTTTATTTTATTTTTAGTCTCATCTGTGTTTCAACGACAGATGTTTGCATTTTTCAGTCTAACTCTATATAGATATGTGTGGAATGCTCCATACATCTAATGCTTTGGCCTTACAAGAAGCAAATTTATTATTCAGCCGCAAGAACTTTCTTCAACTCCTTTTTGTTTACCTAAATTGACAAGAAAAGGTGGTAATCAGATGCGCGAAAAAACTCACTTGTGTGGGGAAACATATGGGCAAAATGTCTAGGAACAGTATGAAAGAAATGCACCTTTCCCATAGCATTACGAGGCAGTGACTCCCACAGAAACAATCGAGTAGGTAGCTGGAAAAATGCAAGAGAAAATGTTAGTTATGAGTTGGGAAAGGTCAATTATTGTTTTCAGAATTTGATGAATTATACAAAGAGCTAGATGGATATATGAACTCATCAAGAACAAGTTCTTCTTGATGCTCGACCATGAGAGAGCAACAACAGTAAAACTAAGATAACTGGAAACCTGAAAAGAATACTGATATTGAACGACCTGGATTTCAAGAGGAAAAAGAAGAAAAAAGATTGTTTGGAAAATCTAAAGCTTTAATAGAAAGGATAAAAGAGCACTGGCTGTGTTTGTCCAGCATATGCTGAGAACAGCATTGAAGCTTACAGCTTTTGACATATCAGAATAGGTTAATGAAGCTCTTCTAAACTAAGCTTCTGGTCAGGCTTCGTGTCATGGAAGATAATAAGGACTTGGCGGTGACTTCTAGCGAGCCCAATGATGCATAAATAAGCTCTCTTAAGCTTTATTGAGATTCCAAATGCAGCCTTACTGACCACCAGTTAAATAATTCAACAAGCTTGAAAACTAGTGAGATTTCAGTTTTTCATCATTCCAAATAAAGACCCACATATTGCGGCCATGACCAAAGAGAGAATTTCTCCAACAAATTGAAACTCCAAATATTTCCTTGGAAATGTGAGAAATGAAAGATGTCTGTTGCAATACCTTGTATGGTGCAAGTTTGTCTTTAGCCCACTCGCATAGTTCTTCCAAGCTTATAGCAGGCTTTGATGACTCCTCTTGTTTTCTCTTTGCCGCTTCCTCTGGCACAATTATAGCACACACAGCATCTCCATAGGTTTTGTCAGGCAAACCCAAAACGCAACATTCTGCAACAACTGGGTGCTGTATAACATAAGGAGTTTGTGGTTACAAAATTTCCCCATTCTTAGAACATATTGTGTATTTCTTCTCTATGAATAAAACAATTGAGAGACAGAATGATCTACAGTAGTCTGTTTACAACCAAAGAATCAAAATGGAGGATGAAAACTAATTACCTCCAAAAGTGCCGATTCAATTTCTAATGCAGATAATTTGTATCCCCCAACTTTCATGATATCTGCACTTGTACCTGTATGAAACATTAAAGCCTTATGAGCTTCACTTGAAAGGACAGGAGCAGCAGAAGTTTTCTTATATTCTAAGCCATTGTGGTGCAAACTCGTTTTTCAATGTTTATGGCACAATCAACAAAATAGCAGCTTCCTCAATGACATCAGGGAGTAACTAACAAAACAAATGATATATAGACAAATATTGCTAAGAACACTCTCTCCAATTTGACAATCCCTCCCAAAACCATCGCTAGTGGAGACAGTAATGCTAAAGTTTATATTAGCAAGAGGGAAGAAAGAACTGTTGCACACACTCTTAAAATTGCATGCTACTGTTCTAATACATGTTTGAGGGCAGCACATGACCTTTCAAAACCATTAACAGGCAGATCATTGTCTTAGAGTTGTCTAGAAGCAAATATTGATTAGTAAACGAAGGGTATGTGGAGAAGATGAAGCTCTAGAAAAGAACTACATGAAATTCAACAGCAGAAGCTGGCATCTTCGCTATAGAACTATAACATATATCCACACATGTATGTGGGAAGGGGCACTATAACTTTGTTAATATAATAATTTGGAGATATAATTAGTAATATATCTGGTATTAGTGGATTGCCGACATAGAAATCAACTGTTAGTTAATCATAAATTTTATGGCCATTTTCAATGGATTGAAGGACAACTTAGAATGATAAGAAAGAAATGGAACTGAACCCTGTAATTTATCTACAGCTGAAAAGCATATCCAAATTGGCTGAGGACAAAAGAAAGAAAATTGAAGACCAGCCATTCTAATTAGATAGGAACCAAGCACCAGTACCAAATAATGACCATGTTAGGCATTGCATATTGTAAGAACAGTCAAACTGTGCCATGTAAAATATGCAGCATTAAAAAGGGGTAAAAGTGTTCATCTGTGCAAATAAAGGAAAAAGAAGAGGAAAAGGAAAACATTGGTAAGCGTCAATGTATATAGGAATTTAAATCTCCTTACGTCCCAAAATGACGTAGTAACCATCTTCATCTATTTTACCAGCATCCCCAGTCCTGAAGAAGCCATCATCAGTAAATGAATCCTCAGTTACCTGCAGGATAATCACAAATTAGCAAAGTAGTTGGTTAAAATCTAATTACAACTCCATTGCTCTAAATGTTCAATTTTTATCAATCATTAAATGGACCATAGACACTAATATAGCATAAAACTCCAATAATCATTATATGCACTATAAAGTAATACCATAAGAAAAAGTTAAAAAAAAAATGAGTGATTCTTGTAAAAGATATTCCTGCCCAAAACATTCAAAGAAATGAAAAGAAATGGAATTGAACATGAAGAGCATAATCTAGTTATCTAAGCCAGTTTATAAGCAGTCAAATGGTGTAAATCAGCATCATATATTGAACGAAAGCAGGACTAATTATATGGCTTGCATCTGTGAAATTAGGATCACATTTATACAGACAAAATATTTAGTGCCACATCTACAATCATGGAAACAGCAAGAACAGTACATAAATTCATTTATGAGTGTTGAACATTTCTATGATATGGTTGAACTCTGAAATGAAGTTAATGAAACTCTAAGATTCAGGAAACAATGTGAGCTTGACTTGGTCAAGGCTTCTGCAGAATGACTAAATGAAGCTTGGACAGTTGAATTCTTAAATGCCATACAAAATCTCTACATCTGCAAGGAGACAAGTAATTCAACATGAAATAATTTCTATCAGCTATGTTTTTTCAATTCCACATTCAGAGAAGATACAACATCTTTCTTGATTAGAAAGGTAGAGAAATAAGTATACGGAACTTCACATTGCAGACATCTTTGAAAATATAAAACAGGTTTAGCTATAATAATAGCATAACTCGTCCATATTGTCCTGAATAGAAAAATATGTTGAAAAAAGAAAATGAAATTGGGGATAGCCACTAAGGGAAGAATAATATGAAAAGAAGACAGGCAGCACCTGAGGAAGTTTCCAATATTCCTTAAACATGGAAGGACTTCTGATGCAGAGCTCACCCACGCCTGTTGTATCATTTTCATTCTGATCTTCTGTAATTTTGACCTAACAAAAGTACAAAAGAAGATGTTGCTGAGGAAAAGGACTGTGAAGGATATGAAAAAAAAACCATTTCTTAGCATACAAACCTGCACCCCAGGAAATGGTTTACCCACAGTCCCTGCCTTCCGCACACCTCTTAAGGGATTTGATATTGCCATGACAAACTAAGACAACAAAACCACTACCACAAATGAGAATATTGTAAAACTAATATGCTGTGCACTTTGTAATAATAAACAGACCACTTACCTCAGTCATGCCATATCTTTCCAAAAGGCGATGACCAGTGATGGCTTCCCATTCTTGCATGACAGGAAGCGGGAGAGCAGAGGAGCCAGACATCTGGAAAAAAGGCATTAAGGATTTTATCTTGTGATCATAGTTTTGTTTGATAAACAAAAACTAATGGGATTGGCAGGAACAGTTGTACATTTAGAGAATCTAACAATCTAAAATGCTATAAGTAGAACAAGTATGCTATAAGTAGAACAAGTAGTCAGGTAAATTCCAGTCAAGATCAATTTCTACTCTCCAGCAACTAGTTCTTATGCATTTTAAATGAAAATAAGAAACACAAGATTTTCCAGGGTACTTACCATCAGCCGCAACTGTCTTGCAGCAGAGGCAGAAGCTGCCTGTTGATCTGAGTCCATTGCTCCATAACCTTGAATCAGTCGAGAGTATATTGTTGGAACCTATATGTTACAAATTCACAAGTCTGTAATAAAACCTTACACTGGAATTTCATGTGTACAATTGTAGTAATCCTAAATTGCATACATAAATACATACATACCCAGTAGGAGAAAATCAACTGCACTATTTGAGGAATTGTCCATATGTAAAATCATAATTCTTGATACGGGTCTGGCTAATTTTATAAAGTTTTTCTTTTCCTTTTTTTTTTATTGGAATAGGGGCCTAAGCCCGGGAGAAAGGAAAAAAACTATTTAAGTTTCATGCCATCTTTGCATGCTTAATGCGAACAGGAAACTTACCCCAGTGAACACCGTTATAGCATCATCGGCCTTACTCCCATTAGGAGGATAAGATTCACGCCATCTTTGCCAGATTCCCCTCACACTAAATTTTGGCATAAACTCAACCTTTAACAACATGATTAGATATATTACAACAAAACCAATATTACCACATGTACTATAATGGTTCAAAAGCAATATGTATGTGCATTGTACAGGAACAAAAAAATAAAATAAAAAATTACCGTGGAGCCTGCATAGATAGGGGCAAATAGAGAATTGAAAAATCCATGAACATGTAAATTATAAGTTAAGGATCAACTTCATGTAAAATATTCATATCAACTATAGAAGAAAATAATAGCATTAGCAAGAAGCAATGCTCAAACCATATCAATTGGAAAGCGAAATAGCAAACAAGATAACTGCAATTTGATGGATATGATGTAGCGGTAAACAATTGAGAAATTGATCAGTGGATGAGTATTCCCAAGCTTCTGCCAAAGTTTGAACCTGCAATTGAGCCAAAATTGCACAAAGTCAGCACCAAAATCAAACATTAAATAAGAGCTAAACTGAACTTAAGAAGGAAAATAGTATGCAATTTACATGCCTTATCATCATTATGACGTATCAGCTCTCACACATACTAATCCTCGAAGTACGCATCACATAATACTACAACTTTTTGGTAAGCAATAACAATCAATCTCTAGAATGTCTGTTCATAATCCATCTTAAGAGATTCACAAGACATCAAGTATTCTTCTAGGGCTCAACATTGACAACTGACATCATTAACTTGTAATTTGCACATACACCATATCTATGATATGAGAACATGATGTGGGGCTGCAAAATTGAATTTATAGGACTACATATTTTAGAAACACATATAGAGTTTAACTTCAGTATTTTAGCTTTCTTATGGAATTAGGACTATCTATAAGGTTTTCCTACTATTATTGGGATTTCTTATTTTTATTTTGTTTGGTGTCTATAAATATGCACACTAACTGGACATTCACTTTTAACATTAAATATTGATAATCAAGATAAATTGAGTTTTCTCTCAGTGAATTGGTTCTCTTGATTTGTGTTATTGTTGGTGGTTCTACACCGGTCTACTTCACAATCATAAAAGAGAAGCGATATCTGATAATGTTCAAGATCAGGGGTACTATTTCAGGATAGGATGCCCAAAATCAAGAGGCATGGAACATGTACATGCCTGTGCAGTGATGCTTTTGTGTGTGTGAACTGCGCCTTTAGGTTTCCCTGTAGTTCCACTTGTGTAGATAATTAATGCTGGATCGTCACCTATATCAATGAAGAGCACAGAGTTCATTGGAAAAATAAGTTGGCAACTACATGCAATGCTACTTCTAAAGCAAAACAGTGAACCATCCAATCTTAATTGCGTTCTCAAAATTTCTCAAGAAAAGAAGAAGAATAATAACCTTTTTCTAAAGCTATTTCTTCGACTTGTGAATGATCATGTACACTTTCATGTGAAGAAATTCTGTGAACAGACGGAATGAGAGAGAATTGAGCAGCACATTTAGCAGCAACATTTTGCATCAACTCCTGATGATCTTCAGTGCTAAGTACCATAGATATCTCCTTTAAACCAAATATAAATAAGAGATCCATGAGAATTGGTGCACAGAAAAATAAAGATGTTATTGAACATCATGCAGGAGAGCATGAAGCAAAAACTATTTCAGCACACTGTTTTCTACCAGCAAATATCACCAATTCCACTGCTGTTGTACGACATTATGGAACTTACAGAGAAAAACCCATTCATGACCGAAGTCATGACATCTTTTTAAGGGGAAGAAATCATAAGGATGAACTGTATAAAAACTGTACCAATGTATTGTTTGAAGGATAAGCACACAATAAGATTTTGAACAGAAGTAACACATAGGGATCTGGATACAGATTCAATGTAATTCATAACGAAAATTCTGATGTGTCAAACGGTCATCTAAAAGTTGAAATATCAAAATGAAGTCCAAAGGGAGCTGGATACAGATTTAATGTAATTCACAACGAAAATTCTGATTTTTCAAATGGACATCTAAAGTTGAAATATCAAAATCAAGTCCAACTTAGAAAAAACACTGCTGATCTTAAGAAAATAAAGTAACTTCACAAAAATGAGAAGAGAAATTTAAATATAGAATTCAATTCAGGGGCATACAGCATCATTCATCACATGTAAGAGCTCAGTCTCTGGGTAGCTGAGTGCTAGTGGAACTGCAACACCTCCACTAAACCAAGTTGCTAGTATCCCAGCAACAAACTCTGCTGAAGGTTTAGCCACGATTCCGATTCGAGCTCCACCAAGATGTTTACATCCTCCTACACCATCAGCCTACAGAACAGATTTTCATGTTTCAGGTCTCCGATGTCTGAATATACAATACACAACTTTAACCAAGTGACGGAGATAGAAAGATGCATGCAGCAGGAGTACCAGCATTATAAACTTTCAATATCACTACACACAGCCTCATAGCCAAAGTTGTTGCACGAATTTAAGAAAAACATTTCGTTCATTGATCCCATTTCAGAAAGCCTCAAATTCAAACCATAGAGCACAAACTCACAGAATAAGCTGTTTCCTGTACAAAGTTTTTTTGTTTTTTCAAAAAAAGGTAAATCGAAAGGTTAATTAATATCTACTCACGGTTTCTAAGCCACTGTTACATAACAGGTCGGATATCTCCCACGCAGATGAGATGAGTTGTTTGTAACTGTAACTTTTATGTTCAGCTCTGATAGCAATGCTATCAGCAGCTGCAGTCCCTTGCCTATAAACTTTCTTGACGACCTCCATAAGCGTACCGGGATGCGACGCTGCAAAACAAACAGCAACGAAAACGTTATCTTAATTTGAACTTCATCCACCACAAAATTCAAAATTCATTTCAGTATCATGTAATCACATGCAGGATTCTTGAGAGAACATAATTGACGGGGACAATTGATATCCATCAAAGCATTGATCACACCAGTCATCCAATAAAACAAACTAAACAGTATCATGAGCTAGGAGTTTCATCAAACGAAAAGCGGGCAAAAACAAAATACAAAGAGATACGTACACGGGAAAGAACGAGAAGAAGAAGAGAAGCAAAAGGTGCGATGTGGGAGGGGAGAGAGAGACAAGGGGGAGAGAGGGTCGCGACATAGACGATGAGTAGAGTAATAAAGAGAGGAAGGGTAGTTGATGATTTTCAAATATTTGGACAGAGCCATAAATGAGACGGCGTATATTTAGGTGATGGAGTGGTTAAAATTAATTTGATTGTGTCTGAAAACTACTCTACAGTTATGTTGTTGTAATAAGCTTTGGTTGTGTAATGTTTTTTGTGGCTTTCGTTTTGAAGGAAGTAAAATCCTAGGTGTTTTTTTTAAGGCCGCACGGGTTCAGGTCGGTGGTTGGCGGTGTTCTTGATGCGCTGCCATTACAGTCAGGATTCATCATTTTAATTCAGTTCTATCGTTTAAGAGTATTTTTGAATCAATTCATGTTAAAATTAATTTTAAAATTTCTCCAACATGTCTATATAAAATTAAATATCATAAAATTTTTAAAATTAATATATAAGATTAAAATTTATAAAATTAATTGAAATACTTATTAAATTTCATTTATTTTTATTTTTTTCCTGCAAATAAATTATGACAAATGTGATAAAAGACAGGGTGAGATGCATTGTATCCCCTCACATTTTTCAAGTCACCATTGTAATGCGGTGACTTTTTAGTTCTTCACGTTAAAAATTGTTTGTCTTTTCATACAGTCTATTAGATATTATAAATTTGTTTAATGATATTTAGTTGATTTAATATATTTATAAGAAATAAAATAATCAAAATACTTTCAAATGTAAAAGAAAAGGGGTTTTAGGTAGAGACATTTTGATATTTGTATTTTTTTTAATACACCGTATAGTTACACATGCATATTTAATTCGTTAGAGCTAGAGATATTATGCACTTTAGATGGCATCTACTGCTTCAAGTGCAAAAATAAATTTACACCATCTCATGTTATTCCTTTTTTTTTTTTTTATTTGGAGTGGCATGTGTTGTTCAAATTATAGTTATTAAACCCGGCTCGGGGATTGACCCAGCCAAGAAGCTGGGTCCCGAGTTTCATGAGTCAACCCGGGTTAACTCGAGTTAACCAGGATCAACCCGGAAAAAATTAAAAAATATATATTTAAAATTTTAATATTTCATATGAAAAAAAAATTCATGTGAATATAGGTTATACATGTTGTAAATAATAAATTTTAAAATAATATTTTAAAAAGTTTTTTATCCCACATTTAAATAATATAATTTTTTTCTTGTGAATATAGAGTATATATACTAAAAGGCTTCAAATCTTAATTGAAAAGATATTATTTTATCCTTTTAAGTTGAAGTATTTAAACCAAAAGGTTTTTTATCCCACATTGAAAAAACATAATTTTTTTCTTGTGAACATAGAATATATATACGAAATGACTTCAAATCTCACATTGAAAAAATAATTTTTTCTTGAGAATATAAAATATATATACTAAAAGGCTTCAAATCTCACATTGAAAAGATATTATGTTATCCTTTTAAGTTGAAGTATTTAAATCAAAAAGTTTTTTATCCCACATTGAAAAACATAACTTTTTTTCTTATGAACATACAATATATATACGAAAGAGCTTCAAATTTCACATTGAAAAAATATTTTTTTCATGGGAAATAGAGTATATATACTAAAGGGTTTCAAATCCTACATTAAAAAAATAAAATATTTTTTTAATATTTATTTAGTGAACTTTAAAAGGTGTTAATAACCAACTAAAAAATATATGAAAAAAAAGGTATAGAAGAAAAACCACATTTGAAAAAAAACAAACACCAGGTCTCGCCCGAGTTTGGCTGAGTCGTTGCACCAGCCGGTCTTTTAACAAACCCGAATCGGTCCAACCATCAGGTCAACCCGCCGAGCCGATCCGGGTTTAATAACTATGGTTCAAATATCGCTGGTTTATTGCTGATATCTTTTTTCTTCTTTTTTTCCCCCTTCATTTCTATCTCCTAACTTAATAAATACAATTCAGTCCTCATTATTATCGTGTTTCAAATTCAATCCTTTTTTATATTTTTAGCACCTCAACCTTAATATTAAATAGGCACGTGGCAGCTAGCTATATAGCTATTACTAACAAAAATTTTTTTTTCGCTAACAAAATAATTACACACGTAACTTAACTGGTACCAAATATATATATATTAAAGTTTTGAGATTTAGCAGAGCCATGGGAACCCGACCGTTTGATTCACATGTGTTGAATGTGACATTTATAGGTTACAAATAAAGTACCAGTACAATGTGAACCGAAGAAATCGAATAATAAGGCATCAGCTGGCATGCCATAGTGAGTATGACAGAAAATTGTACACACAATCAAGCTTCCTTCGAATATATATATATATATATATATATATATATATATATATATATTTATTTGGTACTACTAAACAACCAGTCACGGGGAAAAACGCGCACTATCATCAACCGGTCTCAAGTTGATCGGCAATCCCTTCACATTTAACACCATATTATTTATTGGTGGCTCTTGAATATTATACATACATAAAATAATAAAATAAAATTATTTAAAAGTTTCTAAGATTTCATTAGACACAACAAGAATTGTTTAGAAATTTATTATCTGAAGATCTGATATTTTCTGGCTTTAAATAATTTTTTAAATATTGGGTTGTCGCAAACTACAAGTCGTCTAATTGTTCAGCCTTCAATGGTGATCCACACGAACTACCAATGAGAAATATCTTAAATCCTTGTATAGGAGAGAGTGATTGTTATGTCTAGAATGTTAGCTCT
>Ga0325414_1008043_pt1 | contig 11164 bp, 6 predicted proteins | sample PopdelMetagenome_8_FD_206183 | JGI IMG/M metagenome (GOLD analysis project Ga0325414, IMG submission 206183) | Populus deltoides microbial communities from Bellville, Georgia, United States - Leaf-PdKOR-R3 | ecosystem: Host-associated > Plants > Phyllosphere > Phylloplane/Leaf | place: USA...
TTTAATTTTTATGTGATCATCTCTGTACGTAGTCAACAAATAGGCTCTTTAATTATTGCTCTTCCTGTTAGCGTTGTTGTTCTTGAGGTTTTGACTTCTAGGATGCCTTTACTTGAATTTTTTTTTTTGTTTGTATTTTGTGTTTCTATTTTTTTTTTTCATCCCTCATGTTTGGTACAAATTTAGAAAGAGAGAATCATTTTAAGGAAGTTAACATTTAACCCTCATTTCGTGGAGGAAGGGTAAGGGGATAAAGAAATTTTGAAGGGGAAAAAATTCTTTGTTTTGGTATATTTCCCTCCCTTTTTATTCCATTTCTCGCTTAAAACCATAAATATATTTTTTATTTTTTATAAGTAATTTTAGGTTATTTTTATAATTATGTTTAATTTAAATTTTGATTTGATTTATATTAGTATTTATTATTATCCATAAAATATTTTTCTTAGTTGATTTAATTTAAGTTTAGTCGTGTTTACTTTCACATATTTGGTTTTAATTCAATCAAACTGTTCCGATCAATAACACTTACGAAGCAAATTTAATACAATTGAAATTAGCAAGTTAATCGATTTTCAATTAAAATTTCTTCAAATATGATAATTCACTTTTAATTCTTATTCTCTTACCATCTTTTTTTCAAAATTTTCTCTTACAGTTGAGGAGTTGGAAACAGCTTTTAGTCCTCTTCAGTTTTTTTAGAGAGATAGAGAAATATAAAATGCCCATTTCCAAACAAAACATTTATAAATCCTAGCAATTTTTGCTAACAAGAATTTGTGTTTTAGACCAAGACTTGATGCATTAGGTATTGATGGGCGTCGTGTTAGTATTAACTTTCTGCCATTAATTAGTTGCTGCGAGTTGAAGATGAAATTTTCTAGGCATGTATTAAATTTAAAACTGTTTGGAAATTAAACGGTGTAAATTATATTTTTTTAATTTTAAAATTTTTTTATTTTAAAATTAATATTTTTTGTGGTGTTTATAAATTATTTTGATATTTTAATATCAAAAATAATTTTTTAAAAATAATAATAAAATTTTATTTTATAAATTTTTAATTAAAATATATTTTAAAAAACAACTATAACAAATTAAAAGTCTCAAACCTCTTCTTTAAATATTTAATTATAAGGACGAAGGGAATATGTATTGTTCCTTGGTATCTCACAAAAGAAGTGCACATATGTAGTGTAAATATGAACTCGTACTAACTCATCGACTGCAATTACAGGTGATCATGAGTTGAAATGTCGTTCCTGCCATAATCATGTGAAGGATTGTTGTCGGCAAAGTGTACTTGCTGCTGTACGTGTGTGTTAGTGTCTCTCTCGGCGACTCAGCCTATCCCTCCTCTCCCAATATATTAATTAACACATTGCTTTTGTTCCACTGCAGGTGGGCCATAAATCAACCGATGCCATCCAGAAGGGGTCGCAGTAATTTTGCTTTAGAGCTTAGAGTCTAATGGCGACCGGAACTCACACCTGACAAGAGCACAAGAAATCAACTACAAATTAAATGATGCTTCAATTAAGGAAATTAAAGGGCCTCTTGCCTTCAATAGACAAAAGAACTAATTGTCATATATTCATATTAATTATTAGCATTTTATTTTTGGTTTGGTGCTTCGTAGCTTGTGGCCTTAGGTTTTTTATTTTTTTTAATTATGAGTTGATTTAGCGAGACATAACCTTCTTTGTAGTGTAAATAGGAAAGCTGTCTTTTATCGCAACTGATATCACAATAATCTTTAAAATTCTAATTATAAAAAAAATAAATATTTGGCATGTTAAAAGGTTTAAATTAAAGAGAAGTCATCTAGTATTATGGTTATTAAAAATTCTAATTGGTTAACAAAGCTTTTATAATACGAGACTAGTTACGTAAAAGAAAATATATTATCACTTTTTAAACAACGTACCTGAGACATGTTGCATTGCTAATTTTATCTTAAATTGTTAAGGGTTTGTTGTATTATGTTACTGATAGTCTGCTTGTAATATTTTTAACTTTAGCACTAATAAATATTCGGATATGAATATTTTCAACTCTAGCATTAGTAAATATTATGCAACATAAAAAAGCATGGTATTCCTGACTCGGATACTGGTGAATAAACCAGTAAAATTTAAATTGAAAGCAAAGCATACATATTTTTTATTGTAATTTTTTTATGAAAAAAAGACAGATATGTATCGCATACCAGATTCACATTTCATAGTAAAAATCTACAAATTAAATATACAATGAAATCATTACAAAAAAAAAAGCATGAGAGACCCACAAATAAATTTAAAAGGGTCCAAGATTTTTTTTTGAAATTTTTTGATATCTAAAAACATTTATTTGGCTAGATACCAAAACAAAAGGAGTGAAATAAAATGGTGAAAATTTAAGGATGTGTTTTGCCTAAAACATCCTTGCCCAAAACAAATTGAACTGGATGAACATGAGATCCAGACCCAACTTGGCCTCAGCTATTCTCTATTTTTTAGGCTGGATTTAGCCCAGCCAGCCCAATCTAGTTTGGTTACTGGCCCGAACCAGTAACCCAGCCGGTTTTTACCTGTAGGCGTGCGTTAATTTTTCACGCACGCTTGCTACAGTCAAAGGGTAATTAAAATGTAAGGGGAGGGAAAACGTAGCATACCTGTGCTAGGGGACGAAGATGATGGCGAAGGTGTACTGGCTGGCCAAAGCTACTTTCTCCCCTCTGCTTCTGTTTTTCGTGCGCTTCTCTTCTGGTCTTACTTCTTTTAATTCTCTCTCGGTTCTCTCCCCTTCTACCTTTCTCCTCTGCTCTCTGTTTCTTGTTTGTCCTTTGTGTTTTTCTTCTTCATCCTCTATTGTCTTTTTTTTCTGTCTTTGTTTTTCGTTTCTAAGTCTCTGTTTGTTTTTTTTCTGTCTTCCTGGTTTTCTTTGTTCTTTCCTCCACTCTTGTTCTCTTCTACTCGTTCGTTCAATCCCCCACTCATCTAGCCTTTCTCTGGATTTTATAAAGCTAGAGAATGTTGTGCGTTCGTGCCTCAAGATAATGAGGCATGTTCGTCTCTGTTTTGAGAAAAAACAGGGACCAACAGTCCTGCCATTACAAGACTATTGGTCACGACATCTTGGCATTTGAATATGGCATCGTGGGGGCGAGGTGGGAAGTTGGTAGGAGACGTGACCCGAATGGTTTTGCTGCAGTTTCTGCTGAATCGGTGGAATGAAGAAGGTGAATGAACAGTTGCTCGTTTTCATCTGAAATTCCATTTTCAATTTGCTCCCCTGAAGTTGAACCCTAGAATTGAACCCCTGAAGTTTGGTGCCATTTACAAAACAGTCACTGGCTTTCAATTTAATCAATTCAATTCTTAATTGACTTTTCAATTTTTAATTCTTTCAAAATTATCCTGAAAAAATCAATTAACCTCCCATGGTATCATCACCTATTCACTTTGATCCTTAGACTTTAATTTTTTGCAATTTCAACCCAAATCAGCCCCAAACTTTGATACTTCTTCAATTAAGTCTCTGATTTCATTAATTAAACTAATTCTAATACTAATTAAGTCCCCACTTATCAATTCCTTTAATTTTTTAATCAAATTGACTTTTAAATTTATAATTTCATTCTTATTAGTTCTCAAACTTTCAATTCGTATTGTTTTGATCCAATTCTTAATTTTATTTATTTATTGTTATTCTTTTGAAAATCCAAAAATTAGGATACCACAGTTTGATGGCCAATTAACTTGTGACTATGATTTTTGTTCACGATCAGAGATTTCCAGTTAGAACCAACATTACTTTACATAACATTTTTAACGAGAGAGATATATATTATATAAATACACCTAGTAGAGAAGGGACCAATTTTCTTCACAGCCAAACACAGGCTAAATCCAGAGATATTGCACACAACATACCTATACTTTTCTTTTCTATATATTATTTGTTTCTTCTCTATAAATACTAACTTAATATTGAAAAGTTTCTTATTAATTTCATGATAAATTATTTTTTAACGAGAGAGATATATAGTATATAAATACACCTAGCTAGCGAGATCCTGAATGCTGTCAAATTTTTCACAGCGACTCATTACTCGTATAAATGATGTGTAAATCCATATTTTTTTTAATTAAATCTTATTTTTTATTAGTCGTATAAATACACCTAGCTAGACACTTGCCCAATAAGAAAAAAACCATCTGTATATGCATGCCTCACTTCAAAGGTAATCAATAACCGTTGAAATTCCCTTTTGGTGTGCATGCCTATAGTAAGTAAAAACTAGATGAAACTTGACTAGACAATATGAGAGGTCATAATTAGTTGTTCTCTGTGAGAGAGGTGATGCATAAATCCAGTGATGAATCTGTCCTCTTCTGTGAGGTTTTAATTAGAGTCTAAATGAGGGATTTACAAGAAACTCGGTTTTTTTATTTACTATAGTTGGGTATTGTTCGTACATTCATAAAACACTATGGATTTTTTTTAATAATAATTCATTTTGATTCTCAAAGTTTTATTTTATACTATTTGATTGTAATTAAATGCTAATTACTTATGATTTCTTACTCAAGAGTGAAATTGAAAGTATGAGGACTGAAATGAAAAAGACACCAAACATGGATGGCGTACCAGAGACTTCAAGCAAAATACACTTAGGTCCTTCATCTTTAAAAATAACATCATTCATACAATATAAGTCTCTTGAAATTTTAAAAAATCAGTTTTCATATACAAGTTCATTTGTTTTATTTTTTTTATTTACTATAGTTGGGTATTGTTCATACATTCATAAAACACTATGGATTTTTTTTAATACTAATTCATTTTGATTCTCAAAGTTTTATTTTGTACTATTTGATTGTAATTAAATGCTAATTACTTATGATTTCTTACTCAAGAGTGAAATTGAAAGTATGAGGACTGAAATGAAAAAGACACCAAACATGGATGGCGTACCAGAGACTTCAAGCAAAATACACTTAGGTCCTTCATCTTTAAAAATAACATCATTCATACAATATAAGTCTCTTGAAATTTTAAAAAATCAGTTTTCATATACAAGTTCATTTGTTTTATTTTTTTTATTTACTATAGTTGGGTATTGTTCATACATTCATAAAACACTATGGATTTTTTTTAATACTAATTCATTTTGATTCTCAAAGTTTTATTTTGTACTATTTGATTGTAATTAAATGCTAATTACTTATGATTTCTTACTCAAGAGTGAAATTGAAAGTATGAGGACTGAAATGAAAAAGACACCAAACATGGATGGCGTACCAGAGACTTCAAGCAAAATACACTTAGGTCCTTCATCTTTAAAAATAACATCATTCATACAATATAGGTCTCTTGAAATTTCAAAAAATCAGTTTTCATATACAAGTTCATTTGTTTTATTTTTCAGTTCAAGGTTAGAGAGGTGAGAGGGATAAGTGTTGCCAAATTCTAATAATGAGAGAGAGTCATAATTCACTCCATTTTCGACCACCAAAATAGGTTTCATTGGTGTCCATGAGTTCCTAGATATGAGAGAAGCTTCATGATTGTTGTTTAGAGCCTTAATTTTACATAAAAATTCAGAACTAAACCGAGAAACCCAAAACTAACTCGATTTGATTTCAAATTTTTAGGCTATTTTTTGAGTACTTGGAGTTGATGGAATGCTTTTTGGGTGTTATAAGGATGTTTGTGAAGTGTTTTAGGGTTGCAATGTCTTAAAAATCAAGTTTTTATTTTACCAAAAAAGACGCTGCCTTGATTTTTCAGCCATCATTATGGTGACTGATGTCATAACCCAATTATGAGTTATTTTCCAAAATTCACTTGTTTTCAAAAAAAAATATAAAACAAAATAAAGGATGACAACATGAAGAAAGCAGGCTGAGGAGAATTTTAAAAATATATAAAAATCAGGTTGTAATTTTGAAGGAAATTCAAGATCATATAAAATGATTATTGGATGAACTTGCATAAAAATTAAGTCAAAGAACATAATTAAATTTTTAATAGGCCAATTTGATTTAATCATGGGCCAAATTAAAGTTTAATTATGTTTAAGAATTAATTTGGATCTAATTAAAGAATTTAATTAGGTGCAAGGACTTAATTATTCTTTAAATGGAGCAAATTAATTTTATTAGATGCTTAATTGGTAAAATATTAAGTTAGGTGCCCAATTTAGACTTAATTGAGAAGATTGAAATTTTAGAAGATTAAATTTAATTTTTAACAAGTTAATTGATTGAAAGCAGGGGTAAATTGCAATAAAATCAAAGTTTTGAGATCAATTAAGGGCTAAATGGAAGAAATTCACAACCAAGAACCAATCTGCAAAAGACACCAAACAATAGGGACCCAATTGATTGGAATTAGGGATGAAATTGAAAGTATAACATTAAGGGTTAAATTGAAAAAATTTGAAACCAAGAACCAAACTAAAAAAGACGCTGAAATTTGGGTTTTAAATTGAAGTTTATTAGGGATATAATTGTATAAAATTGAATATTTGAAGCCACTCAGAGGTGTAATTAAGAACAAATCTCAAATCAAAAGACTATAATAAAAAAGGCCAAAACAACATCGTTTTGAAAGAATTGTTCATCTTCTTTAGGTTTTCAGTCGAAAAAGCTACTCGAGTGACCTACTTTTCAAGACATTTGACGTTTCGTTTCTCCACCAAGTTGGAGGTGGTGGCACTGACAAAAATTGGCCAACCCGACCAACCCTTTTCCTGCCACAAATTTGACAAGTCATGATACCTACTTTGAACCAACGTTTGTGATCTTTCCGGGTCGATCCGAGGGATAATATTTGACACAAATAAAGACTAGACATCCCTCTTCCATCTCTTATAAATAGATTTAGATTTCATGGAGAAATAAGAATCCGAAGTTAAGAAAAAACTATCTTTAATTTGTACCCAAACAATTTTATAGACATGATTTATATTGAGTGACTTAATCATAGAATTTGGATATCTATCAACTCAATTTTAAGTCTGTAAAAATATATATATTTTTCATGACTTCTACTTTTGAAAAATAAAGTCATAAATACTTAGACATTATGGTATATTCTTTTCTTAATAAATAAATAATATAAAGCATAACCATTTTACAATTTGTTACTTTAAAGATTTTAATAAAATATATGAAATACATTAAATAAAGTCATTTTAATCCCTATGATAAATAATAGAATGAGAATAAAAAAAATTGAGAATAATCAAAAGTGGAGTTAAAATTATTTTTAAAAACTCACCTACTAGCTTGGATTCTTGGTAAAATGGTTCCTTGAGGTATGGAAACCTCTTCAATTGAGGTTGTATTTGATTATCAACACATTTAATTGTTTATATATTAGTGAATTAATATAAAAAGTTTTAAAATTTAAACCTTTAGATTATAATAGTTTTTCAATATGTGTCAATTGGTTCATTTTCTGTAGTTTTGAATATTGTCAACTTCATTTTTTTTAATTAGAAACTAGATAAATAATCAGTGCTACACTACAAGTTAACTTTTTACTAACACGAAAACAGATATTCTTGCGATATCAATATTTTTAAAGGAAAAATAAAAATTTAGAAATTTGATAACTGGAAAAGACCGCTGTAAAATGTAAAATTAAAATACTACCTTGAATCAAGCATCTCATATATTTGACGTTCTAGCCAATTGACACCATGGAGGTGGTGGCACTGTCTAAAATTGGCCAACCCGACCAACCCTTTTCCTGCCACAAATTTAACAAGTCATGATACCTACTTTGAACCAACATTTGTGATCTTTCCGGGTCGATCCGAGGGATAATATTTGACACAAATAAAGACTAGACATTCATCTTCCATCTCTTATAAATAGATTTAGATTTCATAGAGAAATAAGAATCCGAAGTTAAGAAAAAACTATCTTTAATTTGAACCCAAACAATTTTATAGACATGATTTATATTGAGTGGCTTAATCATAAAATTTGGATATCTATCAACTCAATTTTAAGTCTGTAAAAATATATATGTTTTTCATGACTTCTACTTTTGAAAAATAAAGTCATAAATACTTAGACATTATGGTATATTCTTTTCTTAATAAATAAATAATATAAAGCATAACCATTTTACAATTTGTTACTTTGAAGATTTTAATAAAATATATGAAATACATTAAATAAAGTCATTTTAATCCCTATGATAAATAATAGAATGAGAATTAAAAAAATTGAGAATAATCAAAAGTGGAGTTAAAATTATTTTTAAAAACTCACCTACTAGCTTGGATTCTTGGTAAAATGGTTCCTTGAGGTATGAAACCTCTTCAATTGAGGTAGTATTTGATTATCAACACATTTAATTGTTTATATATTAGTGAATTAATATAAAAAGTTTTAAAATTTAAACTTTTAGATTATAATAGTTTTTCAATATCTGTCAATTGGTTCATTTTCTGTAGTTTTGAATCTTGTCAACTTCATTTTTTTTAATTAGAAACTAGATAAATAATCAGTGCTACACTACAAGTGAAGTTAATTTTTTACTAACATGAAAACAGATATTCTTGCGATATCAATATTTTTAAAGGAATAATAAAAATTTAGAAATTTAATAACTAGAAAAGACCGCTGTAAAAAGTAAAAATAAAATACTACCTTGAATGAAGCATCTCATATATATATATATACTCACGTAAATAATTTGATATAATTAAAATGTAAAATTCCTTGAAAAAAAAAACAAGGTAGATTCAACTATTGTCGGAAAACAAATCTAATAGAAACTGACTGGATTAATTAAATCAATGATTCCACACCAACGCCGTTAATATTAAACCATTTTATTCAACAATCACCTAATAGAAGACTGGATTAATTTCCTAATCATTGCAACTCCTTTAACCAAAGTGTATTCCCGTTGCTCATCCAATTTTTGGAAAATATTTTCTACCGCAATGGACATTTATTTGGGACTGATCCCGAATCAAGCTATGCATGTGATTCTGTGAAGATATGATTAAGAATTGACCAGAATAATGTTTAGTTATTAATTTGACTAATCCTGACGTGCATTCTGGACTAAAATATAAATCGTATAGGGCAGTTTATTTTCCCTCTGCATGTTTTTCCCAGAAAAGAAGAACTGAATTTTTTTTGCTCTAGGCTTCTAGCAGTCATGATTTTTTAATTACATTAAAATTTGATAAACAGAGTGAACAACATTATAATCATCAATGAAGAATCTAAATAAAATAAAAAATAAATCAAAAAATTAATAATATAAAAAGATAAAATGATTCATAACAGAACTTTGAGAAAAATTACTTCATCATAGGAAGTAAATAAGAATCTTAAAATAACTTACTTGTTCCATCACATCAAATTCTCTATCATTAAAGCTACGTGTTACATGAAACTCAGATTCCAGAAGAAAACTAAGTACATTATGTGACCCCAGGAAACTAAAGAATTTTCTCATATCTTCAAACAAATCCCATATCTAGTCTGACATTTAGCAAAAGCTAAAGAAAAGCTCTAAAGTCTGAAAAAACAGAAAACTAAAAGTTGCAGGTAACGGTTTGAGTGGTTTTTTTTTTTTTTTTGAAATTAATTATGTTCATGCAAAACTCGGTTCAATTTTATCGATTTTGAGTGAATCAAGTTTAATTTTACTGTTTTTTGATTTTTGAATTTGATTTTTCATATTAAATACATAATTAGTCATAAAACCTTGGTTCTATGTACCATGACCAACATAGCAAATTTCCCAGAAAAGTAAAAGGTTCCAAAGCATGATTCCAGTACTCCTGCAAACTTTTTTTTAACGCATCTCTTTTAGATAAAAAAAATAATAATGTAGTGCACAATTCGTGGATTAGCCTTTCTAATAATAGAGTGGAAATGATTAAAAAAAAAATCCTAAACATGATTCATCGAGATATTATCAAAAAGTCAAAAAGGAAAATAAATGTAATCATGTCGACGCTGTTATCTAGCCTTTTTCTTTCTTTAAAAACTGAAGAAATAAAAAAGGTCTTGTGATCAGCTGAGGGCAACCTCTTCCCTTTGTTATCTAGCCTTTCATCTGTTTACATTTCATTTAGTGAGTTTCTCTAGCCTACAAAATGGATAGCATCATCTATATGGATCCTGTCTTGTACAAGGCTGCACATGAAGGCCATATCGATCCCTTTGAGAATTGTCAAACTTGCCTTGATCAGTTATTGACTCCAGACGAGAACACCATTCTTCATGTCTACTTAAGAAACCAAAGCAGTGAACCCGGATTCACTGATTTTGTTGATAAAATTCTTGAAAGGTGTCCGCCTCTGTTATTCCAAGCCAATAAGAGAGGAGAAACCCCCCTCCATTTGGCAGCAAGATATGGCCATTCCAATGTGGTAAAAGTCCTCATTGACCGTGCAAAAGCTCTACCTGCAGATCCGGAGAGCAGAGTAACAGAAGCTGAAATGATGTTGAGGATGACGAATGAAGAGAAAGATACAGCGTTGCATGTGGCAGCTCGAAATATCCAAGCCCAAGTGGTGAAAATATTGACAAAAGAGGACCCTGAGTTTTCATATTCCGCCAATGTTCATGGAGAAACTCCACTTTATATTGCTGCTTCCATGATACCGAGGTGGAGCGAAGAACGAGGAAAGGTGTGTTAAATAATATTTATGTAGTCTTATTTATTAAGGGTAGAATAGTACTTTCAGTTTGACCTATATATACTTTATTTGTATTTAGGTTAACACTATGCATTCATAATAAACAGATTATTCAGAATTGTAGCCTCCTTTTATGTTTGATCTGAATTACTTTAACATTGTATCAGAGCTGGTTTTATGGAACGAGGCTTAATCCCGAACACAACTTCGCGGATCCAACTTTTTTGGAGTGAGATTTTGTCTTCCGCTTCTGCAAAATTTGGTATTTCTTCAGTTTCTGCAATTATTTTGGTATTTCGTCTTCCCTTCAGCTTTTGCAATTTGGTAATTCCGTTCAGTTTCTGCAAATTTGTTTTGTGTTTTGGAGTAATCGTATAAGTTTGAGAAGATATTTGTTTAGTTTCTGCAATCTCTGTTCAGTTTCTGCAATTTGGTATTTTGTTTTCCGCTGCTTTTGCATTCTGGTTCTCTGTGATTGTTGATTATGGCTAC
>Ga0325414_1008049_pt1 | contig 11160 bp, 5 predicted proteins | sample PopdelMetagenome_8_FD_206183 | JGI IMG/M metagenome (GOLD analysis project Ga0325414, IMG submission 206183) | Populus deltoides microbial communities from Bellville, Georgia, United States - Leaf-PdKOR-R3 | ecosystem: Host-associated > Plants > Phyllosphere > Phylloplane/Leaf | place: USA...
ACACGGCAGATCTTTGCAAGCCAGCCATTAATTAACCTTTCTCTATGGGCTGGCTATAAATGAATGAAATATATACGACTTTTCTCTTCTTTCTATATATGAATATTTATAGAAAGGGACGTATGTAAAAGAAGAAGATAAACAATGGTCGCGGTGGTTTGGTTGAGAGAGAAGACTCATAAGAAGGCAACTCGGTCAAATATAACAAGACTTGTTTAACCTTGTTCTTTCTGTTGAGATTCATGTCATCCCATTATCTCAAAAGGATTGATAGTAATTTTTATTTTATCATGGTAAATTTGTTTACTTAATTGTTACCATACTCATTAATTAATTGTTTGGCAAATGAATTTATTATCTGTGATTTCATTTACTATGTATATCGTGTATTATATGATCAATTCACGTAAAATATAATACTAGATTCTAAGCATGCCCTGCTCCGCGGACATGGCAAATTTTTTCTTAATGTAAAAAAAAAAAAAAAACTTAGAAGATGACAATTCGAGCAAATTTAGATTAACTTTACTAATACGTAACTCAAGATATGAAATCAAAATCACCAAAATAAAAGCAAAAAGAAAACTTAAGTCAACATGAGCTACTTGACTAACTCATGTCTTGCGATATGAGATTGAGATAAAAAATTCAAAGGAAACACCTGGTAAAAAAAATCAAAGTTCAATAAAAAAAATCGAGCTAATCTGAGTTAATTTTACTTACCCGGTCTTAGGATAACTTAATAGGAAAAAAAAGCTAAAAATAATAAAGGTCAAGGGCCAATAATTTAATTTTAAATGATAAAATTAAAAAATAAAAATCAATTTTATAAAAAAAAAGTTAAGGGAAAAAAACTCGAGTTAACTCGACTAACCCGTGACATGAGATCGAAATAAAAAAACTTAGACTTTCAAAAGAAGAATCTAGCAAAAAAACCAAATTTAAATAAAAAAATATTGTAAAAAAACCCGAGCTAACTCATGCTAACTTAACTAACCTGCACTGAGGATAACTCAAAAAAAAATCAAAAGAAATACCTAGTTAAAAAAAAACCGAAGTTCAATTAATAAAAAACTAAGTTAATCCTAGTTAACTTTACTTATTTGCTCTCAGGATAACTTTATAGAAAACAAAAAGTCAATAATTTAATTTTAAATGATAAAATTAAAAAATAATAATAAAAAAAAGTCTATGAAACAAATTTGAATCAACCTAACTTAACTTAACTGACCTGTTACTCAGATTATAAAATTGAAATAACTCAAGAAAAAGAAAATAGAGCAAACAACGAAGCCAAAAGCCTAATAATCAAATCTCAAATGATGAATTTGGAAAAAAAACAATTTTTTAACAAATGACAAAAAAAAACCTGAACTTATTTGGGCTCAAGTCATGAGACAATGATTACCTCACAGGAGACAATACAAAAAATACATAATGAAAAGACTAAAATGCCATTAAAACCAACCTTAGTTTTTTTTATTCGGGAGTGATTGTGTAATTTAATTGTTTTAAAAAATTGGAAAGACGAAGAAGCCCCTTGTGCATTTTCACTTTTTTCTCTCTCTCTCAAGGGTATTATTGTAACTTATTGTGCAATTGTTTTTTTTGAAAAGACAAAAGAGATGATGATCAAAAGCTTAACACTTTTTTTTTTTAAGGGAAAAATAATCATTTTAATCTGATAAAAAAGATGATTCTACCACCGATCACAAGCTTTCTAAGTTTATTTTGTTCAAGAGTACAAAAATCATTTCACTGATTCAATAAACAGTGAAATGTATTTAACGGCAATAGTGTTATAGTGATGGCTTTTAGTTTATTTTTATTTTCCTTTTCTTTTTGGTAATGTGGGCAAATGAATACGTGGTCAGTGATTAATTTATATGTCTTCACCATAGCTGACCCGTGCCTAGCTCATCCTCCACGCGAAGCCGCCTTGTTTTAGTATATACCCTCTAGCTTGTATTGTTTTTGTCTGTAAAAGGACGTTCTAAAAAACTCTAAACTGAAGCCAAAACCAGGTATTGGAGGAAAGAAATTGCTGGAACGATCATCCGAAAGCTTGTTTGATGCCAACAGGTATAAAGCTCAACGAAGACAGCACGGTTCATATCTATCTATTGAAGGCTCTTTTGGCATCTAGTAATTCACCTGCAACAAGTTCTTTGTGTCGTCTGCTTTCTCTTATGATAATTAATTATTCTTATTTTTGGATTGGAATAGAGGGTTTCGACCTCCAATTATATATATATATATCTTGTGAGTTTAAAAAGAGTATAGCTTTGTTATGGTTTGTTTGGAACCTAAGAATGAATTCACAATAGAGTTAAATGAATTCTTTTAAAGATATTGATTCATATTCTAAATGAAATTTAATTTATAAAAAAAAATATAAAAGTAAATCAGAGTAGAGATCTTGTGATTTACTATAATAATCTCTCGTTGATAAATTAACGTTGAAAACAATATTCTAAAAAACCCCACATGTTAACAAAAATCCTATTTTTACCCCTCTTTTTCTCCTAAAAATCTTTGACAACACTATATCCTATCTTTCTTTACTTGGCATTAATACTCATCAAGATATTCTTACTCCTCTTCATAGAGAGACTCAGTCCTTCACTACTTGATAATCCTCCTTGTTGATATCAGATTGCATTATTCAAATATACTTAGTTGTCTTTCCTAAGTATAGGATTCTATTTGTAACAACCTCCTAGTTTGGAGGATATTTAATAATTCTATGTTATTCATTTGATGTATTTATACACTTGTTTTGGTCAATAACAAAGAGGAAAAACTGAAGTTATAGTTTATATCTTATCATGGTATTAGAACAAAACTAAAAGATAACAAATTCCTTCTTTTTTTTTAGACATGGCCAATCTATCAACCTCTATTCTTAACACCAATGAATCCCATCACACCCTTATCAGCATTAATGTTATTACCTAAACCCCTCTAAAACTCATTTCCAGCAATTACACCTCTTGGAAGCTACAATTTTAAACGTGTTTTATTGGCTATGATCTCTTAGGCTATATTGATGGCTCACAGCCTCGTCCCTCAGCCACTCTTACACAAAATAACATAACTAGATCAAACCCTACTCACATTCTCTGGATATGACAAGACAAATTAATCTTGAATGCCATCATTGGCTCCATCTCCCAAACTATCATACTATTCATTACTCAAGCCACGACTGCTCAAGAAGCATGGATTATCTTGGCCACCACCTATGCCATGCCTTCTCATGGACGCATCAAATAGGCCAAGGGCCAACTCAAGATGATCACCAAAGGCTCTGATAGTGTCACAATGTTCCTGCAACTTATAAAAGCAAAAGCTGATGAACTTGCCCTTCTTGGCGCACCACTTGATGTAGAAGACCTCACAGACAAGATACTTGATGGACTTGGCGATGAATATAAAGAACTAACACGTGCTATCCAGGCTACAGACACATTTATAACCTTTGAGGATCTGTATGAAAAACTGCTCAATTTTGAAGCTTCGGCGCTCACCACAAAACCAGAACCATTTTATTTTCCTACCATTGCTAATCCCACGAGCAAGAATAACTAGCGCCCACCTGCATCCTCAAACAACAACAATCATTCATGGCATCCCTCCAACAGCCAATCTAGTAGGTATCATACAACACAAAACAACAAACAACCCACAACATAAAATAGGTATCAAGAAACTCGTTCATCTCGACCATACCTGGGTTACTGCTAAATCTGTAAGATACAAGGTCATACAACAAAACGATGTCCTTCATTTCAGCTAGTCCCAGTTCAAACATCTAATAGCAATCCCACTACTTTGATCAATAAACCTGCTTCTCCATGGCAACCAAAGGCTCATTATGATACCAATAATCACATCAATGAACCTTGGCTCTTGGACAGTGGCGCCTCTCACCATGTTACAGCTGATCTAAACAATCTTTCTATGCATACTCCATACAACGAATCAGATGACATTATGATCGAAGATGGCTTGGGTCTCTCCATTACTCATATAGTTTCTTCCTCTCTCAAAACATCTCATAACACTTTTCAATTGAATAATATCTTGTGTGTTCCTACTATAAAATAAATCTCATTTCAATTTTTTAATTTTAAATCTCAAATAATGTCTCAATTGAATTCTTACTCACTGATTTTCTTGTAAAGAAAATTCACACGGGGACAACACTTTTGAAGGGCCAAACTAAAGATAACGTTTATGAGTGGTCAGTATCTCCACCATTACTTTTTTTCAAGCATCACACAACCTTATCCGAATGTCATCATCGATTAGGACACCCAGCTTTTCCCATTCTGAAACAGATTGTTTCCAACAATAATCTTGGTTTCTCTTCTTCCTCTAACTTTTCATGTAATGCTTATTTATATAATAAAAGCCACAAATTATCATTTTCTTAATCCATAATTATTTCTTCTCAACCTCTTGAAAATGGCTTTTCTGATGTTTGGACTTCTCCAATTATATCAAATGATGGCTTTAAAAATTATGTGATTTTTGTGTATCATTTCACCAGATATATTTGGTTCTATCTTCTTAAACAAAAGTCAGGAGTCAAAACCATTTTCATTAAATTTAAAGCCATTGTTGAAAAACACTTTGATAAAACAATAAAAACATTTTACTCTAACAATGATGGTGAATGTATTGCTCTATCCCATTTCCTTTCAAAAAATGGTATTTCTCATCTCACTACATCACCTCACACACCTAAACATAATGGTTTTTTTAGAAAGGAGACATCTTCATATTATAGAAATTGGATAAGCATTACCATCACATGCCTCTTTTCTTTTAAGTTATTAGACTTATCCCTTAGCTACAACAGTCTATTTGATAAATTGTTTGCTAACACCCATACTAAAACCTCTCATTTCTATATGAAGTTTTTCTTTTTTAAAAAAAAAACTCCTAATTACTCAAAATTAAAAATCTTTGGTTGTTTATGCCATCCCTGACTTAAGACCATATGCAACTAATAAACTAGACAATCGATCCAAACCATGTGTATTCCTTGAATATTCTTTAACTCAGAGTGCCTATTCCTGTCTTGATCCATCCATCTCTAAAATATATGTCTCTAGGCATGTCAAATTTGTTGAATCTGTATTTCCTTTCACTCATATCTCTGCTCATTCCTCTCGTCCCCAATCAAACTCCATTGCCACTTGGATTCCTTCGCCACTTCGAATCTCATCCTCGTCCTTGGTACTATTACTCCATCTGCCATCTGCAGTGGAAGCTCAACAACAATTCTCTAGTGAAGTCTAACCCATACTAATCCTGACTGGCACATCTACTTAACCACCACCACATGAATCTGCCAATATCAATACTTTCTGACAACCATCACAACAGATAGACTTGTTTGTGCCTCATCCATAACCTACCCACTCTTTAACTACTACAGCCAAAAACAATATTCATAAACCTCTCACAAAAATAAATCTTCACACCCAATTAACAAAAGGTAAAGACCTTGAACCAACCACAATGACCCAAGCCCTCAAAGATCATAAATGACGTTAAACCATGTCTGAGGAGTATGATGCTCTAGTAAAGAATGGCATATGGGTTCTAGTTCCCCCAGCTACAAGTCACAATTTTATTGGTTGCAAGTGGATTTTTTTAACTAAACATAAATCTGATGGTTCTGTTGACAAATTCAAAGCTTGTTTGGTTGAAAAAGGTTTCCACCAACACTCTGAAATAGACTACTATGACACATTCAGTCCAGTTACAAAACCAACCACTGTTCGACTTGTTATTAGTATGACTATGAGTCATGGTTGGTCCTTAAGACAACTTGATGTAATCAATGCCTTTCTTTAAGGTCACCTTTCAGAGAATGTCTACATGTCATAACCACTAGGATTTGTTGATAAAGACAACCCCTCATATGTCTGCAAACTCAGAAAAGCAATTTATGGCCTAAAACAAGCCCTTTGGGCATGGTACCAAGAGCTATGAACCTTTGTACTTCAGTTTGGATTTCAAAATTTATATGAGGATACCTCTTTATTTGTCTTTCATGCTAATGACTGCATCATGTATCTCCTTATTTATGTGGATGATTTAATTCTCACAGGAGACAAATGCTACCAAAGTCAAACAATTTATTGACACTCTAGCTCAATGATTTCCCATCAAAGATATTTGATAACTCACAATATTTCTGGGTGTAGAAGTTGCTCCAAAAAACATGGCTTGTTACTCTCACAAAGACGTTACATCATAGATCTTCTAACTCAAACCAAGATGCAAGAGGCCAAGACTATTCTTACTCCCATACCAACCAATCCTATTTTTATGTAAAACTTAAGATCCTCTTTATCTGATCCAGCTAAATATTATTAGGTAGTTGGGAGCCTCCAATATTTGCTAATAAAAAGACCAGACATAACATTTTTTATTAACAAACTGCCATAATAAATGCACTGCCTAACAACAAAACATTGGTCCTTTGTAAAAATGGCTATTGTGTTATCTTATTGCCCCATTAATGATAGTTTACAAATCTATAATGACTATTTTATCAATTTGCATGCTTTTTCTAATGATGATTGGGCAGGGGAGAAGGATTCTTTTTGCTCAACAAGTGTCTATGTTGTTTATCTTGGTAAGAATCTACTATCCTGTAGTTCTATAAAGCAACAGACTATTGTTAAATCCTCTACTGAGGCAGAGTATCACGCTGTTGCAAATACTATTGTTGAACTTAATTTTATTTGTTATCTATTGTGATAATATTGGAGCAACCCAACTCTGTTCCAATCCAATTTTTCATTTCCACATGAAGCATATTGCAATAAACTTTTATTTTTTTGGGATCAAGTTCAAAATGGTGCTCTTCATGTTGCTCATGTCTCTTTTAAAGATTAACTTGTTGATGCTCTCACAAAACCTCTTTCACGATATGTTTTCTTCAACTCAAGTATAAGATTGGAGTTCTCTCCTGAAATCCATCTTGATGAGACATAATAGAGGGACTTAGTGATGTGAATCTTGTGATCATGTGGTCGTGCAACCCACATGCAAAGACACCAATTTCTGGAAAGCCATATAAATCAGGTTTGATAGGAGTGTGACATAAAGATAACTTGTACCTAGGCATCAGAACTATTGGAAATTGAAACCCCTATCCAACGAATATTGATTTGCGAATGAGAAGTATAAGGATGACGTCACGAAGTCAATTGTTCTTCGATAAATTATTTTTTAGTTCTTTAGAAAACCAAGGAAGGGTGATTATCCCACCAACACACAACAAGTACAGTAAAAGAAGTTTATTAATATGAAAATTATGTAACTTACATGTCTAGTTATGCCTTTATTTATACTAACTCTAGACTCAAATAAACCCTAATGGACCCCCTTTAGGTGGACTTATATGAGGCCCACTTATAATTGACCCAAATAAGTAATAATAACCCAAAGACTAAAAAGAAAATAATAAAAATCCAAAAATTACTATCCTAAATATGCTATAATAAGATTTATCACCCTTAAAAAGTTCCAAATAGACTAGGAAATCTGATCTGAAGGTAGAATTAATTCTAAAGTCTTTTTTTCTTGTTGTAGCTAGGATGAATAAGAAATCCTTATAAGAAAAAGGATTCTGAAATATTTATAAATCCTTGCCACACTTGAAAACTATATTGCAGCCCATTAAAGATCCTTGTAGAACAAGGAGATTCCCAAAACAAGCTATCACAATCTTGTAGGAAAAGAATCCTAACCAAATAGGAAGTCCACAAGTAAAAAAGAAGTAAATAACAAAATTCGTACATCCTCTATTAACTAGTATTGCGATGCCTTCCCGAACTCTAATTGACCTGAAATTTTAACCCAAGATAGGACAACATGTCAGGAGACTCCATATAACATTTCAGCCCCATCAATGGTCGGATTGAGAATTATGACTATTGCCGTGAAATTGGACAATGGTGCATTTTACATCAAAATCCGAATTTGATTGTTTTTTTTTTTTTTTTTGCTTGGATCTTATCATTGAGTTCAGGATGGCATTGCAATATTGGTCAATAAAGGCTGTATGAATCTTATTATTTACTTTCTTTGAACTTATAGACTTTCTATTTGGCAAGGATCCTTTCCCTACAAGGGCATGACAGGTTATTTTGGGAATCTTCTAGCTCTACAAAGATTTTTAATATGCTTCAACATAGTTTCTAAGTGTGACAGGATTCATAAATGTTACAGAATCCTTTTCTTACAAGAATTCCTTATTCATCCTAGCTATAACAAAGAAAGAAAACTTCAGAATTAATTCTACCTTCAGATCAGATTTCCTAGTGTACTTGGGACTTCTTAATGGTGACAAATCTGATTCTAACATATTTAGGATAGTAATTTTCAGATTTTTATTATTTTTGTTATTTTGTTCTTAGTCTTTGGGTTATTATTACTTATTTGGGTCAATTGTGAGGCCTCATATAAGTCCACCTAAGGGGGATCCATTAGGGTTTATTTAAGTCTAGAGTCAATATAAATAAAGACATACTAGACATGTAAGTTAGACAATTCAAATTAATAAAACTTCTTGTTTGTCGTACTTTGTATGTGTGTTGGTGAGATAATCTCCCTTACTTAGTTCTCTAAAGAATATAAAAACGACTTATCGAAGAACAACTGACTTTGTGGCGTTAGCCTTATGCTTCTCGTTCGCGAATCAATATTTATTGGGTAGGGGTTTCCGTTTCCAATAGTGTTGGTGTCTAGATACAAGTTATCTTTGTGTCACACTCATATCAAACCTAATTTACTTGGCTTTTCAAGAATTGATGTCTTGGCGTGTGGGTTGCGTGACCACGTGATCACGAGGTTCGCATCACTTAGTCCTTAACGACTTGACTTAGTCCTCCTTGTAGGTATCAGATTGCATTATTCAAATACACTTAGCTGTCTTTTCTAGGTATAAGATTCTGTTTGTAACAACCTCCTAGTTTAATTATAGGATCTTGAACAATTCTCTGTTATTCATTTGATGTATTTACACACTTGTTTTGGTCGATAACAAAGAGGAAAAACTGAAGCCATAGTTTATATCTTATCACCTCATAAGGCATGTAATTAATCTTTCATTTTATTTTTTTATCTCTTATTTTTGTTGGTTTTTGCCCGAATCTTTCATTTCTTTTTCTTCTTCTTCTTTTGTTGTACTTAGCCAATTATGCATGAATGATGGGTATTTTTGTAACAATTTTTTTCTAAATTAATAAAAAAAATAATTAAAATTGCTATTTCAATTTATTTTTGCATGCATTATAAATAGTATAATTGAACTCAATTATATGTTTAGTATTTTATTTCAAATATAAAAATCATAATAGACTATTAATTGAATTTAAATTTACTTAATGAATTTAATTCAGCAAGTAATTTAATTTCAAACAAGATATGAAGTAAATCAACTCTCACATTATGATTTTTTAGATGAACAAATAGAAATTTGAGAGAGAGGGAACATGATTGATTAACCTCACAAGGAAGGAACATATGACGCAATCGAATACACAATAATTAAATGGCTGAATTAACAAGCAGTAAAGTTTTTATTAAACAAGGGAAAATGTGACATCCCACGTGGTGTGCTAGCTGGTTAGCACCTTCATTGCTGATCAGACGACTGATTAATTTAATAAAATTGACTTTCTTTTCAATATCATTAATCAAGTGAAGCAACACAATTAAAAAAAAAAAAACCCTAATCCACTAAGTTTTTCGGTTTTTTTTATAAATAAAATAGCTTTAAAAACATCTTAAAGCACATTTGACTGCTCCTTTGATGTTTGTTTTCTATTTTAAATAAAATTAGGTACATTAGAAATTTAAATCTTGCAAATTAAATAACAAAAAATTACCCAATAAATCATTGATCAATATTGCTATTGATGAATACTTTATACAGATTCAGAATAAAAGAAGGAAATAATTTTATTAATTGCAGTGAGTGAACAATTTATATAAATCATTGATCAATAATGTCAGAAGTAGACAATGTCAACTACTTGGGAATTGAGCAAAAACTAGTTACTTGTTACGTGATTCCCTGCAGATTTGAGAATTTTTTTTTATACAAAGCCAAAAAATAACGTGTACGAAAACTAAGATTGGGCAATGAAATATAATTGTTTGTGATTACTAAAATAAACCGAGTAACATATGATATTAAAAAAAAATTAGTTTTTTATATTTTTAACTAATTAAGATTTAAATTGATTTGATTTCAAGGTAATATTTTTTTTATAATGAGACGGTGATATATTTGATGTTAATTATTAAAATTATGATCCAAAACATGGACATAATGCGCTAACCCAGTAGGGTAGTTATCTCTTTCTTTTTCTTTTTTTTCCCTCCCAATGTCAAGCCTTCATAGGACTCAAGTTGAATGAAATCCAAAATTCAATTAAAGATGTCTTAGAAAACCATGACTAAATTGAAAGAAAAGAGTTTGGGGTGTTGGGTGGATTCAAAATCAAGATTCAATTGAGACATTATAAATTCAAGGATTAAAGTAAACAAAGATAAAGATAAAAGGTTGGCGTGTGCAAACCAAGCACCGGCGAGTGAAAGTTGCCGTGGAGCTTTGGATAACATGTGAGGACTCAAACGGCCTTCAAAGATGATCTTTTTTGGTGTCGATGGAATTGTAGTGACATCATCATTCCTTAAAGGTGACACTTGTCTAAAATGGAGGCTCGGTGTGATTCCAACAACTATTTTTTCTTATTTTTTTTTGTCTGTCTCTCCTTTCACACACATGAAATTTCTTCAACTAGACTAAAAAAAACTAGTTTTTCTGTCAATCTTTAATTGTAGTTCCTTTAATTTTAATTGTTTGAAAATTAAAAAATCAAAATAATTTTTTTTAAAATCGAGTGTCAACCTAAATTTTGAGGTTTTTTTTTTTCTTTCACAATGAAAACCCATACTAAGTTAAGCCAACCAAATATAAAAGGATCTAATTAAAAAAAAACATGGAAATAAAAAAAAAACCCTCAAACATCGGGAAAAGAAGAAGAAGAAGCAAACAGTAAGTCAACAATAGAAGAAACAGTAAATCACCTGGAAAAATGAGTTTTTCTTAGATGTTATAAG
>Ga0325414_1008051_pt1 | contig 11158 bp, 6 predicted proteins | sample PopdelMetagenome_8_FD_206183 | JGI IMG/M metagenome (GOLD analysis project Ga0325414, IMG submission 206183) | Populus deltoides microbial communities from Bellville, Georgia, United States - Leaf-PdKOR-R3 | ecosystem: Host-associated > Plants > Phyllosphere > Phylloplane/Leaf | place: USA...
GAATAGAAATGAAATCATTTCAACAACATTTATCCAATTCTAGTGTTTGAAAAACTTTAAGCAACATAAATGAATTCTACAACCAATCAAAATTAGAGTTTTTTAATAGATTTGCGAATCACACAACTTTGGGTGTAATTTGCTTCAGAATTGGCTCATTGAAAATTAATCCCACTAAAATCAGGGGTGTGGTTTGCTTCATAATCAACCCCTTGAAACTAATCCCACTAACACGCTTCTCTATCCCCCTCTCTCTATCACATCTGCTTGGAAGAAGTTTTTTGGGGATGGTGGCAATTCGGATAAATGATTTATTTTCACTAACTTAAGTGAAATGAATTCCACAACTTTAAAACCTATTCCAAACAAAAGAATTCATTTAGCAAATCAAATCAATTCAATCTACTTAAATAGATGAAATTAATTCTAGTATAGAATTGGTTCCAAAGAGCTGCTATTGTTTGGTCTTAGTGTCCATTCATTTTTCCCCCCTCATAATTTACAAAGTTGCTCACAGATATAGATCTCTATGACATTGAAAAATGGAGATTAGGATAAGGTTTGATGAAAAACATATTTTACCTCCATAGTAACTTTCAGAATTCTTAATCCTAGTTCGAGATGCTGCTGAGTTAAACTAGGATGATAAAGATGAAAAGTATCCAAGTACTACCATCTCCATAGCTGGTTGGGTGGTAAGAACACCTGCCCTGCTCATTTTTCGAACTAGTCTGGGTTAAGTAAATGGATCCTTTGCCTCTATTAAGTTATATTTTCAAGCAAACCTTCTGCAAACTGATGTCATATCAAATCTTTTACCACATCAAATGGAAAATCTTTTGGTCTACTTCCACCCTTCCTAACCCCTACGTCAATCTGATCTATACACTTTCTCCCCAGTGCACCCATGGACTTATTTTGAACATGACCAAAACTATAACATTCGACCTCCCATAAGTTGAGTTTAACATGCATCGAATTTGCTTCTAGATTTCTTAGATACAAAAACTCATCACTCAGTGATTAAAACATATGTGATCTATAGGCCGAAACTCATACCTGATACCCCTACTACTTCCTCCCCAGTCACAGTAGCTCACCACCAGCTTTTTCAGCTGCCATATACCTTTCCAAGCCATCTGACATTAGAAAACAATGAGCTAACAACAAAACTTGCACAATAAAAACGCAAAATTTTCTCATTAACAAATGAAAAATCTCTTTATCTTAAAGCATACAAAGTTACAAAAAACAAAACCAAACAAGCAAGTGACATGATTATTTCCCATCGAAACAATCACAAATTCCTAAGCCACTCCAATCCAAAATCAGCTTAAAATCAAACAATCCACATGAACAATGACATTTCCTCACTTCTACAAACACTCCAGAGTTATCATCTCTGAATACTAATCTGCTCTTCAAATGAAAGAAATAGAAAAGGGTCTCTTCAAATTATTAAAGCCGCCGTACACCTTCATTAATTTGCACAACAAAATCACATAACAAGCAAAAGAAGAAAAAGGGTTTGTTAAAAACACAATCTTTCAATGAATAAACAGACAGAAAGTCACTAAAAACCCAACATTACCATTCAATTAATAAAACCCATTAAATAAACAGAAAAAGATCAGATCTTTTGCTCTTTTTGCAGAAAAAAATCCAAAAAGAAGCCAACTTCAGAAAATCCATAAATCCAAAGAGAGCTACAAGGGTGAAAAAGACAGGTACTCAAAATGAAGCTCTGAGAGAAACTGACCTTATGCTTTGTTGATGGGGCTGCAAGGGTTTTGCGGAGAAGAGGGACAGGGCGTTGCTTAGTGAACGTTTTGTGGGGTTTTGGTGGCAGGCTGATTACAAAAACTTTATTTTTACCCCCATAGGCTTTTAATGTTTCTCTTCTATCCTTATGGTCTACAAATATCTAATGCTATTCCTATTGTTTCTAAGACGTTCCAATTTCACCCCTAAACATCAAATATCTAATGAAATCTATCGATGCACCTACATTTGATTTTTTTCAACTTTCTTGTGATTTTTGATTGATTCGAAAAAGAACCCCAAGTCACGAGGTAATTAGGTCACTAATTGTTTTTTAGTTATGCTAATTTGTAGGTTATTAAAAATTTATGAGGTTATAAAATTAACTTATAGACCATCGAATTAATTTATATTAATTTTTTTATTATATGAATTTCTTAGATCAATTCGATCGTTAATTTGCTGAATAGCTATAATTCGACTCGATAGTTCTTACCGTAATCTTGAACAAGTGTAGAGTGAAAATCAATTCATCCAATAATATAAGAGAACAAATCACACAATCCCGATTTTAACCCAAAAATTCGGATTGAAGTCTTAGATTTTGCCAAAAGAAAAAAAAAATCATCACAGGCAAGTGAGTTCTATATACATGTGTCATGATCATGCTCATGAAATTAAGATTGTAGATTGATTGCCCCCCAAAAATTAGATGATCTTATGTTTAAAGTAAATCTTTACGAGTGAGGAGGGCGACCTTTTAGCGTTTGGTTACAGTTCTATATACATGTGTAACGATCCTATTTTAACCCAAAAAATCATGACAGAAGACAGGAAGACAGCAGAGACATGGACGTGAACTCCAAATTAAAGATGAGATTTTCTGCTGGTAGCCCATTCTGGATTTCCAGGTTTCACTGCATCTCAGCATGGCTAACTAAAAACGATGGCAAGTCTTTGCCAGATAAAGTTGTTCAAAGAATTGTGGAAAAACTCCAGGATTGCAAAGTAGGCTATGGTGGACTTTAAAGGATATTTCAAAGAATTTCTCCATTGTCAGTTCAAGCTCGGCTGGAGTACCTGCAATTAGCCTCTTCCGAAGGCAAGGAACCTGTGAATTGAGTAAAATTCTAGTGGGATGTGTCTGATCATAATGCAAAGGTTACATGAATGCCCTTGGAATTGCTAGGAATGTACGTACCCTATGATAAATGCCTCAAAATTCTGCGAATTTCAATGTATTTCCATCGCAAGGTATCCGAGATGCTAAACATACCAACTTTCAGACAGTTTATGTTGGAGGGCCGAGCTTCTTTTACGTTGCTCGAGTAAATGTAATGCAGTAGTATCTTTCATTTGAAGAATGAAAGGAACTGCAACATTTTCAGGGCAAGTCTTTGTCTTTTATGATGGCCAAGAACAGGAAGAAGGAAGACTTTTGACTGCTTTTATTATCTAGTATGAGGAGTGAAGATCAGTGTAAATATCAATGACATCCAGCCATGATTCTCAGCTACTTTTAGATACTTCAACTGAAGTTAGCATAAGCTGCCTGTGAATTTGAACACGGTTAACAAGCCTAGAGACAGCAGGATCCCGCCAAGAATGAAGCCTCCAATTACTGTCAAGTCAATTATTAAATACTCAAAAAACATTTCCTTTAGGTTCTTTTTTGTTTTGTACCATAAAAACACATTTAGATAGTTGAGAAGATATTTAGCCATGAATCAGAGCAGATTGCACGGGACACTACTACCTGGCCATCCAAATCAAATGCAATTTTCCGGTTACTCTAAGCATCCTGATCTTCCTAAACAAGTGCTTATAGATTAACAAAGCAATCAAATAGGAACTTTAGCATACTATATATAGAGGTTAGCTGCATATGTGCAGCTCATTCATTTCTAGTTAATACAGTTTAACTACATTTTATAGATAAACCATGGTTTCGATATGCAAAAGGCAATGTTTCTTTGCATTCATTCTCATTTTGGGAATGTGGGCTTTTGAAGTAGCTTCTCGGGAGCTCCAAGAATCATCCATGTCTGCCAGGCATGAGCAATGGATGGCCACATATGGGAAGGTCTATGTAGATGCTGCAGAGAAAGAAAGACGGTTCAAGATATTCAAGGACAACGTTGAATACATACAATCATTCAATACTGCTGGAAACAAACCATATAAGCTAAGTGTGAATAAATTTGCAGACCAAACCAATGAAGAGTTCAAGGGTGCTCGTAATGGTTATCGAAGGCCATTTCAGACAAGGCCCATGAAAGTTACATCATTTAGGTATGAAAATGTTACTGCAGTTCCTGCTACCATGGACTGGAGAAGGAAAGGTGCTGTTACTCCTATCAAGGATCAAGGCCAGTGTGGTAAGTTTAATATGTTAATATTTTTTCACTTCAGTTTGGATGATTTTCTAATATAGTATCATAATTGCAATGGCCAAATATTTTGGATTCAAGTTCTAGAATATCCTTTGCATCAAAATTAATTTGACATCTATCAAGGCTACGCATACTTGTAGTTGCAAGGCCAGAAATTTATTCTAGCGCCAAGCAATGCATCCTTACCACTGCATTTATGCTGCAGACTATATGTTACACTTGTATTAATGTCAAAATATGTCTGCTGATTTTGTTTGGGACAAAAACAGGCAGTTGCTGGGCCTTTTCTACCGTGGCGGCTACTGAGGGGATCAATCAACTAACCACAGGTAAATTGATCTCCCTATCCGAGCAAGAACTTGTAGATTGTGACACCCAAGGTGAGGATCAGGGCTGTGAGGGTGGTCTCATGGAAGATGGTTTTGAATTCATAATCAAGAACCATGGCATCACAACTGAAGCTAACTACCCTTACCAGGCAGCTGATGGGACTTGCAACTCAAAAAAGCAGGCATCTCATATAGCCAAAATAACTGGCTATGAAAGTGTTCCTGCTAACAGTGAGGCAGAATTGTTAAAGGCCGTGGCCAATCAGCCAATTTCTGTTTCCATTGATGCAGGAGGGTCTGACTTTCAATTCTATTCAAGTGGCGTTTTCACAGGGAAGTGCGGAACAGAGTTGGACCACGGTGTTACAGCAGTTGGTTATGGCGAAACCAGTGATGGTACCAAATACTGGCTTGTCAAGAATTCATGGGGCACTAGCTGGAGTGAGGAAGGATACATAAGGATGCAGAGAAACATAGATGCCGAAGAAGGTCTTTGTGGCATCGCAATGGACTCTTCTTATCCAACTGCCTAAATATATAGCCCACGGTCTAGATCTGTGGCTCAGTCCATGTGAAAATGCTTATTCTCTATCATGTAAAAATGCTCTGTAAGAACTCTCTGTGAATCATGAGCTTCAAGCAATGGAATGTTTCTACCAACATCCCAACAACTTGTTCAAATGGTTGGTAATCTATAAAACATATGTTGAAGCAACTATAGCTTCGAAATTTCTTGCCAGGAACTATAGATTTGATCTGCATAACATATTTCCTTGAAGTGGTATTGCATCAGCATAATATATTTCTTTGAAGTGGTATTGCCTGATGCAACGACTGGCTGTATTGAGTTCAGGAAGCCATCAATCTCTACTGGTTTTTAGACAGTGTTTGGTTCCGTAACAGTGCTTTGATAAGGGGTTGTATCTCTCGTACTCTTTTCTCTCTTTAGTGGCCTGGTTTTGCCACTCAAGGTGCTTTCATTAATCAGCTGCATCTATCAAAAAAGCAGGAAGGAAGTGGACGACGACATTGTGCGCTGCAAGTTAACGTGGCCAGTTGTAGAAGATCGTGCGACATTGCAAGTAACAGTCTTGTAGAAAAGAAATATTTTTCTAATGCCAGGATAACTATGTACAAGACTTGTTTTTTTTTTTAATTATATAAAAATAAAAATATACAATCATAAAATTAAACAAATTAATATTAAATTTCTTTTAAAATAAATATGATAATTTTATAGAGAGTGAAATGAAATAAAATATAAAACTCAATTTCCAACTAATCCAATATCAATAGATAAAATTGTAAAAAAAATAAAATATTTTTTAACTTGTCAAACCCGCAGACATGTCCATGTACTTTTTAAAATTTAAAAACCGAGTTATTAAACAAAATATAATAAAAAAATAGACAATTACATAATCAAATTCAATTAGAGATAAAAAGATACCTTGCTAAACCTGTGAACTGAGACAATCAAGGTTATCTTTCCAAACTCGCAAATCAGGTTACTGACTCTACAAAGTTTAATAACTTAATTTTTTTTAAATCATTTTTTTAACTATTTAAAAAAAACAGACCATATGCAATGTTGAGATGTTTTTCTATTGCCGCCATAACTATATAAAAGATAAATAAAAATAAATTATCAACTCTAAATCCTAATAAATACATAATATAAGGATTTAAATTAAAAATAAATCATGTTTGTTAATGTTAAATTTCTTTCTATTTAGTTTTTTTTCTTCTTAGAGGTTTTTTTTCTTTTATTTTTTCTTTTTAATTAATTTTATTTAATTAATTTAGTTTATTAATATTAAATTTTTTTCTAAGTAGTTCTCGACTGATGCCTTTAGTTTTTATTTTTGTTTTTTTGTTGTTTTTATGCCTTTAACTGTGGACTGCATAGTGCAGTCCACAGTGAAAAGGCTGATGCCTTTTGTTTTTTTTCTTTTTAATTAATTTTTTTTGTTTAATTTAAATTGTTAATGTTAAATTTTTTTCTATTTAGTTATCAAACTTTCATGACACGGATTTCGGATTTGACAGGCTAACCTGGTTTGACAAGTTAGCCCAGTTAATTATGGGTTAACCCATTAATTTGTTTTTTTCTTTTTAATTATCAAACTTTCACGATGCGAATTCAAGGTATGACGGTTTAACCTGATTTGAAGGGTTAACCCAGTTTTTTTTCTTTGTTTTTTTCTTTTTAACTAATATATTTAATTATTACACTTTTATGACACGACCTTGCAGCCAGACCCACGTCCAATGCTATTGGGTCTGGTATTGTAGTCCAGACACTTTTATGTTAAGGGTTAACCCAAGTTTAATGTTATTATTAATATTATAAATATTACTTTTGGGTCAAGCGTTACAACAAAAAATAAGACTCTTGGGTATAACTTTGCAAAAAAACCTAACATTTTTAGATCTTGACTTTTTTTAAAATGCAAAAAATAATTGACCTGCGGCATCGCACGGGGCATTTAACTAGTTAAGAATAAACTAAAACTGCTCAGTGTTTCACTGTGCAAGTCCACAGTGAAACGCTAAGCAGCTGCTTTTCCTTTTTTTTTTTTTTGCTTTTTTACTTTTTTTTAGCTGTTTTTTTCTTTGATTTTTTCTTTGATTTTTTTTGTTTATTTTTTTTATTAATGTTAAATTTTTTTTCTATTTAGTTATCAAACTTTCATGACACAGGTTTCGGGTTTGACGGGTTAACCCAGATTTTTTTTTCTGGTTTACTTTTTAATTAATTATTTTTTCGAGTGCAGTCCAAAGTGAAACGACGAGCTGTATTTTTTTTTCTTTGTTTTTTAAGCTGTTTTTTTATTTTTTTTAATGAATTTTTTTATTAATGTTAAATTTTTTTCTATTTAGTTATCAAACTTTCATGACATGGGTTCTGGGTTTGACGGGTCAACCTGGATTTTTTTCTGGTTTTTCTTTTTAATTATTTTTTCATTTAATTTAGTTTGTTAATGTTAAATTTTTTCTATTTAGTTATCAAACTTTCATGATACGGATTCCGGGTTTGACGGGTTAACCCAGCTAATTCTGGGTTAACCTGTAATTTTTTTTTCTTATTCAGTTATCAAACTTTCATTATAAATAGCTAAAAGGAATCAGTGTTTTACTATGGACTGCACAGTACAGTCCACAGTAAAACACTGATTCCTTAGGCGTTTTTGTTTTTGTTTTTGTTTTTGTTTTTTTTAAGTTGTCTAAGTTTTTTTAGCTGTTTTTTTATGCTTTTTGAGATTTTTTTTTGCTTCTTTCTTTGTTTTTTTTTAATTAATTTTTTTCGTTTAGTTTAGTTTGTTAATGTTAAATTTCTTTCTATTTAGTTATTAGACTTTCATGACACATATCCCGAGTTTCACGGGTTAACCTGGTTTCACGGGTGAACCCAGTTAATTTCGGGTTGACCCGTCAATTTTTATTATTATTATTTTCATAAATATTTTTGTTTAATTTAGTTTGTTAATGTTAAATTTTTTTATTTAGTTATCAGACTTTCATGACACAAATACTGGGTTTAACAGGTTAACATGGTTTGATGAGTTAACCCGGATTTTTTTTCCTTTTTAATTAATTTTTTTTGTTTAGTTCAGTTTGTTAATGTTCACTTTTTTTTATTTAGTTACCAGACATTCATGACACGGATCCCGGGTTTAACGGGTTAACTTGGTTTGACGAGTTAACCTGAATTTTTTTTTTACTTTTTTTTTTCTTTTTAATTATTTTGTTCATTTAGTTTAGTTTGTTAATATTAAATTTATTTCTATTTAGTTTTTTTTCTTCTTAGAGGTTTTTTTTCTTTTATTTTTTAATTAATTTTATTTAATTAATTTAGTTTATTAATGTTAAATTTTTTTCTAAGTAGTTCTCGGCTGATGCCTTTAGTTTTTTTTTATGCCTTTGACTGTGGACTGCACAGTGCAGTCCACAGTGAAAAGGCTGATGCCTTTTGTTTTTTTTTAATTAATTTTTTTCATTTAATTTAAATTGTTAATGTTAAATTTTTTTCTATTTAGTTATCAAACTTTCATTACATGGATTCTGGGTTTGATAGGTTAACCTGATTTGACGTGTTAGCCCAGTTAATTCTGGGTTAACCCATTAATTTGTTTTTTTCTTTTTAATTATCAAACTTTCACGATGCGAATTCAAGATATGACGGGTTTACCTGGTTTGAAGGGTTAACCCAATTAATTCATATTTTTTTCTTTTTTTCATTAGTTTTTTTCTTCATGTTGGTTTTTTTTTCTTTTTAACTAATCTATTTAATTATCACACTTTTATGACACGACCTTGCAGCCAGACCCACGTCCAATGCTATTGGGTCTGGTATTGCAGTCCAGACACTTTATGCTAAAGGTTAACTCAAGTTTAATATTATTATTAATATTATAAACATTACTCTTAGGTCAGGCGTTGCAACCAAACATGAGATTTTTGGGTATAACTTTACAAAAAAAACTTAATATTTTTAAATCTTAACTATTTTTAAAATACAAAAAATAATTGACCCACAGCATCGCGCAGGGCATCTAGCTAGTTTATATTAATTAGCATTCATATATGTATATATTTTTTAATTTGTGGTTCCCTTTTTTCGCATTAAAGATTTTATCGCGTGGGGGGGGCCCATATATGACTTTGCGACGGGGTCTGCTTAGAAAATTTTTCGATCCCCATTATCCGAAGTTTTCTGTGGATCAATTTCTTGAAGAATCAAGAAACATGGCAACGAAAATCAACCATCAGATTTCACCAAATTCAGGTCCAACAGAATTGCAATTGAAGTCTATCTTGATAATTACTTTCACAACTGGTATGTTTCTCAACTTACTCCCTCAGGAAAACATAGATGGGAATCCAGTTCCTACTGTGATCTTTAAAGGTCACCCTTCCATATTCCATGCCTTTGTGATTTCTGTCGTCTTTGCTTTCACGGGTTCCTTTTGTTCTCTGATGATTGATAAGAAGCCTAAGGTTAGCAGGTTTTTTGCTTATTTATCAGTGATTTCCATGGCTTCGGTCTTTTCTACTGTTGTTTTTCCCTTGTTTTTAGATAGTTTCAAGTGGGGTTTTCAGGGGAAGAAGCAGGTCATGGTTGAATGAGATTGAATCAAGACATCCCCAAGGTCCTGCCCTTTATGTGAACAATCTTTCGCTACCTGGCTGCGGGTTGCAGGAAACCCTAGCTGGGCTTATGTGAAAAATAACTATGAACTAATTAGGGTTTTTTACTTGGGTGTGTGGGGCTGGTGGTGTTTTGTGAGACTTATGGTTTTCTATATTTTCCAAAGCTATTAAGTAATGAATAAATAAAACTGCGTTGTGTTTTTCTCTCCTTTAGCTTGAAAGAAAGATTGTGGATGTTTTTACTTGGAAGAGATTTTGTAGCTTGCTGTGTCAGATGCATAAATAATGAGCTATTTTTGTTTCAAAATTATTAAATTATATGGTAATTAACCTTTAAGAATTTGTCAAGGACACGGAGGAATATCTCCTCTTATAACCGTAAGAAATTCTAATAATTTTGGTTTGGTTGGAGACCAGAAGTGTTCATACTAAAATCAAATTTAAAGACTAACTGGAAAACCCTATTGAATTAGAAGGAAATGGCAGATTTTCCACCAAATCAAAGATAGAGAAAAAAAAATCTTTTGCCTGTGCAAGGAGTTTGAAACAAATCAACAGCAATCCCTTGTTTTTGTTTTAGCAATGTCACGTCTTCACGATGACTAAGGGAAAGTTTCTAAGATTTTATGCTCGAAATCCTGGCTTTCAAACATGTAAAGCTTGAATCATCAAGTCAAGCAGTTTTCAGGAGGAAATTTGTCTTGAATTAAAATTTTAAACTCAACACTTCCATGGTACAAAAGAACACAGTGCTTAGTTTCAGAGTCTGATGCTTCGACTAATTCTTGCGTTGATTCCAGAGCTTTCACCACCATAAGGACCAGAAGGTCCTTGCCCTAGTCGGCGCTTCTGTGCTTTATCATGCTTTGTCTGGGCAAAGAGAGGGGGGGAGAAGTAAGTTCCTAACTCAAGGACAATTCCCCAGGTGAAAAACAGAAAGATGTGGAGTAATCTATCATGCGGCAAAATAAACTAAAACAATGAACATACCCAGTATTTCTTCCTTGGATTGTCAACTTGTTGCGTGGACGTGTGAGCTCTCTGTTCTTCTCAATCTGGTGTCATTAAAAAAACAGAAAGTGCGTATATTTGTAAGTCAATACCAGCAGGGAACGATTAGTGATATGACGTTTTCCATCAACAGTTTCAGGCAGTGCAGGATGGGGGTCCTGTAAAAGCAATTTGACAGTTTAATTACATAAATTGATAGAAGGGTTTAATCTGAGTTATCTTGGGCAAAAAATTTGACGATTCAAGTAACAAGCAACCGCCACGAGTTCAACTCTCAGAAGGATCTCTGCACTTTCTAGCCAGTGCAGGTACAAGAGCATGGTTTGATTGTAATGTTCAAGAACAGTGAACAAGTAAACCAACCTTGTGTAAATCTCAGCTTTGGCAGCGAGTTTGGCTTCGAGTTTTTGCTTCACTTGTTCGTACAAATCATCTTCTGAGGATTCAGCATCTTCATCCATATCATCATTTTTGTCAGACTCAATTGCAAGTTCATCCTCAGACATAATT
>Ga0325414_1008052_pt1 | contig 11157 bp, 8 predicted proteins | sample PopdelMetagenome_8_FD_206183 | JGI IMG/M metagenome (GOLD analysis project Ga0325414, IMG submission 206183) | Populus deltoides microbial communities from Bellville, Georgia, United States - Leaf-PdKOR-R3 | ecosystem: Host-associated > Plants > Phyllosphere > Phylloplane/Leaf | place: USA...
TATTTTCATCCTAAATATATATTTTTTTAATTATATTTTTCCCAAATTCCTGTATCCTTATCAACAAGGTTAAAATAAAATCTTGTTTGTTGTTCTCTGCCAAGGTCCTACTTGGCTGCTTCAATTGTTAGTTGAACTAGTCAAACTCCTAATATTTCCCTAAGAATATGGGACAGACAGAATAAAAGTATATGGTCCTGAAAAAGAGCATGGAAGCATGGAGAGTTAATCTTCAAAGGGCAACATTCAACAGAATTCAAGAATTTAGCAAATATTGCTATGAAATATGCTGTGTGAAGTGAAATGGGAGACGTGTTACTGCGAAAGATATTCAATCAAAGGCCTCACAAAAAAGTCCTAAAGGCATTTGCAGGATCTGGCCATGTAAGAGAAAGATTGGATTCCTTTTCAATCCATTAGTCTTTGGCTTTCTGGTCTCAATTACTGAAGTTTTTAATCATTAGTTTCTGTCTCCTCGTTACACTTGGAGTTGCTTTTATTAGTCCCGTCTGCCTTCATTCTCTCTTTCATTAATGAAAAATCATTTACTCTGCAAAAAGAAGAAAAAAAGAAGAAAGAGAAGAACCTGCTGGTTAAAGGAAGATTCAAAGGATGGTTGCTCTTCCATTATTGCATCATTTATTGAAGGTGAATCAAACTGTCAAGGCAAATGAGATTTCAAGTTCAGTTTTTTTATCAAAATGCAATGACATTTAAAGTCCAAGTTGAAAGCAGTCATCACCTCATCACCACTTGAGTCTAGAGGTTGCTCCAAGGCAACAGGTACAGCTCCTTCTTCCTCCTCCTCCTCTTCCCTTTCTTCTTCATCCTCAATACCCAACCTATCATTTGACACCAGGGGATCCCGCAATTGAGGAGGAATAGATCTATGTCGCCGCCGAAGGAATGGTCTTACATTCGGATCAATCTCATGAGAGTGTTCCAAATTTATTTTGTTGATCCTCCACCGACCACCCTTCTGCAAGGTAGAATTTACAGCAACAGGACACCCCTTTTTCATTGATGGTCCCAAAGAACCTCGTTTTCCCTCTTTATTGCATACCATGCGAACACCACATATTTCACCACTGTTCTCGTTCTTTCTTGAAGTTCTCTTCCTCCATTCAAATCCGACAGCCTTTGCATAAGAGCACAAATACTGAATCAGTTCTTGTAAACTACCAAAAGTCTGTCCATTATACAGTGGATCAATAGAAGGACGATCAATATCATTGGACAAAGACGAGTTCCCAGCTTCTTCTTGTTCTGTCTCCCCATCCCCGTCCTCCATTTCTTCTCCCTCCTCCTTTGCTTCCTCTTCCTCGATACCCAACCTACCATTCAATGCTAGTAGATACCATCGCCGAAGAATGGGAGTTGCATTTGGATCCATCTCATGACAGTGTCGCAAATGAATTTTGTTGATCTTCCACTGACCATCCTTTTGCAAGGTAGAACATAGTGAAACATCACACCCCTCCCCCTCAGAATTTGGCTGTTTTCTCCGCTTGCTTTTACTACATACCATGCAGATACCACAAGTTTTACCGCTGTTCTTATCCTTTCTTGAAGTCCTGATGCTCCATTGAAATCCAACTTTCTTGGCATAAGAAAACAAGAACTGAATCAGTTCTGCATAACTACCAAAAGTCTGTCCATCGTATGGTTTCCCCTCCTCTTCTTCTTCATTTTCCTCTTCTTCTTCTTCCTCAATGCCCGACCTATCATTCAACTCTAATAGATGCTGTCGCATATGTAACGGTACAGCATTCAAATCAATCTCATGACAATGCTGCAAATGAATTTTGCTAATCTTCCACCGACCATCACTTTGCAAGGAAGAAGACATTGCAACATTACACCCTTCCCTCCCTGAAAGCCTAAAATACTTGGGACTCTTTCCTCGAGGCTTGTTCGTTCCTTCTTTAGTGCACACCATACGAACACCACATCTTTCCCCATTGCTCTTATTCTTTCTTGAAGTTCTATATCTCCATTGAAACCCAATAGCCTTCGCATACGACTGCAAATACTGTACCATTTCTTCTAAACTACCAAAAGTCTGCCCATCATACGGTGGCTGTAACAAATTTCGATCAACACCATCCGCGGACAAGGATGTCGGACCAGCAGCTTCTCCACCCGAGATATTTACATCCGAATTTGCGGCACCCCCAATACTCAGACGAAGTAACTCATCCATGCCTAATCAACCACTAATACACTGCAAGGCATAATTTTTTTTCCTTAAAAAAAAAAAACTGCACTGTATACTCAGCAAAATCCAGTTTTTTTTTTTTTATCAATGCTATGTGAATAAAACTGGAAAAAAAAAACAAACTGAAATAAATTCCTTTCTTCTTTCCGTATCTTTAAGCAAAATACAATCTTGAAGCCGAAATTTTTTTCCAAAATTACCACACGAAAAATCTTTAACAGGTTGTTTGGACACCATGATTTGGTCAGAAATGAATTCAATTCTTAAAGTTTTTCCAACTTTCGGTAAAATCAGCATTAGCATTAGCAAACGAGGAAGAATTCTGGGAAAGAAAAAGAAAGAAGAGAAGCTACCTGAGATTGAAGAGGTTTAAGAAGAGTCTTCTGTTACTTTCCTTGATTGTTTCTTTGTATGAAAGCTACCAGCTTTTAGCTTTGAGCCATGTGGGTTTTCGTTCTTCAATCCAAATATGACTTCCAAATTAATTGATTTTCTTTTGCTATGCCATAATTACCTGAATTTTTGTCTCTGGTTTTCAAGCTTTCCTGTTTCTCAAGAAGAAACCCAGATAGATGCTTTGTGTTTTCAACACCCGCCTTCTCATCGCTGATTTTCTAGCTGACGTGTCGTCTAGTTATTGAAGCGGACGACCTGCCTCCATGGTTGTCAAAGTCGGCGCAATTGAGAGGTCAACTGTGATAGTTTGGTCACGTAACGGTGCAGAATAATTTTTTAAAATGTTTTTTATTTTAAAAAATATATTAAAATAATTTTTAATTTTCTTTTTAATTTTTACTTTTTTAAGTTTAATTAGATGAACAGGTTTTACTAATTCAATATCTTTTCTTATTGGATTATTCAAATTAAAACTTAGACTTGATTTGATTTGTAGTCACAAGTTTTTCAAGTAGGTGGTGTTTAATAATTATATGTATTCCATTGATAAATCTATTCCTAGTCATAATCATTTCATGCCCAAATTTAACAACTCAAGAACATAATAACAGAATCCAGAAGGCAATTCAATAATCATTTCTGATCACCATATTACTTTCAAGTCCTGACACCATTTTCAGTTTCTGGGGCTGCATGGAACTACTGTATTGTCAATGATGTGGTCACAACAGCACAGCAATTTATATTCCCAAAAATGATAAGAAGGCAAGAAGAACTACAAGGTTCACAATTTACTACATGTATTAGCTCTAAAAGGGGATCAAATCATTTGAACAAAACCCTTTTGGCATCCATCAAAGTCACGTTAATGGTTGCATTTACTTTACTCAGTTCGTTCCGCTTTTGGAAACAACTGTACTCTGCCTTCTTGATGATTGCCTCGATATCCTTCAGCTCTTCCATTTTCTGCTTTCTCCTCTCAACACTCTCTGCAGCTGATGCTTTCTGAGAAAGAACTGATTCTTTCTTCTCGATTAGTTTTCGGATTTCAACTTCAAGTCTAGCTTCTTCACTTGTGAGCTCTAAAAGTTTTGATTCGTCAGCTTGTAATGCCAGTTTCACTTGGCTCAGCTTTGTTGGCAGATCAGGGTTTTGTTTGCAAAGAGACTCTCGTTCAGCTTCGGCAGAGTTAATTGAAGACAAAAGAGATGGGATCTTATCCTTGAGACCAGTCAGTTGTTTCTTCAGATCTCCCAGAATGGGGGTCTCTAATGCATCACCTGAATGATGATAGATAGTGTCAACAGTTCTCTCCATGTTGTTCAATTGATTAGTCTCGAAAATGGACTCTATTGACATGTCCATATATTGTTTAAGCTTCTTTCTTTGCTGTTCAACGTTCACAGATTCGCCATGGTTCTGTTGAGGAGTGGTGTCGCTTTCTCCAACCTCATCCTGCAAAAGAACTGCATAAGATTCTAAGAGTAAAGCAACGAGTTTCAGATCAGGGCTGCAGGGGACTATGAGTTCTGGATCATCTTGGACTACAAATGAATCAGGACATAAAAAATTCCCATCTGTTCGTCTTAGATCGCCATGGTGCTCTTACATTTATCAGGCAAGGATTGAAAGAAATAACAGATAGAATTCAATTTCAATGGTGTTCAGGAGCCAGATAATCTTGTTGAACAAATACAAAACTTAGTGAAATGTTTCCTAAGACGGAAATCTAAGGCATTCTCAGCTACTACTCAAGATATTTATATCTCAAATTGTTATCAAAAGCTTTTGCTGTTTCTTTTATTCATTTTTTCAGGAAGAAGAAGAAGAAGGTACCTGATGATGCTCGGTGTTTACAAGATCTTCAGAGGATGGATGCTCTTCTAGTGTCCTGTCGTTCTGTCAAGGCAAAGAAATTTCAAATTCAGCTTCCAAGTCACTACATCATAAACTTAAATGACCAGTTTGAAAGAAAAGTTTACTTCATCAGCAGAGGGCTTCTGATGTCGCAACTTTGTCAAAGGCAGATCAACATCTTCTTCGTCTTCTTTTGATGATGATTCTTCTTCTTCATCTTCTACTTGTTTTTCTTGTCCTTCTGTATTCGAAGGCAGATCATCAGATGACGATGACAATGATTCTTCCTCTTCCTCTTCCATCCCTACTTTTCCTACTCCTTGTGATGATTCTAAAATAGCTGAAACCATTTTTTCTCTACGTTTTGGAACTGTTCCACATAAATTATCAAATCAACACTGACAGCCAAGAAATAGAACTCTAAGATGTACTTTGAAAGAGGGGGAGCTGCAAGATACCTCTTTGCAACTTCTGAGTACGTGCACGTCGTTTCTTACGTGTCTTCTTGGGACCATTTCCAAACTTCAAAACAAAATGTTTCCGAGCATCAGAGAGATATGACGCAACATTTTCCCAGCACCATAACCACCAAGAATTGAAGGCATGGTCTGAAGATGGGAACCAATGAATCTGATGAACATGCGACATTGCAGATTTTCTGGTGAAATAGTCCTTCTCTGCATGCTTAAGAACATTAGGAGCCACAGTGTTCCTAGAATGCCAGGGTTGGTTGATAGTTTGATAGAATGGGACAGGAACTGATTGAAGGTGTCCAAGTTGCCTGGCAAACTGGTTTGGGGAGTAGGGTTCAAGAAAAAATGAAGGAGGGCTAAAATATGCTGGTAGATCCTGAGCAACAAGAACAGCTTTCCACGCATTCTTTTCATCTCTAGTGTGTTTCTGATGAAGTGTGAAAGTACGAAACCAGTCAGCACCAAATTCCCTATTAAGAAATGGGTTCCACTCCTCTCCTTGGCGTTTCCTTCTGCTGTCAGTCAAATAGATGAAACATTCCTCAAAAGTTTTCTCGCCTTGCACCTGGCTGAAAATTATGTAATCCCCATATGAGTATATGCTATTAAAGTGCTGTTGCCTTGGGCTTGGAAGTTGTGCAGCAATGCTCCTAGCTGCAATAGGTTTAAAATAAGCCTGCGCCCATAGCACCACTAGCCATAGAGGCCCACTCACATGTTCGCTGAAATCTGATCTGAGAATGTTGCCTAGGCAATTATAGGCAAGGCCAAGTAAGAAGGGGGCAAGCGCTAATGGACTCTTCGCATGAAAGATGGTTTCAGCCACGCATTGAAAGCCCTTCAAAACCATGACTGAGCGGTTGCAAACAAGAAACTTGCATATCCAGTACAAGTAGAAAGCCATTTCCTCTTGTTCTTTATCTCTAAGAGCCATAGATCTAGTCACAAAATTGCCATAACTTGATACACCAATCCCTTGATAAGTGTTCTTCGCATCTGGCAGGTCAGTCCCTAATGTAGATAACTCAATGCCAACTGGGGAACAACTGGTGATTGCAACCACATCCTCCATTGTTATGCCCATCATACCTTCAGGAAGGAGGAAAGCGTTGCAACTTTTGTCCCAAAAACACATGAGAGCAGACATGAGAGGACCATCAAAGGAAATGAGACGTGTTGACAGCATAATGGTTTCATAGATTCTGAGGTCTCGCCATTTCTGTCCAAGTCTCTTTTCCAACTTCTTTACCCATTTACAGTAACTTTCATCTGGAATATGCCAACCAACAATCGGGCTGGAATTTTTGCACCAACTATGCCACGAAACCAAACTTGAGTGATTCTGCACCAAAATTTTAGATTTCTCAGAAGGGTAATATTTAGACAACCTTGCAGCCACAGGTTTGTTATCTTCTTCTACAGACGGTGAATTAAAACATGGACCGAGCTTGTAACGCTGGCCCCAACCCGAATCCGAATCCAACCCCAATGAGGTTGCTGTACTATGTGATTCATAAGCTTGCTGAACCTCAAAATTCACACCACCTGAAACCTCTGCCAACTCCTTGATTTCTTGGCAATCACCTAAAAAGCTAGGTACTATACAAATCTTCGAAGTCTTTGTATTATTAACCATAATTCACTTTGCACCTTTCTTCTTCCTACTGCAAGAAACAATCCGTAAACTCCATCAAAATATGCTTCACTTAGAGTCATTAACACCATTCTCTTTCCGATTCAATCCAAATAAGCATTCAATTTACATGAAATCAAATCTACTACAATAACAACATAATGTTGCCCAACCAAAAAATAGCCCACCCCATTTCTTGTATGATTCCAATTCTTGTTTTTTAATAAAGAAAAAGAAATTCCCATTTCATTTCCAATTCTTAACTGAATAAAATGTACAGAAAATTAACATGGGAAATCAGTAATATTTCTAACAATGCTGATTATTATTAAAGAAATTAAAGAGAAGGAAGAGAGAAGGTTCTTGACCTGGAACAACGCAGGAAGGAAATCAGCTAGATGAAGAAGACAGACATAGATGCAGGCAAATGCAGTGCAGCATTAAAAGGCGCCTCTTACTGCAAAAGTAAAGTGGAGAAGTGAAGAAAGCAGAATTAGGGGAGAGTGAAGCGAGACGGGGGGGGTTTTACAGACCCGTTTTAGGAGGTGAAAGAGTAACTTTGGAACTTGGAAGTAGATAAAGACTTGGACGCTTGGACCGAGCTGAGAATCTGAGATATCCTTGGACTAATAACCCGTTTGGCAATGGGGTGCATGTGCAAAATGTGTTTCGAATGAAAAAAACACAAAAAACAATGTTTCGAGGCGTGAAACACAGCTTACATCAAAGTGCACCACGCAGCAAATGTCTATTTATTTTTGTGTCGTAAAAGTTTTAAAAAAAAATGAATTTTTTTATTTTTTATTTTTATTTTAAATTTTTTAAAAAAAATAGTATTTTTATATTATTTTTTAATATGTTAATATTAAAAATAATTTTTGAAAAATAAAAATATATTTTTAAATAAAATATATTCAGAAATAGAAGATACAGCTTCACGAAGGCAGCGTCTCAATACAAACAAGATGTTGCAAAGCTTTCAGTGCAAAAGACATCACAGCAGGGAACAAACATCAATTTAAGTACCGTTTTCTTGGAACTTTCTACAGCTTTTTGCAGAACTGGGGGGTCCTGCAATCTGTACTCGATAAAAATATTAATTTAAAATAAAAAAATAAAAAAAATTAAATTTTTTTAACAATGTTTTTAAAACGCAGGAACAAACAGTAAAACTCGAGAACGTAGAGATAAAAGCTTATCTGCAAGCAAGCTTTGGCCCACTGAAATATTTCCTCGAGTCCCAGCTGCTAACGCTTCTATCAAGTACTCCACAAAGCAACAAAAACTTAATATAGACATATTTATAGTAGAAAAAAGATCAATGTCTCTGTTTTCTTCCCCGTAAAGCAAACAGATAACACCAACACTAGGCTAAGCATGGAGCCAGCACCAACCTTGACCCACAGTCACATCAGTTACTTCAGCCAAAGGCCAGTAACCTACCAAGAACGAGAGTTCAGCCAAAGGACCACTGAAGAAACCCAATATAAGCCTGACAAGTACGAGGGTTCCGGTGGCTCAGCCATTGCCTAATGACCATGACATGAGCAATCTGCAGCATAGTTGTCAGATGATATGCGGAGGCTAATTTTTATTTTTTAAAAACAAAACGGTCTAGGTTGATAGATTATCAAGTTAAAATCAATTTTTTTTAATCAAAATAGCATTATTTTCTTAAAAAAAATCTTTATTGTTAACTTCAAGGTTGGACTAAATCAACGTAAGTAAAGAAAAAACCGAATCAACTAGATTTTACTATATTAATATTTTTTTAATTTAATTTAAAACTTAATTGGAATTAGGTTTGACTACTACTATTTCAAGGAATCAAGGCTCCAAGAACCACCGCTGATTTAGATTGGATAGAAAAAGACCTGACATCGAGAAAGGAAACCAGATAACTTCGCTGGGCAAACTCTGTTTCATCAACAAGTCAACAATAGAAACCAATCGGTCAAAACTTTGGCTTGTATGAACATATTTGTGCAGAATTTGGTGACAAAAAGTGATACATTTGTAAGTTAATTTGCATCAAGCTCTATCGTCCAATGTATGAACCTTTAGAGCGACAAAAGTTTTATGAGCACAAATATTTTATTAAAATATGGTTAATAATAATGTTGGTCTAAATTTATTATAAAGCGAATCCCTCAAACAACATTGTTTATATTCTGATTTATAATCTCTCGATAATTTTTATATCGAAAAGACTGATTCATGAGGCTTATAAGTTGCATTGACCTTCAACTCCAAGCCAATGCGAGATATTGATATCATCATAGCTCTCTTACTCGAGAGGTTTGAGTTCACTGGAGATGTCAATGCTAATGTTGGCCTAAATCCGTTACATAACTAACATCTAAAGAGGTATTATCTTCTTTTCGGGCTTATAATCTCCCGATGAATTTGTTCTTAAAACTTAAATAGATGTCATGGGAGACTCAATTGAGATAATCGGTAGTTTTGGGGTCAATTCTATCCTTTCTTTTCTTTTCATTCATTGAAAATATCTCCACCTGATCAAGGTGATGTTTGATTATAGGCTAGGCTGACGGTGCTAGGAAAAAACAACAATGGCTGCACATAAGAGAATTTAACCTCTAATATCCGAGTCTCTATTTAAATCACTCTCTGGGATTCATTTTATGCATGCATTACTTGGAGACTGTACTTCTCCATGGCTAACACAATTTTCATTGTTGGGGTACTAGGTAATGACCCCTGGATTTCTCTGCATAGAATGATGAAAGGATCTTCTATCTATTTCTGGCATGTACAGGGATATCTTGTGGATTCATGCTAAGTACTTAAATTATGTGTTTGCAGGCAATATCATTTCAAGTCTGGCCTACCTTTCTCCCTTGTAAGTAAGCAAATCAAGATTGTTTTGTAAATTTGTGATGCCTGACAGTTAAATATTGAGATGTAATATTTCCCAGGAAAACTTTTTGGAGAATTGTAAAGAACAGATCGACAGAGGATTTTTCAAGTATTCCTTATATCTGCACATTAATGAATGCTACCCTGTGGATTTACTATGGAATCACCAAGCCTGATAGCTTCCTCATCGCCACCATCAATGGTTTTGGTGCTGTAACTCAGATTGTTTACATTCTGATATTTCTGGTGTTCATATCTCCAAGAATGAGAGTGAGTTTTGTTTTGTTTCATTTTAACGAATGAACACACACATGTTTTTGTCGTTCAAAAATCATCTTTTTATAGCGTTTGATTACGGTTTCGACTCAGAAAAAAACAGAGATAGTTGGGATAGATGAGAAGTGCCTCTCTGTGTTTTCTATTTAGAATAACAAAAATTCACTACAAAATTATCTCATAAACATTTATTTTTATATCTCCGTCTCAAACAAAACAAGTTTTCATCCTCTCTGTATTATGACAATAACTAAACACAATTTTTATGTTCTCTTGATCCTATGATGCATCTATATGATGTTCACAATTAGGCCAAGACCGCCTTGCTAGTTGGACTTTTGGATGTGGGATTTGCTGCAGCAGCAATCTCGTTCACTCATTTTATGTTTCAAGGAGATGTAAGAATCGATGTTGTTGGCTTCATCTGCGATTGCTCCGGTATGCTTGTTTATGCTTCGCCTCTTGCGGCTATGGTAAGAAAATTAGAAAAATTAACTATACCAAGTTCCATAAATTTGTACTCGGTGACTACAATATTCTAACTGCTACAGGTTAGAAATTTGTACGGTGCCCAAACTGTAACTGTTAGATACTTACAATATAGGAGAGAGATATATTCTCGTATCTATTTTTTTTTTATGTTGCAAGTATTTAGTAGTTACAACTTAAGCTGCGTCCGGGAACACAAGTGTACTTGCGGTGGAACCTGCGTTTCCAATTAGAACACATCATTTTGATGTCTTTGGTTTAGAAATGCGGGTTGCACCTGTGTTCCCAGACAGGCACTTAACAACTAATGTGCTTTTGGTCCAGAACAAAAATTGTTTTCAGCTATTCAGTGTCTAAGAATGCTTGGTTTTCTTGGAATGTACTAAAGCAGAAAACAGTCATAACAACGAAGAGTGTAGAATTCATGCCATTCCTTCTCTCATTTTCCATTCTACTAAATGGAGGCTTCTGGACTCTCTATGCACTGCTTGCAAAAGACATTCTTGTTGGAGTAAGCTCAATTCTTCTCATCACTATTTGTTTACATTTCCAAGCATTGAACATCCATTGACTATTAGAAAAGGGACTGATTCTGTGTGTGTATAGATACCAAATGGGATTGGATTACTTCTTGGGATAGCCCAGTTGATTCTATATGGGATATATCACAGATACGAGCCATTGAAGAAAGCATCAGATAATTTGGAGGATGGATTGCAAAATGAGTCCCTTATCCCTGCTTGCGACTCTGTTTCATAAAAACAGCAGATCAGAGGTTCTGCGACTTTTTGTGCCCACGACACTATTTATGAAATACTGTATATTGCTATATATAAGATTATTCTGTTAAAAATAGGATTTGGCTCGGGTAGCTTGGGCAAAGATCGGCCCTCGAGAGTTAAGGCAAAAGAGAGCTAGACTGCAAAACACATCTA
>Ga0325414_1008053_pt1 | contig 11156 bp, 6 predicted proteins | sample PopdelMetagenome_8_FD_206183 | JGI IMG/M metagenome (GOLD analysis project Ga0325414, IMG submission 206183) | Populus deltoides microbial communities from Bellville, Georgia, United States - Leaf-PdKOR-R3 | ecosystem: Host-associated > Plants > Phyllosphere > Phylloplane/Leaf | place: USA...
TAGCTTTAATCTTATAAACATAATGGAACACATGAATAGAAAAGCGTGCTTAGTATTAAAATTCAGTTTTCCATGGAATTCCAAGCACTTCACCTTCTAGTAAATTTTTTAGAAACGAATTTGCCTCAAGATTTAAGACAAATACATCACTTTCAAGTTAATTATGACACATGAATGAATGGCATGTTCTGTGGCGAGCAGCCATGTAGGAATATGCTCACGATAGAAACAAGTCTAGATGACCTAGTGGCAAGGATAAGTCCACTCATTGCGATTTAAACGGTCCATTTCTTCTTGGTTAGGGCGTTCAGTATGTTCCCTTTTTAAGGAATATTTCATTGGTCGATAAACAAACTGTAATTCATGTGATATTATTTTTTTTTTCTCATAAAAAGTTTTCGAACCTCTCAATGGAAAAAACAAAAAAAAAAAAACCTGAAGCCTTTCTGGCCAATTATCAATTATACAAAGTAGCATTAATGTCTACAGAAAATCGAATCTTGATACAACAGGCTGGAGTATTTGATTGAAATTCTCCTTTATATATGCATGTATCCAACACATTACTTCTCGTGTATCTATAAATAAAGAAAATGAAATGTTATTTGCATTGTAAACACTTCCATATTCTTCCAACGAGTCACTGTTCCAATTTAAATGGAAGATCATGGTAGGACAAACAGGATCTCCGAACTGAATGTGACTTAAGGTTTGGTTTTATGTCCACATCCAACTAAAGGGGTGGGGTCGGGGTTGAGAGACTGAAGTAGGGCATGCATTGACAATTCATTATGGAACAAGATGCCTGTGATGAGCTCAGATATCTTGCCAAGCCAGTTATGATATTCGTCGTCCCTGGACCATTGGGAGTTCAAATAATGAATATGCAGTCATTTATGGATCCATGGGAGCCATAAATTGACCATGCTACCTACTGATGCTCAATTTAAGTATAAATCTGAAGAAAACTAATCAAAAGAATAGAATTTTATCATTAATATGTTAGAATCGTAATTAATTACATGTGCAGAATACAAATTTTAAATAGAGAGAGGATACTAACAATCTTACTCCTACAATCTTGCCATGTCAATTCTTATCCTTATCATATCTACAATCATGTTATCCACAACACCTAATTTACATAACAAATAGCAATAATATCACAATAATTTAGCTTTCCTTTAGTACTGGGATTAATTGATCCAAGCTTAGACAACAAACGATGAAAGTGAGTAGAGGAAAAGTCGTTGGTGAACACATTAGCAAGTTGATCATGGTTGCAAGTGTAATGTGTTTTGATAATTTGGGGTTGAACTTGTTGATAAATAAAATAATAATCAACCTCAATATGTTTTGTTTTTTTTAATGAAAAATGAGATTAACAACAAAATGCATGGCAGCTTGGTTATCACAAAACAAAGTTGTTGTTACCCACTTTTAACCCCATAAAAAAATCAACAAAAAAAAATTCAAAATACAAGAGGATATACATGAAGAAAGCCTAGAAGATTGTCAAGTTGGTGGTGAAAGATCAAAATGACAAGTGAAAAAGTTGGATAACCAGTACGTATAAAATTAGCAAAATTGACAACCCAATTCTGAGTGACAAATGGCCTATTTAATGAAAATATTTTTAGAGAAAGTAACAAATTTGAAAAAGAAAGAACCAAAAGGCAACAACCATTGTTTGAGCTTAGAAGTTATAAAACATTCATTTATCCTGGTAGATGATGTCCATGAAGCACATCTCTAGCTTGTTCTTTCAAGTTTTATGGTGTTTTTGAACATTTGTTGTATTATATTGCTATTAGGTTTGATTTTGATAATACATAGAATGTTTTTTTTTCTATGTTTGATCTTGTTTGGAGTTGTTTGTTAGTGTTGTTAGATGTTTAGAATATGCTTGAATGTTTAGATTAAATGGAATATGGTGATTTGGAAATCTAGCAGTAGGATTATTAATTTTTTTTTGTTGGTTTGTTAGTGTGTTTTTTGTTCATAAGCATGGTTTGGGTTCCAAATATTTAAAGAATCAGTTTTCAATCGAAATTTGATGTTTTGGTTGGCTATTTTAAGTTGGTAGTTTCAAGATTTGGAACCCCTTGCATGATTTTGATATTTTAATGTTATTTGTTAGGTGTTTTTATTCAAACATGTTTGGTTATAGTTGTGTAACTTGCTAAAATGAAGAAAGCATGTTTTAAAAGTAAAAAATGATAGTTTTGGAGGCTTGATAGTGTGTTGAGTTTTTAGATTGTTGGGCAATGTTCTTCTTGTTCTTGGAAATAGCATTGTCTTAGTTCCATGATTTGGACCTGTTTTGGTCCAATTCTTTACACAGAATCCTTTAAACAACTTTAATAATCTATAATTGTTTTGCATCAATAACATGTTTTTCAGTAGGTTTTAATTCCAAGGTTTCATTTTTGAACCAAAACTTTTTATGATAAAATCACAGTTTTTTAGTGATATTTGATGTATATGAATGCTAGATTATTGATTCTTGCATGATTTCAAATATATTTGTGTCCTTAGTTTTTCCGTATGTGGTCTGATTTGATATCTACATTGCTAGGTTCATGTTGAATGTTATTTGGTGTTCTCCATGTTCTTTGTTTTTCTGGGTTTGATCCGTTTTGATAAAAAGTTCTTAAATTTTTGTGTTTTTTAGAGTTTGGTTTCGTTTTGGATTTTAGGTTAGGATTAGGTTTTTTTTTGGGTTGAACCAAAAGTTTCAAGTCAACCCGGTAGGATTAGAATTGGGCCAAAGGTTAAGACCTTGTTTAGATTGCAATATTTTTGCTAAAGGCTTTCCTTGGTTTAAGGGTGTGTTTGGAAAACACCCCCTAAGCCTATTTTAACAGTTTTGGCTTTAGGGAAAAATAGATTTTTTCCAAATATGACTTTAAAAAAAAATTATGCTTTTTGCATATGGCCTAATCCTTATAAAAAAGAGAGAAAAAAAATTTAAGCATTGTTTTAGAAATTGTTTCGTATTACTTTGCATTTTTTGTGGAATTTACAACAAAATTGTAAAATTCCTTCAGGATTTGGACATTATTTCAATAACCTCAAGTTTTTTTTTCCTTCTCTAAAAATTAATGGTCAATATTCTATTATAAATTTTAGGCCTACATGTAAGCTGATATTTAAATATTAGGAGTTAACTAGGAAATTCTCAAAAAAAATTTAATATTCACAAATTTTAATTGAAAGTATTTCTCATCACAATATATAAGTTATGGAAAACACTTTCACTTTTCAAGATAAGTGAACCCTATCAGGATATCTATATGGATTCTTCTTATAAGAATTTATATGGGCATATGAGCCCATAATAAATTCGAAATGTTAGTTTTGTTCATGAGCATAAAACTTTGTTCTAAGTCATTAGCGTACCACCGACTAGGAACTCGTCAACACCTTTAAACCACATCCATACCACACAATGCATCTTACCTCATGTAAGGTGCGCTAGGGGTATTAATACATTTCCTAACCACAACCAATCCCCTACCTTGAAATTTTTTATAAGATCAATCCACTCAGGTCTCTTAGTGACCCTAAACCAAATAATTAGGTGACGATTCCTTGACCTCGATATCCCGCCACGCCGTACGCACACTTGCAACAAAAGTCATAGGAACACTACTTGAAAATCCCAGCTTAGAAAGAAGAACTTTAAGCTAAATTAATTCACAAGCAACTGATGTCATTACACGATATTCAACTTTAACACTATAACATGCAATAACATGCAATAACATGTTTTTTTTTGCTATGTCAAGAGACAACATTACCACCAACAAACATACAATAACTAGTGGTTGACTTGTGATCAATAGAATTTGTAACTTAATCTAAATAATTGTAACCAATTATTTCAATGTGAACATTATTAGGCATGACAATTCCATATTCAATAGAACCTTTGAGATAACATAGGATTCGCTTGACAATACTCAAATGAAAAATAATAAGTGCATGCATGAATTGACTAATAAGACTAATTGCATAAGTTATGTTAAGCCATTTAATAGTAAGGTAAATAAGCTTACCCACAAAATGTTGGTAGTGATTGATAGACTGGATAGGCTCAATGATTGTTTCAAGCTTCAATTTACTATCCAATGGAGTAGGGGCAAGCTTAGCATCCATCATCTCAACATCTTTAAGTAAGTCAAAAACATACTTGTGTTGATTAAGGAATAACTCTTTATAAGAAACCATCATTTCAATTCCAAAAAAATACTTCAAGTGGTTGGGATTTTTAATAGGAAATTGGTGTTGCAAATGGACTTGAGATGAGAAATGGAATCAATATTATTTCTTGTGATAATAAGATCATCAACATAGATAAGAACCACCAATGTGTCATTGGGTCAAGATGAACAAACAAAGATGAGCCGACATTACTCCTTTTAAAATCAATTTCTTCAAAAACAACACTTAACCTATAAATTGATTTGTGAAGCTGACACACTAAGATAGGATCTAAGTTTTGAGGATGACTAGGGGGTAATTTCATGTAGATCTCTTCCTCAAGATTCTTATGCAAGAAGGCATTTTTTATATCCATTTGACACATTAACCACTCATTGTTCACAACAATTGATAATATAACACAAACAATGTTCAGTTTAGCAACAAGAGCAAAGGTTTCCTTGTAGTTTACTCAAAAAGTCTAAGTAAATCCCTAAGGCATAAGATGCAACTTGTATCTGTTAGCAGATCCATCTAAATTAAACTTTGTTTTATATACCTACTGACTACCAACAACTTGTTTTCCTTTGAGAAGTTTGCAATATTCTGGGTTTGATTCTAAGCAAGAGCTAGAAGCTCATCATTTATAACATGTTTTTGTACATCTTGAGAATTGGCTTCCTGAAAATTTCATGGCCCATAAACACTAGGAATAACATTATAAGCATATGAGAAGTGATGATATATAAAGGAAGTAGAGATAAGATGTTTGGTTGTATAAACACTAGGAATAATAGTAAGAAAAACATCTTAATTGAAGGAGCATGATTACGAACTGGATTTCTACAAGGTTGTGGTAGAGGAATAACATGAGCATCAAATTCAAAATGTCCATCACAAATATTACGCTCATAATCAGCTATAATAGGACTGACAACCCTTGAGCTAGAAAATACGTCTGTAGTAGATGTAGAAATATTGCTACTCAAAGTATTGCTGACATCAGATTTAGTATGTCCATAACTACCATCGGCAATAATAAGACAAAATGTCTCTTTGCCAATAGATATATCTGCAGTTGATGAAAGGGCATTACACTCAATAGGAGGTAAAGCTGAGGGAGAAGCTACGTCTGTAAGAGCTAGACATGGTAGAGGAAAGAAAATTTTGAAGGATGCCTACTGATTTAAGTTATCATAGTATAGAGTGGCTTCTTCAAACCAAACATCTCTTGATACAAAAGATTTTCTATAATAAGGATGATATATATATATATATATATATATCTCTTCTTGACTGATGAATATTCTAAGAAAATATACTTAACAACCTTTAGATCAAGCTTATAATAATTTAAAGTTTATACATGCACAAAATAAGTGCAACTAAATACTCTTAAATGAGATAAGTCAAGTGATTGTCTGTGTAAAACATCAATAGGGGATTTAAAAGCAACACTTGGTTTGGTAGTCGATTAATAATATATACAACAAATAACACCCCTTAAGACTAAAAGGACCTAGGAACATGCATTTGTATCATCAATGCTCGAGTTTTCTCCAATAGATCTCTATTTTTTATGTTCAGCTGCCCTATTTTGTTAAAGTGTACCAACACAAATAGACTGATGCAAGATGCCATGAGAAGTTAGATATTGTCATTTTTTTAGACATGTATTCAGTGCCATTGTTAGATCAAAGGATTTCATTTTTCATAGAAAATTGATTCATAACCAGCATATGAAAGTTTTTAAAACTTCAACAACCTCACTCTTGATTTTTAAAAGATATAGTTAAGTAACACGAGAGAAATCATCAATAAAAATAACAAAATACTTAAAACCATTAAATGATTCAATTGTAGTCCTCAAACATTAGAATGTACAAGTTTAAACATCTCATTAGCTCTAGAAAAAATAGACATAAATGGTAGTCTAGTAAATTTAGATAAATGACATGAATCACAAGTAATGATTTTTGTATCCAAATTAGGCATTAATTTAGCGAGAATAATTTTAGAGGGATTTGCTAAATGTTGGTGCCATAAAACTTGATCTTGACAAAAAAAAGAAAAAAACAGAAACTTGAATAAACTTATTTCTCCGAGGATTGCTTGAAAAATAATAAAGTCATTGAAAAAAGAAACCTTCTCTAATCATCTTCTTGGTGATGAGGTCCTTAAAAATAACCCAGTGTGAATAAAATATAACTAGACAACTTAAAGTCTGAGTGAGTTTTTCAATGGAGAGCAATTGAAAAGGAAAATAAAGAACATATAGAACCTAAGATTCTACATCTTCAGAAAGCAATTTAATCTTTATTTTACTCTTAACAAAAACATGTTTTATATTTGCAATAGCTACATGAGTTGGAATAGAAATGTTTTTCAAAATTATATAAATTGGTCACTTTGTTTGTTATATGATTAGTGGCACCCAAATCACCGACCCAAAAACTATGCTCAATACTAGCAACTAAAGCAGTTTTAAATGCAGTCAAAATACCTTTTATATTTTTTTTAATGATAGATGAGTATAGTTTTTCAAGAAACAAACAATCTTACCAAAAAGAGTTGTGGAATCATAATTTCTAGAAATTGACAAAACATGATCGCCCTTCTTTTGAAGACATGTAGCAAAATCATTAAAAAAAGATAGTTAGATTGGTAGAAAAATTTATCGCATCACTAAAAGAAGAATCAGCAGAGTGAGCAGCAACATGAGCTCTATGTTCATAGCCTTTTTGAAGTCCCTTCTTTTTTTCAAACTTAGGTTTCAACTTCGGATAAAGGATCTAGCATCGCCCAATTGAATGACCAAGATTATGACAGTGCCGACACTTCAAATCTTGTCATTTTCCTCTGTAAGTCTTATCATTCCTCATTTATCTATTAACGACATAAGCATGAGTCTCTAACAGAGTGGTTTTTGCTCTAGATTCATGACTTTCTTGTGTGTTTCTTCTCTTTGAATTGTAGCACATACACTTGCAAAAGATAGAAGATCAGGATTCATAAGAAATCGACTGTGCAGATCTTTATAATCTAGATAAAGGCTAGATAAAAGCTGGAATATCTTGTCTTCCTCCTCTTATTTATTTAATACTACAACATCAACACTATGAGGGTGATATAATGGCAGTTCACTCCACATTCTTTTTAGTATTCCAAGCAATTGCACATAAGTCTTGTTATCTTGCTGAAGGTTTGTAAGATCTTTTTTATTTAAGAAACATGAGTCATATTGTTCTAATTTCCATACATTTCTTTCATAGCCTCCTAGAGATCAAAAAAAGATTTTGAATGGCTAAATATTTGCATTATCAAGCTACATAGGTTTGTGAGGAAGGATCAACAGGTTTAATATGGCCATTAACATAGCCAAGTTTGGACTTTCCACCAAGAGCAATTGTCACAACCCTTGACCAAAGAAGATAGTTAAGTTCATTCAACAATATAGAGCCCAAACGCTAATTAGAATTTGTTTCTCCTTCTAAAATATTAGAAGGTTTGTTTCCAGCATCAACACCATCAGATTTAGAAGTTTCTTCCATAATAATCTTAAACAAAAAATAGAACAATAAGAATCTACTCTAATACCATGAAGATTCTTAATCTGTTATTATCATAATTAATTACATGTACATAATACAAGTTTTAAATAGAAAGGATACTAAAAATCTTACTCCTACAATCTTGGCATATCAATTCTTATCACATCTATAATCATGTGAATCCACAACAATTAATTTACATAACAAATAGCAATAATATCAGTAAAAATTTAGCTTTCCTTCGATACAATTATTATAGTGAACTAGAATATTAATGCACATCACTAATAACATATAAGGTTTTCTTTTCTTTTTATTATAAATGGAGATTGACCTAGAAGTTCTACTTTTTTAAATCTCTCTTAAATATCATTAATTAAGTTTAGGTTTATCATGCATAAATAGTTATTGTTGCTAGAGAAATTATTATGCGTGATCTTGGATCATATCACTAGACTAGGTTTAATAACTTTATTATAAAGTTTTTAAAATGAATTTTTTTCTAAATCTAGTAGAAAGTCCAAACTTAATTATCTAATTACAACTTCTATATGATTCAATACTTTTAAGTGGGATAAACAAGGTGAGTGAGACATAGTGTTTATTTTAACTTTTTTTTTTTTTTGTTGGTGTAGACGAGAGATGATGATACATTTATCTCTCTAAATTTATCAATACATAAAAAGTTGAATCATTTAAAATTGCTAAGCATGTGAGCACTTCACATTGGACTCCTGATTAATGAGTATGGGATCTAAAGCTAATGAATTGATAATATCTATTGATGAATTTGTTTAACTATTGTGGCTTTCTTGCCTTGGAGACCAAATAAAGTATAAACTTTAAGATTAGAACATTTGAATAAACAATAGTGACATGCCATTTTGAAATGCACTTCGAACTATTGTTCAGGTGCCACCAACAAAATAATGGGATTAATCTTTTTATAGTTGTCTTGAATTAAGAATTGCAAGCCATAGCTAGGGCATAGAAGTAAATCTATTTTGCGTTAGTGATGCTGTGGTCCAATGCTATTCATGATTGTTGTGACAAGCTGTGCTTCGAGGTAAATTGCTTTGCAAACTCACTAGGTCCCACATCCAACTAAGCCTTTTCATTTCTTGCCTCACAACCACCTTGGAACACACATTCATTTACCTCTTCTGTTATAAATTAGTGGACACCGCGTCCTGAAAATTGCAGATAGGTGTCCCAAATTCACCATTTTAAGAAAACTCCACTCCACCTCTCCCACCCCCTTTCTTTCTCACTCATTTTCTTATGTGAGAGAGGAGGTAGCTAGGCTGAGTTTCTAGCTAGAGCTATATCAGCGATATCAGGTGAAGAGAAGGTGTGTGTGAGCAAGATGGAGAAGCAGGGCACGTGCATTACTAACTCATGCACACAGAGTGAGAGAGACATTTCTTGCTGGAGTTATGACTCTTACCTACTATAGATTTTGTTGGCTTCAGCGAGTTAGTTCTTCATGTGCCTGTCTTCCCCATCATGATCACTACCACACCTATATTATTAGCTCATCTGGGCACTTCATATAGGATCGAGAATCTCCTCTTCAGGGACTGAATTCATGCATGCAGGTGAGTCATATTTAAACCCATGTTAGGTAATTAGCATAATTCTTGTTCTGTATTTTTGTGGAGAGAAGTTATGGCTCCATAGGCATTGCATACCTAACCATTTCTCCTTTTGTTCTCTTATGGTCAAAATACTATGCGTAAAAAGCACTCCTCATATCATATGTTATCGAAGATACACATACAAACAAAAAGAAATATGTGTGTGTGTAATTAAATATAATATTTGTGAAGATCAAGAAAAACAATTCTTTGAATGTGAGAATAAAGATCAAGAAAAGATCTATCCTCTACGTCTTGTTTTATTGGATATATTGTCATATTGCGAGTTCAAAGTCAGTGAGCGATATATTTCTTCAAAATCGTCATGGTGGATAAAGATAAGCTTTGACTCAATTATTAGTATCATGATCAGAGTTGATTCAAGCTTATTATGACGCCGACAGTTTGATTTCCATCTCCAGCTGTGAAGTTTGAGCTAACCATCGACAGAGGTAATTAACTCTATAATCATGATTGATGTTATTTCACAGCCAAAAAATAAAATAAAAAATAGATCACAAAAGTATCTGGCACTATCAGCAATTAAGTTAATCCCAGGTTTTAAAAGTTATAATTTGTTCCTAATCTATTCTTCTCAATTTTTTTTTCTAGCAACTTTTATTCTCTCTTATCTTCTCACTTTGCTAGCTCAGTAATCTTGATCCATGTTATTTACAAGGGGAAAAAAAAAGCAGTAGGACCAATTAATGGGCCTATATTAGTCCCATGATTGCAAGACTGTCTTTACAAGCCCTTATTGTCAAATTTTCTCCCGAATTTCATGATGATATTGGTCTTTGAATGCTCTCTAATTGTTGCGAAACCAACATTTGGGAAAAACTAAGAACGAGAAATAATAAACCCGATATTGTAGAAGCAAAAATGTCTCTATAAGCCATGCCATCCACTATTATTGCTTAATTTTGTATTGAAAATTTATTTTTTCGTATAATTATAGTGATTTAGAGCAGACAACTTTATGTCATAGACAATAGTTTTTGCTTAAGAATAAGTTAATAATATTGTTTTGATATTTTTTTAAAAAAATTATTTTTTTCCGTGTTTAGAAGAATAATTAGGGTTTTCTTAATCCATTAGTTATATGACAGAACAGCCTATCCTTGACTAACAAAACCATTGAATTTGAGGTTTTCTTTTCCAAAGGCTCCACACATTTTTCGTTCGGTCTAATCATTGAATTGACATATTTATTATCTGTTTTTGTTCTACATCACACACGTAAATGCTGATAGCGCGCTTCGTACCTCTCTTTTGTAAATTTTGGGGGAAAAAAAAAATATATAGTCAAGAAAAAAGGCTCGTTGAATTTGAGCCCAAAGTGGTGAAGGAAAGAAAAACGAGTTAATTACTAGCAAGTTCAACCTAAACTTCCAATGTATTATTGTTTACGAACAGTAGAACCAATCAATGAGCCTTCTCATCCCATAATTTGAGTGTTTATGATTATAATTATAATTTTTTGTTTCTTATGAAATAACATCTCATTTATTTCTCTCCTTCTGTCAGATTACTCCGGCAAGGAAAACATTTATAATAATTATCTTTCATTGGATTCTATAATTGAATGTAAAAATCATAAATCAATCAATTAAGTAGATTTTTTCTTCAATGCACTTATAGATGTTTCAAAATCTAATATGAAATTTTTTTTAATACTTAGATAGAGAATGATTATATGTTCATGTTAATATTTTTTTTATTTAGAATTCATGAAATTGATGATGGGTGATAAAATACCTGA
>Ga0325414_1008057_pt1 | contig 11155 bp, 6 predicted proteins | sample PopdelMetagenome_8_FD_206183 | JGI IMG/M metagenome (GOLD analysis project Ga0325414, IMG submission 206183) | Populus deltoides microbial communities from Bellville, Georgia, United States - Leaf-PdKOR-R3 | ecosystem: Host-associated > Plants > Phyllosphere > Phylloplane/Leaf | place: USA...
TTTAGAAATACGAGAGATAGTAATCACGGATACACGTTTCTTTAAAGAACTTGCAAAAATAAACTTGGACTAGGTATATACTAAGCAAGCAGCAGCAACTCTGCTCTATCTAACTCGATGCAACGATACATATATATTTGATAAAAGCATCAACGTGGGCCACTTGACCCTTCATTCTCCTCAAAGAACAGAAATCAGTACAAGATGGCTGACGACAGGATAAGTGGACATCGACAGAAAACCCACTTAAAAGTACTGTGACGTGTTGGATCATGTGTTCTCTGTTTGATTTCCATGTTTGATTGTTTATGTTTCGTGGAACTGTAATGAAGTTAGTTTCCCACCTTCGATCCGTTTATTCAAGAAATGCTGGCTCTGAATGTTTCATGTGGTGGCTTGTCGGTTCTGGCTAAAGTCTTGGCCATCATATATTGGAAACTCTATTCAGATTTCCATTAACCAAACATTCTTCCCATTGTTTATACACGATAATATTTATGTTTGGAGGTGTTCTTTTCATGGGTAGGAATTAAATCTTTTAAGAATTCAAACATCATGCGTGTCCTGAAAAGTTTAGTGCATGTGATTAATTATACTTGTGTATAATTAAGCACTATAACCTATCTAAAAGTATTTGAAATTAAAGCTGATTATCCTCTTAATGATAAATAGAGACCTGGGAAATTAATTTATTTGTTTTTTTTAATTAAATGCATTAATTTGTATTGGAATATTAACACAACAAATACTAGAATTAATCTCTTTCTTAATTAATAAATGAACATAATTGCAAAACTCTTTCGAGGAAAGTTAATATCACAAATGCACTTTTGCGTTTAATTTTCCCATTCATTTCTTAATTTTTATAACTAATCGAGACAATCTAACTGGACAGATAATGGAACCAATTAAATCTCAATTTGCATTATAGAAACAATCCAAGTATATTTTCCTTCAAATCGTAAACACTTTAGCCATTTTTCCGTTTACAAGTTAATCGGCTGTTATGCAATTCAAATTACTTAAGCTAATGAGCCATGGCTGTTGGGCCATTTTAGCTTTAGCATGACTTCAATTTAATGCAATTCTATCTAGCTACTCCCACATCAAGTGGCCGTAAGTACTTTCAGCGCAGTGAATTCTTACATCACCACTCGTACCTTATACTTGGTCCTAAATTTCCACTTTATAATCTGTTGTGTTATATAATCTCGGCTCTTATCAGCCCAATAGGCGTAGCACCAGGCATTGCTCTTAGCAACAATAGGCGTAGACCACGCATTCTCTACTATAACACTTGCCATTTCTTTCTTCTCGATCCAATCCCTGTAATAGTGTAATTATGCTAGCCACAACAGACCGTGCCCGAGCAGTGTGGCTCCGTTGCCTGGCCTCGGCGTTCAGGACTGCTCTGGCATGTACCATAGTGGGCTGCACCACCCTTTATGGTCCAGCTGCTGTCCAACACCGTATAGCCTTCCCTGCATTCTCTTATGTGACTGTGATACTCATAGTCACTGATGCAACTTTAGGTGACACTCTTCATGGTTGCTGGCTAGCACTCTATGCCACGGTCCAGAGCGTGGGGCCGGCTCTGCTGAGCCTCTGGCTGATTGGTCCAGCTCGGTTTACAAATGGCACCATATCCTTAGCAGTGGCCCTGGGTGCGTTTGTGGTGGCATTTCCTGAGGGGACTCATTTGATAGCAAAGCGAATTGCACTGGGTCAGATTGTTATCGTGTACGTTATAGCTTTTATCAATGGTGTGGATACTGAGGCTATTATGCATCCTTTGAATGTAGCCGCTAGTACCGCTATTGGAGTCTTAGCTTGTGTTATTGCCCTGCTCTTACCATATCCAAGACTGGCTTGTTGGGAGGTGTTTAATATAATATCATTATATATGCATTATAACTAATTAATTAGCATGAATAGTTTGAAAATATTTTCGATAGTGGAAGATAAATATTAATCCTATAAAAATTACATTGCAGCTGAAACAAAATTGTGGAAGGCTAGCTGAAAACGTTTCCGAGAGGCTTAACCTCTATGTGAAAGCTTTCTGTGCAGAAGACAATGCATTGGCACTGACATCTATCTCCCAAGCCAAGCCATTGACTATTGCTGGTGCCAAACTTCTCCAGAGTATCAAACGCTACCAAGTAAGAAATTTTGTACCATTTTATAACACTATTTATTGATTCTATTTGGCGCCGTCCACTACCAGTGCAAGACTAGATTTCAATTACAATTAGCTGAGTTGCTTATAATTAACTTGCATGCATGCACCATTTCTTTTCTGGATTGCGTACAGGAAAGCGTGAAATGGGAGAGGCTTCCATTGAAGTTTCTGAGAAACTCGAATCCGGGAGAGAGATTGCAAGAGCTAGAGATACCACTGAGAGGGATGGAAATAGCTTTAACCAGTACCAGTTCATTTCCTATAAGAATGCTCGAGGCAGAGACCAAACAAGGTCTAGTTCAACTAGAGGAGCATGTTAGCCTGACCCTAAAACAGATGAAGAATTGTTTTCCTAGAGATTCTTTAACTGTTCCAGAATCAAATGCAGACAAAATAATCGAGTCCCTTCAAACACTTCAAGCAACGATCCCAACAAACCACGAAGATTTGCCCTCTTTTTTCTTCTTATTTTGCATAAAACTCCTCCAAAGCAAATCACTGGCGAAACCAATCACCTCCATACAACAAAAAGAATCAAGCACTCCATGTCAGAAGAATGGGTTCTTCAAGAGCATGTGGATGAGCAACTGGCCGTCCACGAGTGTAAACTGCAAAAGGCTTATGCCAGCATTCAAATGCTCTCTCTCCTTGGGCCTTGCTGTCCTGTTTGGTTTGATATATAGCAAGAAAGATGGTTATTGGTCAGGCCTCCCTGTAGCCATTAGCATAGCTGCTGCAAGGGAGGCGACGTTTAAAGTTGCTAATGTTAAAGCACAAGGGACAGTCTTAGGGACTGTATATGGAGTATTTGGCTGCTTTGTGTTTGAAAGATACTTGCCAATAAGGTTTATCTCTCTCCTTCCTTGGTTCGTCGTTACCAGTTTTCTGAGGCACAGCCAGATGTATGGTCAGGCAGGTGGTATTTCTGCAGTGATTGGAGCTGTACTAATATTGGGCAGGAAAGATTTTGGCCCACCAAGCGAATTTGCTATAGCAAGAATTGTGGAAACTTTTATTGGATTATCTTGTTCAATCATGGTAGACCTTCTCTTGCAACCCACTAGATCTTGTTCTCTAGCTAAAGTTCAACTTTCTAAATGTTTCGGGACATTGTCTGCTTGCGTTGGGTCAATGAGCCTTGCAGCCAACAGCAAAACCAACTTGCTAGAGAAACAAAGGAGACTAAAATTGGATGTTAGCGAACTAGGGAAGTCCATTGGAGAAGCTGAGGCGGAGCCCAACTTCTGGTTTTTGCCTTTTCATAGTGCTTGCTATTGTAAGTTCTTGGCGTCTTTGTCAAAGTTGGTGGATCTCTTGCATTTTAGTGCTGATGCAGTGGGACTCCTTGAACAAGAATCACAAAAACTTGGAGCTTCCTGGAAGGAATCTGTAAATAAACTACATGGTGACGTTGAACTTTTCAAGGAAATGGCTGGTTCCTTGGTTAAATGTTTTGAGGATGTCACATTGTTGAAATCGCTAGCATTTCTTGAAAAGAAAATTGAAAACAAGAACATCTCTTATGATCTTGAATTGGGAAAATCTTCAAACTGGAACATTTTTAAAGCTTCCAGTTTAAAAGACGATAAGATAGATAGCATCATCAGCTCTTACCTCCAACATTCAAAAGAAATTGTAGACAAGTTTCACGCAGCTGATCATGAAGGGGAAAGGGAACTGAAGAGCCAGGTGGTCTTATGCTTGAGTGCTCTAGGTTTTTGCATGAGCAACTTAATAAAAGAGACAAGAGAGATTGAGAAGGGAATCATTGAACTTCTTCAATGGGAAAACCCTTCAAAACACATAAATTTGTACGAGATTTCATGTAAAATTCACGCTCTAAACAATTGAACAATATTGTTACCAATTGTATAAATTTAATGCAAGAAGCCAATGCTTCTTACGTCTGTAATAACTTTGAAAAACAGATTTCAAGAATTGAACAACTTGCCAAGGGAAAGTTGTGCAGCTCACTACCAATGTTAATCTTATGTTTTTTTTTTTTAAAGAAAAAAAAAAGTTATTGAATCCGAACCTTTTATTTATACACACTGCTTAATAGATAAAGTATTAAAAAAGAAAACTATCTTTTGTTGTATCTGGTTGGTGCAGCGTTTCATTATTGTTATCGAGGAGCTATCATTGATCGATGTCTGGTAGCCCATTTAACTTTTCGTAAAGTTTAAGGCTTTGAAATATTTCTGTTCTTTTTATTGGCAGGTGGGAGGAAGGCGACGTGAATCTGAAGGTTCTAATTATTTTATTTATTTGCTATTCAATATTTGGTGGAAGAAGTTTCGACGTTATAGAATATTATTATTACTCTAATGGTATTATAAATATCAGCCTCTGATTTCTCAGCTTTCGTCAATCACACAGCTGAGAGAGAGAAAGAGAGTAAATTCGGGCTTCTGGGTTGGGTTATATTCCTCTCATCTTACCTCTGGTACTCCATTTGATTTGATTTGTTCTGTAATCATTATTTGATCACAATTTGATGTGTATGTATATTTGATTGATGCTTAAATTTGATAGGATTGCGTATAGGTATTGGAGTGAGATCTGATCAAATGGCATCAAACGGAGACCATCAAACAACTGTGAAGCCACCTCCAAGTCCATCTCCATTGCGAAATTCCAAGTTTTCTCAGGTGGTTTTCGATTTTCTCTTTCATTTTTCCTTTTTCTTTTATGCCCATCTGGGTAGACAGTCACAATTCTTTAAAAATTGCAATGCAGATATACTGCATTGCATGTACATGTATTACATTACATCCCCTTAGTGGATTTTTTGACTGTATGGTAACGACTTGCTTATAGAGAGAGAGAGAGAGGTGTGAGTGTTCCTAGTTTTAAAAACATGTGGTGCAAGATCAAGAAAACTTAATCTTAATGATGGTAATAGCTACTTGTTCTTTTCATAGATCTCTGTTTCTTTGAACTGCCTTCAATAATGGTGCAGCTAATTTCTTGAACTGGTTCAACTTAAGTTAGATTCTTGGCGTATATAAATAATAAATCATGCTAAGTGCTGGAAACCAGTTTATGAAATTGGGTTTTTGAGATGATTTTCAATTTCCATTTCCACCACCAAATAGGCGCATCGTAGTTGGAAAACAGTGATCAGTGATGTTGCTTAGAGGGCTACAAAGGCTATAAATTCTCTATACTAAATGAATTTGCAGCTGTTGATCTTTGAGGTCATTGAGATCTTACAATACTATTGTTTCCTAGTTTTAGGTGGTGATCTAAGTTCTTGTTCTCTAGCTTTGATAGAGCAGTCCTTTCCCGTTCTTAATATGGTTTTCAAATAGCGACTCTTATTTTTCTGCTGCTTAGAAAAAAAAAGCTTTATTTTGTTGCTTAACTAAATTTCGCACTTGCACCATAACGTCTGCCCTCATTGCTCCCAATTTTATCTTGTGATTATTAATATACTCTTGTGAATGAATTGCATTTGCAATTCAGTGTTCTCTATTTAGTCTTATTTCATTGCATTATTGATGGCAGTCCAATATGAGAATTTTGGTTACTGGAGGAGCTGGATTCATTGGATCTCACTTGGTCGACAAACTAATGGAAAATGAGAAAAATGAGGTCAGCATGTTCCCTTACCTAATTCAGCCTCAGTTTAAGGTTTTTGACAAATAATTGATTTATTGTCCAATTTGATTAATGCGTCAAGTGCATCATACTCAGGTTATTGTTGCTGATAACTACTTTACTGGATCTAAAGACAATCTTAGGAAATGGATTGGTCAGCCGAGGTTTGAGCTTATTCGTCATGGTATGCTCGTCTTCCAGTTTTTAGTTTTAAAAATTGACATCAAGTTTTTCCTTCCTTATACAAGATACAATGCAGGTGTACTATTAGGTCCGGTTATTTATAGCTCTTGTGAATTAAGTTATGGTTTCACTTGGGTCCATAACTAGGTAAAGGCCTTTATGAGATAGTGTCATGGTATCATCCTAGCTAGCAACTAAACATGAGAAGCTCCATGTAAAGGTTGACTTTCAAATTAGATTTGAATATTTTGTTATTCATCTTGTTTTTGATGGTAGGACTTGATGCCAAGTGCATTTTAAACTAAAGGCCAGGAAGCAGGTTCCTGGGATCTGGACTGTTGAAACTGCCCTACCTTTATGTTTTTGCCTAAAGTGGTTGTTCTTATATGCCAAACTTAGTAGCTCTTTTTATAAGTACATTACTTTCTACCACTGCAGTAGATAATGGCACTTACTGCACTCTGAAAGAACAAGTGGGACAAAAGAAAATAATGGTAATCTACAAGTTAGACAAAGAATCTTCCATATGTTGCATCAAGGCCATTGAGATTTTGCGATTCAGCATTGATAAGAGTTTCTGAGGAGTTTGGCATACTATTATCAATGTATTTTCTGTTGCCTTTTATTTTTATGATATCAGAATGTTAATGCAGATAACTTGTTTCTTTTTGTTCTTCCTAGATGTCACGGAGCCATTGTTGGTTGAGGTCGATCAGATTTATCATCTTGCATGCCCTGCTTCTCCCATTTTTTATAAATACAATCCTGTAAAGGTGTGTATATGTGCTATGTTGTTGCTAATTTACCATATTTTTTCAATGTATCTCTTATAAATACTCGTTCTTTGCTCTCTGCTAATTGCACATCAAGTCTCTTGTGCCTCAACATGATAACTTGATTTTCTACTCCAGTCCTTGTCCACCATTTCCTTTCTTCTCTTTTGTTTTTCTTTTTTTTAGAGGGTATCCACCATCCTTTCTCTGGCATTTTGTAAATATTTTAATTTTGTGAAACCATGGTCCATCAATTAGTACTTGTTTACACCCTCCTTAATTTTGCAACCAACAACCCCAGCTCCGTGATCAAGCAATGCTAAATAACCATCCATTAACAACCAGTTAGGTTGGTGTCATTTGACTATCAGAAGTTTGGAATAATCTATTTTGAATCTTTGTGTTACCTATTTGTGCTGCCTGCCTGTGTCTTGTTTTAATCTTTCTGGGAAAATGAGTTTCTTAGTGAGCCTTGACACCTGATGTCACTAGATTGGTCCCATTTTCAGCCAGCCTCAGGAGGTAGAATAGGAAACAGTATGAGCCATGGTTGTTCTTCACATAAAACATGTCTCTCATACGTCACCAATTTAGTTTAATTGCTATAAATGCTCCTATAAATAGGAGCATGTATTGAACCTTGGGACATTTTAACTTGGAAGCGTGTGATATCTTGCAGACAATAAAAACAAATGTGATTGGCACGCTGAACATGCTGGGTCTTGCCAAGCGAGTTGGAGCAAGGTTACGGGATCATATTTTGTATTATTATTTTTAAAACTATCAATGAATGTGTTGACTCATTTATGATATTGGGAGCAGAATCTTGCTTACATCTACTTCAGAGGTATATGGTGATCCACTTGTGCACCCTCAACCTGAGAGCTACTGGGGCAATGTTAATCCAATTGGTATGTTCAGTCATTGACCAAGCCAATTTTTCTTGCATTTTCACTGTTCAATTAAGATGGGAGTTTCTTTGAACTAGCTCCTTGTTGATGGGCTTGCTCTTGTAGCAAGCTTTGCGTCATTTGATGCATGGATCGTGTATATATCTTCACCATCTGGTCCAATGCACTTTTTTTTAAGTTCTCTGCAACTCTGCATTATAAATCATGTAAGAATGATCATTGCATTGTAGCATTGTTTTAACATTAAGTTCATCCTCTTTTGTGCAATAGGGGTTCGGAGCTGCTATGATGAGGGGAAGCGTGTGGCTGAGACATTGATGTTTGACTATCATAGGCAACATGGGATTGGTAAATATGTTAACTTTCTCCATATGGAACCGAGTTTTCCTTGGTAATAATTTTGCTGACATAGTTTCTTTAATGTTGATAGAAATTCGCATTGCTAGAATTTTCAACACATATGGACCGCGTATGAATATTGATGATGGGCGTGTTGTGAGCAACTTCATTGCTCAAGCACTTCGGTAAGTCCTTGTTCTGTCATGGGTATCAGTGTGTTTGTAGCTTTATTTGCTAGCTTTAGTTGACAAGAAGTCTAGGTCCATGCTTTTGTTTCACCATCCTTGTGGTTTCTAATGAAAATTCCTGATGCTTTGTTTTATAAAAAGAAAAATTCTGCATATGTCCCATAGCTTTTAATTTACAGTACTATCTTTTGAATTTGTGTAGTGGTGAACCATTGACAGTTCAAAAGCCTGGAACTCAAACTCGCAGTTTCTGCTACGTCTCTGACATGGTATGCAGAACACACACACACACACACACACATGTATATATGCATCTGTAGCAACTTCAACCTCGCGTGATATCCAATGGGGTTCCTAGAGTCTCAAATGCTTGCTTAAAATGTATCAGGTTGATGGCCTTATTCGCCTCATGGAAGGAGAGAACACTGGACCAATCAACATTGGAAACCCAGGTATGTTTGTGCTTGCATAGAAAAGCTTGGACTCGTCATTATATCCCAATATCATGTACATATTTCTTGCTATTTACCTCGTTGTTCTTTCTGTACATTTCCAGGGGAATTTACCATGACCGAGCTTGCTGAGACAGTGAAGGAGGTTAGTTTCCAATGTTGCCCCCCCCCCCCCCTCCCTTTCTGAGCCAAAATATCCAGTGTGCACTTCACAGTTCGACAACATTTGTGTTGAAGCAGCATGGTCGTAGTTTTGTTATTGACAAACGTTAACCTCTTTTTTTCCAGCTTATTAATCCTGGTGTGGAGATAAACATGGTGGAGAATACTCCCGATGATCCACGACAGAGGAAACCTGACATTACAAAGGCAAAGGCATTGTTGGGATGGGAACCAAAAGTTAAGTTGCGGGATGGCCTTCCCCTCATGGAGGAGGACTTCCGGCTGAGGCTTGGAGTCTCCAAAAAGAAGTGAAAAACTATCACTGACACTGAAGATGAGCAGTGCTACAATTTTCGTGTGCCGAACATTGATGTTTCTTTCTCCTTGAGTATACCATTGCATCTGCCCTAGTTCAGTGTCATGTTTTAGGAAATAAGCGGTGATCATGAGCATGGCCTTTGCCCTGATCTTATAGTTAATACAATTACCACCAATATCATGTTTTCATAATCTTACTCTTCAGTTCGATTCATTCATTGTTGTTGCAACTTGTTGCCCTGAGTTTTGATCAAATTATGACTGGTAAATTTTTAAACTTTTTTTTTTCTTGAAATAATGAGCAATATCATATGAACTATGTTGATATACTTGCTGCTTTACATCTGGACATCAATTCTCTTTACATGAGAGACCTTCGAGATGTCTAACGAAAGCACACTTGCGATTGTTGTCCCCGAGGATTCATATGTGGGAGGTTACTACTCTCTATGATCCATATTTATCACTCATTTATTTAATACGGTGGCTGAAGCTTAACCAAGTTCGTCTATACTTTATTAAAATGAGTTTTTACACCGAGGAGCTTAATTTAAGTCTAAATTGTATATACTGTAACCACAAAAACTCCCTGAAATATCATTAAGATAAAATATGATGACTAAAATAAATTGTTGGAGATGAATTCTTAAGGTGGGTGTGTTTGGGATTATTGTGGTGGTGGCGGTTCAAAGTGCTTTTTATTTAAAAATATATCAAAATAAAAAAAATTATTTTTAATATCAGCACATTAAAACGATGTGAAATTATATAAAAAAATTATTTAAATAAAAATAAAATTTAAAATTTAAATAAACATAATTTACACCGTGTTTTTAAAAACTAATATTATATATTATCCATCTTTGTGTTATTCTATCAATTCAAGATTTAATGAAAAAAAACAATTTATTATTAAGTGACGGATTTAAATTGAAAAATATATTGATATTCATATATATATATATATATATATATATATATATATATATATTTAGATTTCATAAGGATAATTTGATGGGGTTAATAAAACTTGACTTCATTAGGTTTTAAATCAATTAAAGCTTAAAAAGGAAGGGAAACGACCATCCCTTCATGCATCATCATTACGCACCAAACATATTACAATAATATATGAATAATATATGTTGCACATGTTTTTTTAGTATGGTTTATTATAATTCAATATCATATATTATATATTCTTGTATCTTGATCCAGGATTTAATTAAAAAAACTTAATTTATTAGAATTTAGATTTAAATTGAAAAATATTTTAATCTTTATCTATTTAAATTTGATAAAGATAATTTGATAGGGATAATAAAATTTAATGAAATTAGGATTTTAATAGTGATTTTATGATAAAACATATCCAATTAAAACTTAAAAAAAAAAAAAGAAAACAAAGCATCCGACAATCACCACAAGCAAAATATAGCCACCTGAGGGAAGCTTTGTGTTTGGCTTGGAGGTGTGGTGATTTTTTATCAAAAATATAATATCTTTTAAACACAAATTATACCTCTAAAAGCTATAAAAATATATATTTTACTAAAAAAAAAACATAAACCACCTTCCATTCAAACAACATCTTAAATAGTTAGAGTTTGAGTTTGGTTAAAATTACTGGAGAGGTTTATTTATTCATTAATTTTATAACTTGTTGGTTGGACAATCACGTGTGTGTAGCCACCTGTCAATAGCATACCTGTTCTCCGAATGCTAACGTGGATCTCCTCCTCTCTCTCGTCTCTGTCATCACATTAGCTGTAACTAAAAATAGTAAAAAGTAACAGCCTCCCCCTCCCCCACCCCCTCCATCTTTCTTTCCCCTTGTTATCCTTTCCAGTTTCTAGATTTTACTAGAAAGTCAAGCCCTGCAAAAGAAAACACAATCTGATTTTGACTGGGGTTTGCCGGAGGAGATGGAAGTGCCAAGCGACGATGCTGTTTTGATCGAGAAAGGAAAGAAGGCGGGAGATCCTCACGTGATCACCGTTAATTGTCCCGACAAGACCGGCCTTGCCTGCGATATTTTTCATGT
>Ga0325414_1008058_pt1 | contig 11154 bp, 7 predicted proteins | sample PopdelMetagenome_8_FD_206183 | JGI IMG/M metagenome (GOLD analysis project Ga0325414, IMG submission 206183) | Populus deltoides microbial communities from Bellville, Georgia, United States - Leaf-PdKOR-R3 | ecosystem: Host-associated > Plants > Phyllosphere > Phylloplane/Leaf | place: USA...
TAAAGCGTGTGTGAACATTCTTAAATAAGATTAATGTGTATGCAATGATTAAATGACATGAATAAAAATGGATATTGCAAAAACGAATAAATGAAAATATGTACAGAAAAATAAAATTTATAAGCAAATATCACGACAGACAACAAGAACAAATTATTGAAGAATACACAAGTAATAGGCTCAACCTAAGTTTCTAGTAGAATCGTTATTCTGTTGCACCTCGGTGAACATTACGGTAAAGAGCAAATATATATCATGAAAAATAAGAATCACCACCTCACACTCGTGCCAACACTATCTCCAAATAAAACATCAATTTTGTTCATTTGGCTTTATAGAACAATCTAACCCAAATAAATCGTCTAAATCTCCGGTGTCTATTAAGTCAAGCATCTGAACATAAGCTGCCTCAGCCTTTATTGAATTACCCACCAACTCGTTTCCCATCCAAAAGCCTATCCATCAAAAGCCATAATATTTTTTTCTTAATTACCAAACGGTCACAAGTTTGAATCTCACTCATATTTATTTGATAAAAATTAAACACAAGATAATGTGGGCCCGTGCAAGTTTCAAACTTAAAGTATTTTTATTTGAAAAAGTGTGTTAGAGAATAATATAATCGTATCTTAAAACCTCACTTAATAGCTTAAATTATTAAATTGAAATAATTCTTTGACATATTTTTTTCATGAATGACTGCAAATTAAGCTACTAATTCCCTGCGTGCTTGATAGACGCACTACCTAAGTAAGGAATGATTTTCTATCTTCAGAAGGCATCTCAAAACTGTTATTCCCGAAACCTTGTATTCGTTTGTTAAGATTTTCAGCTGGAGCAGCTGGCTCATTGTTATTCTCCTCGGAAAAAAAAATAGCAGAGATAGCCTTATCAGCACTATCCCTCCCAGCCTTCAAACGATCCATCTGACCCTCGTAATGAAACAACTGACGCGCGTCCTTGCATTTCCCTCCTAAATTCTCCACCAGTCTTGCCCACAACAAATTTTATCAGCCAGCCTCAAAGCCTGTTAATCAAGTCCGTATTAATATCGCAAAGTTTATCATGAATTTATTAATAAAAAATACTATGTAAAATAATCATTATCATAAATATTTTTATAAAAAAATTACTTTATATTAATATATTTTAGTGTTTTCATATGCTAATATTAAAAAAAATTATTTCAATATTTTTAAATAAAAAATATTTTAAAAAATAATAATTATTATCATAATAATTATAAATGTGTTATATAAATAATAGTGGTTGAAGGTTAGCATTTTATTTTATTTTATTAATTATGTCTCCTTCTGTTTTGGACTTGTTCGGTTTTGTTCACCTTTTAAACATCTCATGGCACGAATGCAAAGCTAGGGATCATATTGTTCCGACATTATTGTTCATTTTCTTAGATTTATTATGATTTTTTTTTATCATTAAACTTTTTCACTTTTATTATATCCTTCTATGTTCAAATTACAGGCCAATTACTTTTATTTCATCATTAAACTTTTTTCACTTCGTTTGCATTTTTCTGTAGCAAAATTATAGACCAATTACTTTTATTTTATTAAAGAATAATAAAATTAAAAGACAGATAACCAATATGAAAAACACATAATAATTAGATGGCCATTTTAAAATTGTCTTCTAGATTAGAACTTTATTTCTTTTATTTTACAGTTTTTTATTTAAGTATAAGAGATAAAATCAATAAATTCTAGTGGTAGGGAGAAATAATGATTCTGATCACCAAATGTATTAATCTTAGTGTCAATAAGTTTAATTTGATTATAAAAGCTTTAGTAAGGTGTTTTCTCATCTTCAATTTGTCTAAAAAGAGTAGGTTTGACCTCAGAAAGATTTCAGGTTAATTTGTTTTATTGACTATTTATTGGGTTATTTGAAAGCATAAACGGGTTTATTTGGGTCCTTGTGTTGTTTTTAGGTAAAAAATAATTGATATTGATTTTTTTTTTGATGTAAAACACCCCAACTTAACTTTTAAATGATCTCTAGTTGTTAAAATCTAGACAGCGCAGGTGACATGTCGCCTATTATTTTTTTCAAAAAATTCAAAGGTCTTCCACCCTATGAAAAAAAAATGAAGCAAATCCAGGGACGTGGCTACTCCAAGCCAAGTAATTCTTGATTTATTTAATCAACTTAGATACATGCATAAACTTTTCAATTTATAACTGAGTTTTTTTATAAAAAAAAATGTAGAAAATGCCTTCATAATCATTTTTTGTTTTGAAAAAAAATTATTTCACTCTTGGCAAAGCGTGGGTCAAATTGCTAATTATATTTAAACTGAATAACTAGATCAAATTGAATATTTGGGTTTGATTTTTTTATTTTTATTTTCTAAAATCAAATCCAATTTTTAATTTACTTTTTTTATTTTAATTTTAAAATTGTTCGTCAATTTCAACAAAAAATAGAATAATATTTATATACATCATATAATATATATTGTTGTCTATATATATAATTTATATAAATTACAAAATTATAACCTTATTAATTAATCTTTTATTTAGTTTTCATCATTTTTTCTTTTGAGTTAATTATTATATAAAGTATATGTTTATATTTATATGTTATATTATTTGACTTGAATGTTTTGATCTTTGATGTTAATTTGTAATTAATTGAAACTTTGGAATGATTTTTATTTTATTTTTTAATATAAAAATTGATATTGAAACATTGTTTATATTGATATATTTAATGATTTTTTTTTTATCATTTTCTTCTTTTAATTTAATTTCTACATAAATTATATGTTTAATGATTTTTTCTCGTTAATATGTTTATAATGAATGATCTAAAACTCTAATTTCTTAATACTTGTTTCTTGTTTATAATGGGAGGAAAGAGAATAAAAAAAGATGAGAAAGAACTGTTGTTTTACATTTCGAGCAAGCGATTTGAATATCTTGGTTTATAGGTGTTTGTTTTCATGTTAGGAGATTGTTGATGATGGTTTCAACTTCCTAAATTATACAGTAAAAAAAAGATACACGGCTAGAAAGATTGTTGGGTATTAGGATTTGATTTGTTTTTTTGAGTTTCTCAAGTAAGTTAAAATGCGTTATAAATGATTATGAGGTTTTTAGTGATGAAAATAGTATAAATATTTGGTGGGAGGCCAAAACCAGTGCCCTTTGATTTTTTGGCAACATTATGATAACAATTGGATGTCAAAAGTTATAGAGGTAATGACACGTTGATCATCATAAATGATACGTCACATACCTCGTTCTTACCTTTTCTTTTAATTGTTAGGTTATGTTGATCTTAGAGATAATTTGATTAATCATCATCAACTTGATGATTAAGCATTGATTATTTGACCAATATGTTATTTGTTCAATTATTCTTTCCAATGAGGAGAAACTACAATTAAGAATTGAATCCTTAGAGATGATAGATAGTAGGATCATTAATCAAAAAGAATATGGAGTTTTATACTTAGCTTTAATAGGTTTAAAATAAAAAAAAGGAAATGCCAAAACTACAAGTTGGAAAAGGACATAAAAGGAAAGAAAGTGATACAAGAAAACTTATAAATAAAAGAAATAAATTATTATAAGCAAAAGAAAACAATAAGTAGTAGAAAGTTGTTCTTAAATTGTAGAATAAATTGTGTATATAGGGTTGTTCATCTTTTTCATCTACCATATAACGTATTTATAATGTTATAGAGATTGAGTTTCATATAAATTATAAATATAAGTATTATACAAATTATCTATGGTAGATAAGAAAGCATTACTTATTAGTGTACATCTCCTCTTAATGGTTGTATGTGTTATCATTATACTTATACTATAATATTTACTAGCATTAGACCGTTAAAGACTTTTTGTTTTGTATAAGACTTGATTAGTAATCAATAACTCGGATCCTCATCTCTTTAGTCGATGGTAGATGATCGATATAGTTATCATCTTTGAGATGGGCTTTCCAACTTTTCTAAGGACCTTCTTGAAAATCTATCTCTTAAGTTGTTTAGGATCTAAAATGGTATTAAATAAAGATGGTGATTGGATTGGATCCTTCCCACGTTTCTTGCCAATGTTCTTTGTTACAAAGCTAATATGTTCCTAAAATAAATCAATCATTTATATGGTGTTGCTGACCAAATAGTTGTTCTTCTCTAATTTTAAAACATGTTCTCATAGTTTGGTATATGGTCTAGTTTGTCCTTTCTCGCCTGCATATTCAAAATGATGCATATTTTCTTAATTATATCTTGGTTTATCAACCTTATTTCCTTCTTCTTTCTAGGTTTAAAAGATGTTGGTGATTATTACCTTTTTTTTTTTTTGCATTCTTGTCACTAAGCTTTAGTGACTTCTATTGCAAATGATGTTTATGTCATTCATTATCAATATGTCTTTTAGGCTTGAAGGTTTTGGACTTTAACGAAGTACCATTCTATTCAACCCCGCCCCTAAGCCTTTCCTTTTAAGTAGGATTGTATGATAAATAGGGCGCCTATATACTTATAAAAAGGTTTCTCTTGATTTTTTAGTGCTAATTCTTTGGTCTTACTATGATTGATATATCTCTTTCTATAAAAGCATTAATGATCAATTTCAATCGATGTTATGGTTGATCATGCTTGATACAATGTATTTTTCCTTTACTAAAAAGTTCTTCTGTGTTAAAAGTTGTTACTACTATTGTTACCTTGGATAATAGGTCATTTTCCATATTCATTTTCTTTTACAAAAAGCATATTCGACCATCTTTCAATGTCTTCTAGATATAATTCCTAAAGAAGACAACATTTTTTAGTTTTGTTTTTGTTTTTGTTGTTTTCTTGGTCCCAAATATATTCATCATTGATAATATGGTCTGTGGGAATGAGGGAAGCATGCTTTAGAAGCTTAAAATGGCTATTCTAGGTTTGCTTTAGTTTTCTAGGTTTTTTTGGTCTACTGGGTTTTAGTTTTTGTAGATTCATCAAATACATTCTGTTTTAGGTACTAGTTTTAAAGCTTCTTTTGATTAAATTCTAGTTTATCCAAGTTTGTCTATCACTATTAAGTAAGTAATCAAGGAGTTTTAAGCACCAATAATAGGTTTTAGTAGGTTTTAATCATAGGGTTTTCGTTTTCAACCAAAACCCAATTTGGCAAAATTGCGTTAATCCTTGACAATTGAAGCAAAAAAACCCTTGATTATGTTCTATGCATGATCATGAACAAGACTAAGCCCCTCTTTGTTCGAGATTTGGTCTAGATTGAGACTTATGTTTATGAAATGCCAAAAATGTTCTTCGTTTTCAGGTTTGTCTTTTTATATGTTTGATCCGTTTTAATTGAAAGATTTTTACATTTTTATGTTTTTGTAAAGTTTGATCTATTTTTGTTTTGGTTTCTCTTTTCTGGTTTGTTTCTAAGTCAACTCGGTCGAGTCAACCCAGTCGAGTTAGCTGCTTTCGAGTTAGCTAAACTCGGTCAACCCTATCAGGTAAAAAAAAAGGAAAAACAAGAGACTTATCTTTAGGCTTTGTTTGAATTGATTGAATATTTGGTTTAAGAATGTGTTTGGGCAAAATCCTTTTAGAATTTTAGGGTAGTTTTTATTTCAAGGAATCTATAAAAAATAAAATATGTTTTATTTGTGTGTATACGGCCAAATTTCTTAAAAATATATAAAAAAATATAAATAAAATACATGGTATGTTTTATTTTATATTTTTAGCATGCATTTTGAATTTAATGATTGATTCATTAAATCCAAGAGAATTTAGCTAATATTTCAATAATCACTAAATTTTTAATTCATGGGGATTAATGGTTAATATTCTGGTATAAATGTTGGACTTTCAAGTGAAGCTGGTATCTAAATATTAGAAGTTGACCAAAAAATTCTAAAAGTTATTCTAAATGGTCATCAATTTTAATTGAGAATATTTTAAATCATAATATATGAATTACATAAAACATTTTTCACAAGAATTTATTTTGGTATATAAGCCCATAATAAATTCTTAACACCAAATTTATTCACACGAATCAATCTCAATCCTAAGTCATAGATAAACGACCGATCAGAAAACCATCAAAACCTCAAAACCACATCAAACAACATAAAGCAACTTATCTTAGATAGGGTGCGCTCGGGGGTGCTGATACCTTTTTTAGCCATAATCAGTCATTTACCCTTGAATCTCTAATAAAACCATTATACCAAGGTTTCCTAGCGACCCTGAACTAAATAAATAGGTGACGACTCTCAACAACCTCCCGACGTTGCTCGTTCACGAGCGACATCTACTTTCAATTATCATACTAATATGACACAATGTATGAAAGATGTTCTTTTGTTGCTCCTTCAAATCTCTCACATTAACTTGCAAATTCAGTGCTTGTTTCACCACAATTGCCTCCCCTCAACTAGATATTCAACATAATCATCACTAACATCCTCAAGTTAGGGCATTCCTCCTCATCACTAACCTCCTCATCGGTCATAATCTCACTATGAGCTTTTATAATCATAGGTTGCTTGTTTGGACACTATAAAGCAATATGACCAACTCTCAAACAATAAAAAAAAAATTATGTTACAGTTATGAGATGTAAGAGTTTTAATTTTACCTCTATTATCAATAAAGATGTAATTATTCTCTTTAAGAATCTCGATTCTTCCCCTTACTTTCAATTGAGATTGGGTAGCCCCCACACTAACCTTCTAATTAGGTTTCCAAGGTGATGAAAAACCCAATGGTTGGTTAGGTCGTTAGCTACCTTTACACTTGAGTGTCTCTTCATTTTTGTTGTTATATGCATTATACCCTCTAACTCCATAATATTCACCATATCGTGATTCAATCCATTCAAGAACCTAGCCATAATGGCCTTCTTATCCTCCACTATACTGCAAAAACCATCATGATCTTTATTTTTTTGTGATACTCATCAACACTCTTTGTATCTTGCCTCAAACATTATAAATTTCGGTACAATTTCCTATAATGACTAGAGATAATTCATCTCCTTATAATATCCTTTATCTCCTCCCAAGTCTTAACATGCATGTCACAATTTTTTTAATAACTCAACACAAGATGATCCCATCACATAATGACATAGTTATTATAATAAAATATGAGCTCAATTTTCTTCTTTTACTTTAATTACACCTTATGATTGTTTTTCCCTTGAAATATAGGAATTCTCATTTTAATTCTACCCAAACTCTTATTTACCCCATTATAGTACCTAAAATTACCCGAATCATATCCTTGGTTGAACTATCCATCTCTCATAACTCACTTATTCCTACAGTTTCTAGAATGCTCAAACTGATCTCCATAGCCTAAGGTGCACTATTATAATTTTCATCACCCATCTCATTAAAAACATCATCAACAATGGGACTAACACACCTTTCATGTCTCCTAACATTATTTCCACCTTAATCAACCTTATTTTGTAAACCATCAATTCTAGCATTATGTTCCCTTCTCCTTATCCTATCTTTTAAATTCCTTATTACCTTGTTCATCATTTCTATTTGTTGTGCTAAGGTTTGAGTTTGAAAAGCTTGTTTTTCAATTAGTGGTGTAGGCTTTGTATTGTCCGATATCTTTAAATCTGAAAAATAAATTAGTGATAAAAAAATTATTTTCTCACTCACTCCCTTATGTGTTTACATTCATCTCATGTTTAAACTCAATCAGGCTTTTCACTTTGAAATTCAACACAATAAAATAGATCTTAGTAACATAATATATATTTGTAATGACTCAATAAGCAAGAAATACATGAAAACAAACAAAAACAAAACTATGATTATAATTTCACAAGTAGTAAATGAATTCGTACGAAATATATTAGTAAACAAATTTTAAAAAATAAAAAAAAGAAAAAAAAGAAAACAAAACACTATGAATTACTATTATCATTCATAGTGCAATATGTGTGGGTAAACAATGATTTCTTCACACCCTTTAATTTTTGTTACTTTATAAAGTTTGCCTTTAAATACTCCAGCTCTCATTTTCTTGTGTAATTAGGATAAATAAAAAATCCTTGTAAGAAATGGATTTTGAAACATTAAAAAACATTGCCACGCTTGTAAACTATGTTGTTGTCTAATAAATATCCTTGTAGAACTAGAAAAATTCTAAAAATAAGTTATTGAATATCCTTGCACTATAAAAAAAAAGAATCCTCTTCATATAGAAAGTTCACAAGTCAAAAGGTAATAGATAACAAAATTTATATTGCATATTTTAACATGTATTGCAAGACCTTACCAAACTTTAATAAACTTGATATTTTAACTCAATGTAGAAAAATATATCTAGAAACTCTTGAGAAATTCTCAGTCTGATCCAACAGTCATATTAAAAGTTATATGCAAAATTGTGAAACTAAATAGTAGGTATAATTACATTAAAATTCAAACAAAAATCAGGAAGGACATTGTAAGAGTGCTTAATACATCATAAAATCAGGGAGTACACAATCTCAACATTGCGGGTACATCCATGAATAATATGCATCGATTTACCAGGAATTAATTAGATATAGTTAAATTATTAGATGTAATTAGATAAAATTAGACATGGTATAATTGAATTAATGCAATTATTCATTTGCATCTTTCAATGATGAATTTGTATTTTATTTTACTTTTATAGGTATAATTGATTTATTTTTAGAAATTATTTTGCATCTGTTCAAAGGCTATATACATTTTATGATATACATTATAAAGTAATTTATTGTATCCTAATAGTCATTCATTAAGTTCATTTTATTATCATTTTTTGTGAGTAATGAATTTTTTATATTTGTAACTATTTTTTTATTTAAAAATTGATTTAAATAACTGCTAGAATATCATTAATTATATTTCTAAGCACTAAAATTTTTTCCATCCAAAGACTGTTAAAGTTGCAAAAAAAGAAAGACAGAAAGAAAGAGAAGGAAAGGAAACAGCAATAATAAGACATGAAAGAGAAGTATCTACACACTCCCTTCATTCTCATAAAGCAAATGGTTCTTGACAACATGATGACAGACTTGATGAATGGTTTTTTTTTTTTTAAGAAAAAAAGGCAACGAAAAGGAAGAATAGCATAATCTGCTTCCCTTTGTTTCTTACAAAGACAAATGTGGCACAGTGAAGCTCAAGTTGAGTAATTTATTTTAGACTGACTTAGAACTCATAGGACGAAGGACTATGATCAGTGATGTATAAGTTTCCGTAGATAAGTCCAGCTAGCCCTCCACCAATAAGAGGCCCAACCCAGTAGATCCAGTTGTCATGGAAGTCACCACTAGCCACGGCTGGCCCAAAGGATCGGGCTGGGTTCATGGATCCACCAGAAAATGGGCCTGCAGCCAGGATGTTGGCACCAACAATGAAACCGATGGCAATGGGGGCAATGGTGCCGAGGGATCCCTTCTTGGGGTCAGCAGCAGTTGCGTAGACAGTGTAAACCAAGGCAAATGTGATGATGATCTCCATGACGACTCCTTCAATGGCTCCTACTCCAGCTGAAACACTGTGGATGGGGACTGCCTGTGAAACCAAGTAATCATAGAAATTAAGTCAAGCTTCAGGGACAAATAAATTCAAGTATCTGTACATGGATAATGGGACAGATAAATAACTCACATCTCTCTTGAAAACTGCATGAGGAGTGTGATAAGAGGTCAAGTGTAAAAAATGCATGGAAGATTTTGTATATAATATAATTTGGAGGTCTCAGCAGAGTGATTCAGTTAATAATAAGATATAACATTATTACCAAGCCTCCGGTGACAACTTTGAGAAGGTAGCATGCAACGATGGAGCCAAGGAGTTGGGCAATCCAGTAGAAGATGCCGGTGAGGATGGTCATTTGACCACCAAGAGCCAAGCCAAGAGTGACAGCAGGGTTGACATGGCCACCGGAGATGTTGGCACCAACAGCAACTGCAACAAAGAGCGCAAATCCATGGCAAACAGCAATGGCTACTAGCCCGGCTGGATCAAGAGCTGCATCACCTGTCAGCTTATCTGCAACAGTGAGATCCTTGTAGTTAGTTTACTTACAATAACAGGCAGTACTGCATTATCATTCTTTGCATGACTGTTGTTACTGCTAGCACTAATGTTTAATTAGGAGGATATTCTTCATCCTCGAGTAACAATGAGTTACAACGACTCTAGTTAATCACATCATCATGTAATTAAGTTACGATCAGTTCCCTTTAACTATGATCATAATTAAAAAAGAAAAAAAGATTGTTGTGGTTTGTAAGCCATGTATATTATCTTCGCCAGTATATTACCAAGCAGGGTGTGGAAAAGAGAATACTAACTGTAAGCCATGGCTGAGCCAACACCAGCAAAAACGAAGAGCAAAGTCGAGATAAATTCAGCAAGATAGGCTTTGAGAGAGCCTAAACTGAAAGAATCACCAAAGCGACCAAAGGCTATTCCGGCCATCTTTGAAAGAATTAACAGGCTATAGCTGAAGGGGAACTCCGGGAAATGGGAGAAGAATTGTAGTTAAATATATAAACGGAGTCATGAGTTGTATAATTCTATTTCTTTTCTTTTGGAGGATGAAGAAGGGAATGTGCTGTGTACAATGGCTCCATCCATATCCAATAAGGTCTTTTCACGGTGCTGTCCTATTAGAAATGTCTGGATGCACATCAATGATTCTTCCATGTGACCAGCCTTCATCTTACAGAAGAAAGTGGGCCATGGGTGAGAGAAAACTACGATAAAAGAAAGGAGGTGATAAGGGCTTGACTACCTTAGAGCCACAAAGTGCACCGGCCATCCCCACCGCCCCCCCTCCAAAAAAAAAAAGAAGAAGAAAGAGGCTAGATGTTGGGGGATTATTTTGGAAAATAAATGGATAACATTGGTGGGGTTTTTTTTATTATTATATAAATGAGGAGCTTGGCAAAACATAAAATAATTGTCTTTAGATTTGAGTTGCCCATGGAATTCTTTAATTATATAATAATAAAAGTAAATATTTATAGAAAATAAAAAAATATATTTTTTTCATCAAAATTATTTTTTAATTCATGTAATTTTCTTGATAACAAAATAATTCTTTTCATTAGAAATATAGTCTACTAAATAAAAAACAACAACAATTGAAAAAAAAAA